>JGI24708J26588_10000341_pt1 | contig 37780 bp, 30 predicted proteins | sample BioPla1DNA2_FD_26588 | JGI IMG/M metagenome (IMG submission 26588) | reverse complement strand
CCCAAGTATTGCATTTTCAAAAAGGATGCTCAGAAGGTTCTTATCCTTTTGACCATGAGAAAAACAGTTCGCTATTATTGACTGGTACATACAGATCCCCTAACCGACTACTATAATGAATAAAAATGGAAGCACATACATAACCACCAATCTAAAGACAATAATTCAATTGTCGATATAGTTTATGGTTGGTTATTATAATATGGTCATTTATGACAATAATAGTTGAATAGGNGGGGTTAACGTGATCAGGTCTGGTGTAATCATAACAGACAGGTCAAAATGCGTTGGCTGTAACAAGTGTATTCGAAATTGTCTTGTACCTTATGCAAACAGGGTGACAGAAGAAAGGAAAATAGTTGTTGATCACTCCAACTGCATCCTCTGCGGGGAATGTTTAAAGGTTTGTAGACATAGTGCCCGCAGCTATACAGACGATACGGATGCATTTTTTATTGATTTGGAGAAGGGAACGGACATAGCACTGATAGTAGCACCGTCATTTATGTTCAACTATCCCAACAAGTATAAAAATGTTCTTGCCTGGCTGAGGGGAAAAGGTGTCAAATTCATATATGATGTCAGTTTCGGAGCCGATATTACAACTTATATGTACATAAAGGCTGTACAGGAAATGAATTTGACAACGGTGATAGCTCAGCCCTGCCCGGTGATTGTTAACAGTATAGAATGTTATTACCCTGATCTTATCAAATATCTCAGTCCTATAGGCTCACCGATGTATTGTACTGCAGTATACCTTAGAAAATATGATGGATTCACTGGAAAAATAGCTGCTATATCCCCATGTATGGGAAAAATCGATGAATTCAGTAAAGATGAAGTTATCAACTACAATGTCACATTTAAAAAGCTGATGGAGTTATATAATTCTTCAAGGTTTGATCCGGTGGCGGAAGGCGATTTTGATTCTCCGGAAAGCCTTGTTGGTTATTGGTATCCAACACCAGGTGGCTTGAAAGAATGTGTTGAGCAGATTTTTGGAAGGAAGTATCATATAAAGAGGATAGAAGGCCCCGAACTTGCTCAGGAATATCTGAAGGAGATCAACGGCTCAAATGAGATAATTCCTGTTGTTATAGATATACTCAATTGTTCAGAAGGATGTTTATCCGGTACGGGCACCCAAGAGCATATTTCACAGGATCAGAAGGAAAAAGAGCTTTTCATAAAGGCATCAGAGGCAAATAAGCCTTTATATAATAGAAAACTTAAATACAAGAAGCTTGTAAAGCATTTCGACAGATCTCTCAGGATGGAAGATTTCTTATACTCATATACATCAAGAGAACATGGCATTAACTTAAGTCACAGCGAAATGGAATCGGGATTTGCAGCTCTTGAAAAATTTACTNAGGAGGACAGAACTATAGATTGTTCCGCATGCGGATATGATTCATGCGCCCAAATGGCTGAAGCTGTTTTTCTTGGATACAATTATCCGGATAACTGTATCTATTATTCAAAGAATAAACTTCAAAAATCCCTGGACGAAATCTCTGATCAAAACAAAACGACGGAAGAACTCTTATCCAGGGCTAACTACATGTCAGCTAAACAGTCTGAGTTTGTCGCAAAACTGAAAAGTGATGTTGAAACTGTCAACAGTGTGATTGGAGAACTGGTGCATGTTTACACAAGCATTGTCAACTCCATTACAGATATTAATGCTCAGATGATGGATGTGGAATCTCTTTCTAGAAACAGCGCCGAGAACACTGATGAATTGAGAAGNAGATTTGATGATTATGTTAAGATGTCTGAATCCATCAGGAATATATCTGAACAGACGCGCATGCTGTCACTTAATGCTTCCATCGAGGCTGCAAGGGCAGGGGACTACGGCAGGGGATTTCTGGTGGTTGCAGAAGAGGTTAGAAAGCTTGCCGAAGATGCAAGGGAAGCAGTAGCTGGCTCAAATGATATCAATAATGTTATTGAAAGTGATATTCAGAAAATCAACAACCTTATAAATAAGCTGGAGAAAGTAGTGATTCTGGTCACAGAGAACATACAGAATGTCCTTGCAGCATCAGAGGAGGCCAGTGCCTCAATGCACCAGATAGAAGATACAATAGGAGCTATCGTTCAGTCCGCAGAAAGAATGTATTCAGGGTACGCATCGTCCGACACAGATGCCAAATCCCGAATCAGTTAGATTAACAAAGTCGTAGAGTTTTTTGAAAACATTGACTTTCGGGTTTTTCATCGGAGGCAGGTGTTTGATTCACCTGCCTTTGTCTTTATGTAGTATCAAATCAATACCGGAGGAAAAGAGATTACCTGCAGAAAAAATATAAGAATCTGCACAATGCCGCTTTATACTGTTTATTCAACATATATCATTTTTCTGGTAATTCCGCCGTCTGCAACAAGGTTTATGCCCGTGATAAAATCATTTTCAGCAGCCGTAAGATAAAGACATGCCCGCGCGATGTCATCCGGTTTTCCCACGCGCCCCGTCAGATGCTGTTCATGATCGGCCGGACGCAGCTTCGTATAATCTCCTGTTTCAATCCAGCCGGGGGAGATGGCGTTTACTGTAATCCTGTCTTTGCTGAAAGAGGCTGCCAGCGCATGGGTTATGGCTACAATCCCGCCTTTTGAGGCAGCATAGGCTTCTGAATTTGGCTCGGACATGATAGCCCTTGTGGAGGCAATATTGACTATAGCTCCGCCCTCTTTGTTCCTGCGCATATATTTTGCTGCCTCACGAGATGCAAGAAAAACGCTTCTTAAGTTTGTGTTTATCACATTGTCCCATTCTTCGGAGGATAATTCGTATGGCGACTTAAAATATGATATGCCTGCATTGTTTATAAGGATATCAATCCGGCCGTATGCTCCGAAAGCTGTTTCCATAAGGTCTGTAAGGTCTGCTTCAACCCTTACGTCCGTTCTCACAAACAGCGCTTGCCCGCTTTTTTCTTTAATGATCGAAGCAATCTGCAGTCCTGCGGTTTCATCAATGTCCGCGATTATGACATTGGCTCCTTTTTCCCCATAGAGCAGAGCGATACCCTTACCTATCCCGTTGGCGGCTCCTGTTATTATCACGGTTTTGTTTGAAAAGTTCATGTTTATCACATCCCTGAAATAATCGATAGTATGGGGTGCTCCTTTTCATGCCTTCGTAGGTATCGGACACCTCTATAATATTTTACATCATTTTCCTTTGAATTTCCTATGAAAAATCCATATAGCCACTCTTTCAGATTTGACTTTTATTAAACAGATGGATAGAATTATAGCATCAGCACTCTGATGAATTGAGTGCCAGGGTTTATAATACAAAAGTTACTTCCACCGATGTCGATGGAAACTGCAAGCAATTGGTGCGGGAGGCTTTTGTTCATGAGAATTCCCGATTTGTAGCAGCTACCAGTTATCAACTATAGGGAACAGATTTGTTTGGATTTTCAGTATTTCCAATCATAAAGGGAAAGAGAAGTAAACCTTGTCAGCCAGAGTCTATATTAAAGACTCTCTTTACAATATAGGTTTATTACATAATATAAAGTAATGAAGGAGGTAGAACAGATGAGTGAATCTGTTGTTTGTGCATTTGAAAGGACTGAAAAGGGCAGAAAGGCGAGAAGAGAGGGTTTTATTCCCGGTGTGGTCTATGGAAAAGGGGTTGAGTCCGTAAGCATAAAACTGGAGCAGAAAGATTTCAGAAGGGTTTTGCAGGGGCGCTCCATGACTTCCATGTTCAAGCTGAAGCTTGGAGATAAGGTGCAAAACTGTATTATTAAAGAAATTCAGAAGCATCCCATCAAAGGGGAAATCCTTCATATTGACCTTCAAGCTATTGACAGGGATGAGGTCATCCGGCTGAAAGTACCTGTTGTTTTTGAGGGTAGGGAAAAATTGGCATCGAACAGATATCTGCTTCAGGAGTTTATAAATGAAGTGGAGATTATGGTTAAGGCCGCTGATATGCCGGAGTTAATTAGCATTGATGTTGGGAACAGAGAACTGGGCGAAAAGATTACCATCAGTGATCTCTCAATCAGCGATGATATCAAGGTTCTGCATGATGACGATGAAGTCCTTGCAGTTGTATCTGCTGCAAAAGTGGATATAAAGGCGGATAGCGAATCAGCAAGTGAAGATACCGCTGAAACGGACAGCAACTCAGGCAGTGAATCTGACGGCAATGAAGGCTGATATAAGTTTAACTTCATTGACAAACGGGTAAAAAGACAGTAGAGTATAAATTGCTGAGCCAGAAGAATTATCTAATGGCAAAGCGATGATTCGATATTTTCCTGACGCCGAATATAGGGATATAAGGCGGAAGGCACAGGCAGTTTTATATTTTATTTAGGATTTCTGCGCCTTCAAAAGGCGCTTTTTATTGTAATAATAACAAGAACCCTGGTTCCGCTTACAATCTGCATTGCGTGGCGGAAGGGGCTTGCTGCTTGGAGGTTTAGAAAAATGGAGACAAGGGTCGCTATTATTGGAATCATTGTTGAAGACAGCACTTCTGTTGAAAAACTCAACAACATTTTGCATGACTACGGGGATTACGTTATCGGTAGAATGGGTCTGCCCTACCGTGAGAAAGGTATCAGCATCATCAGCCTTGCGGTTGATGCTCCCCAGGACATCATCAGTGCACTTTCGGGGAAGCTGGGAAGGCTTCCCGGGGTCAGCACAAAAACATTGTACTCCAAGATGACAGGAATGACCAGGAAAGAGGAATGATATGGAACAGCTCATTGATAAGCTTTACGAAACAAGCGCTCTTACACCGGCAGAATATAAAGAACTGATCGAACAAAGAACCCCCGAACTTTCAGAGTACCTCTTTGAAAAGGCGAGAGCCGTCAGAATTGAAAACTATGGGCACGATGTGTACATACGAGGGCTTATAGAATTTTCCAACTACTGCAGAAACGATTGCTATTATTGCGGAATCAGAAGGAGTAATCACAAAGCGGAGCGGTACCGCCTGACAAAGGAGCAGATACTTGAGTCCTGCTTAATTGGTTATGATCTGGGTTTTCGTACATTCGTTCTGCAGGGTGGAGAGGACGGGGCTTTTACCGATGAAAAAATGGTTGATATTATCGGTACAATTAAAACTGAGTTTCCTGATTGTGCCATTACCCTTTCTTTTGGCGAGAAAAGCCACGAGAGCTATAAAGCATTTTTTGATGCAGGGGCTGAACGCTATCTTCTGCGCCATGAAACAGCGAGTGCCGGTCATTATGGCCAGTTGCATCCTAAATCTCTGACCCTTGATAAAAGAAAGCAATGCCTGTATGACCTTAAAGAGATAGGATACCAGGTGGGGTGCGGGTTCATGGTGGGCTCTCCCTATCAAACCACCGATTGCCTCGTTGAGGATTTGTTATTTATTAAAGAGCTAAAACCCCATATGGTTGGCATAGGTCCCTTTATACCGCATCATGGGACCCCCTTTGCTGACAGGGAAGCGGGAACCCTGGAACTGACTCTGTTCCTGCTTGGCATTATCCGTTTAATGCTCCCGTCGGTTCTGCTACCTGCCACCACGGCACTTGGAACCATCCACCCTAAAGGGAGGGAACTTGGTATCCTTGCTGGTGCGAATGTGGTTATGCCCAATCTTTCGCCAAAAAGCGCAAGACAGAAATACCTGCTTTATGACAACAAGATCTGCACGGGGGATGAAGCCGCAGAATGCCGATACTGCATGGAAAAAAGATTGGAAAGTATAGGCTATAGAGTGGCCGTCTCCCGCGGAGACCATAAATCATTTCAATAAATGGATTCCATTTGCTGAAGGGAAAGATTCTCTGACCCGTATAAGAAAGGAGTTTTATCATGTACGATCCAAAATCATCGAAGGCTGAAGAATTCATTTCTCATGAGGAAGTTCTTGAAACGCTTGAGTATGCGCAAAAGAACAAGAACAATGCAGAACTGATTGACAGTATCATTGAAAAAGCCAAACTGCGTAAGGGGCTGTCCCACAGGGAGGCATCGGTCTTGCTTGAATGTGAGATGCCCGATAAGAACCAGGAGATCTTTGCACTTGCCGAGCAAATCAAGAAAGATATCTATGGTAACCGTATTGTCCTGTTTGCGCCCCTGTATCTGTCCAACTATTGCGTAAATGGGTGCGTATACTGTCCGTACCACAGAAAGAACAAGCACATCACCCGAAAGAAAATGACTCAGGAGGAAGTCCGCCGGGAGGTTATCGCCCTTCAGGATATGGGACACAAGCGCCTTGCCATTGAATCCGGGGAGGACCCGGTAAACAATCCCATCGAGTATATCCTTGAATGTATTGATACGATCTACAGCATCAAGCATAAAAATGGAGCCATCCGCCGTGTAAATGTCAATATCGCTGCAACCACGATAGAGAACTATAAAAGGCTTAAAGATGCCGGGATCGGTACATATATACTCTTTCAGGAGACCTACCATAAGGAGAGCTATGAAAAGCTGCATCCCACAGGCCCCAAGCATGATTATGCCTATCACACCGAGGCAATGGACAGAGCTATGCTTGGCGGCATTGATGATGTGGGCTTGGGAGTCTTGTTCGGACTTGAAAACTACCGCTATGAACTTGCGGCTTTGCTGATGCATGCAGAGCACCTTGAAGCGGTTTTCGGTGTGGGCCCTCATACTATCAGCGTGCCGAGGATACGTCCAGCTGATGACATAGACCCTGAGGCATTTGATAATGGAATAGGTGATGATATACTGGCCAAAATTGTAGCCTGTATTCGTATTGCCGTACCCTATACGGGAATGATTATATCGACAAGGGAAGGCAAGGCAACCAGAGAGCGTATGCTTCGTCTGGGTGTATCCCAAATCAGTGGTGGTTCAAAGACAAGTGTGGGTGGCTATTCCGAGCCCGAACCGGAAGAAGAAAACACCGCGCAATTTGATGTTTATGATACAAGGACCCTTGATGAAGTAGTTAAGTGGCTTATGGAGAAAGGTTACGTCCCCAGCTTCTGTACGGCTTGCTACAGGGAAGGCAGAACCGGTGACAGGTTTATGAGACTTGCCAAGAGCGGGCAGATCCAGAACTGTTGCCATCCCAATGCCCTCATGACTTTGAAGGAGTATCTTGAAGACTATGCTGCACATGGAACAAAGACAGTTGGTGAGACTCTCATTCAAAAGGAGATTGAGAACATCCCAAATACCAGGGTCAGAAAGATTGTGGAGGAGAACCTGGTTGAGATCAGCGGCGGAAGCCGTGATTTCAGGTTATAGGAGGAAGCCCCATGGGACTTAATAAGACACCTTCATCAAATCGTGTACATATTGGTTTCTTCGGCAAGAGGAACTCAGGGAAATCCAGCATGGTGAATGCCGTCACTGGCCAGGATCTTGCTGTAGTTTCGGATATTAAAGGCACAACCACAGATCCGGTATACAAGGCTATGGAGCTTTTGCCCCTTGGTCCGGTTGTGATCATCGACACACCGGGGATTGATGATGAAGGGGCTTTGGGGGAGCTTCGGGTTAAAAAAAGCCGCCAGGTACTTAACAAAACTGATGTGGCCGTGCTGGTAATAGACTCCCGCTACGGGAAAGCCAGAGAAGATGAAGAACTTATAGCACTGTTTGAAAAGAAGAAGATCAATTATATCATTGCCTGGAACAAAGCGGATCTACTGGAGCGGGAATGGCCGGCTGCTGAAAAAGAGATCTTTGTCAGTGCAAATACCGGACAAGGTATTGATGGGCTGAAGGAAAAAATCGTAGCCATGGCTTCGACTGAGGAGCCCGCACGCCAAATTGTGGGTGACCTTATAAGCCCGTCGGATTTTGTTGTGCTTGTTACCCCCATCGACAAGGCTGCCCCAAAGGGTCGGCTGATACTGCCCCAGCAGCAGACCATCCGCGATATATTGGATGCCGGTGCAGCCGCAATAGTAGTGAAAGACTCAGAGTACCGCCAAACCCTTGAAAAACTGGGCGAAAGGCCAAGCCTGGTCATTACCGACAGCCAGGTGTTTGACAAGGTGTCGGCAAATACTCCAGAGGGAATTTTTTTGACTTCCTTTTCTATCATTTTTGCAAGATACAAGGGAAACCTAGAAATTGCAGTGAAAGGAGCAAGAGCGCTGGAGACGCTGCAGGAAGAAGATGTTGTTCTCATTTCGGAGGGCTGTACCCATCACAGACAGTGTGAGGATATAGGTACAGTAAAGCTGCCCCGCTGGATTAAAGATTATACCAAAAAGCGACTGGATTTCAGATTTACATCAGGTACCGAGTTTCCTGAGGATCTTTCTGAATATAAAATGATTGTTCACTGCGGGGGCTGCATGCTGAACGAAAGGGAGATGAAATACCGCCTGAAATGCGCTGAGGATCAGAATGTGCCCATAACCAATTATGGGATTTTGATTGCATACATGAAGGGCATATTGGAAAGGAGCATAGCCATGTTCCCGGACCTGTGATCCATATATGTCTTCCTGCCGGGATACCGGCAGATGCTGGGAACGAGATTTTCAAAGGCTTACATCGGCTTAAACTGGTAAAGATGAATGTGATGTTGGGAAAGCGGCTTTCTTTAAGGAAAGCCCTTTTCTGTTTAATGAGGCCAGTAAATTTCTCAAAAAAACTGGTTACAGCAGAAAGGGTTTCCAAAATCAGTATGTTTGACGATATATATTGCAGATGAATGTGTAGATTGCGGGAGTGGCATTATGATAGACATCCCCCTTCTGTTATCAATATGCTTTAGTTCAATATGTATAGTGAGTTTGTTTTTAGGCATCTACACTCTCTACACAAATCCGAAAGATAGGACAAACCGCCTATTTTTTGCGCTGTCGGTGTTCTTGTTCATATGGTCTTATGGCTTTGCAATGGCAATATCAGCACCAGATTTAACAGCATGCCTGTTTTGGAGAAGATTCGCAGCCATCGGATGGGGAGTTTTTTTTAGTATCCTGCTTCATTTCATGATGGCTCTGAGCGGCAGGGCATCCTTGCTGAACAGATGGTGGAAATATGTGCTGCTCTATCTTCCGGCAGCGGTCTGTATTTCCGTATTCACCTATATCCCATGGCTCAATCCCCAGCAGTATAACCTGGTACTTACTGAGTTGGGCTGGGTCAATGTTTCTATTAAGAACTTCTGGGATTGGATATTTATACTGTATTACATATCGTACTCAATGGCTACCATATTTCTCATATGGAAATGGAGAGAATCTGCGAGCAGCAAAAACGTCAGAAAGCAATCCGTTATTGTTCTGAGGGCATTCATTATTACGCTTATACTTGGAGTCTTTACTGAGAGTGTTGTAAATAATGTTTTCTCCATCAGAATACCACAGCTTGCTCCGATTATCATGTTGCTTCCGGTGCTGTCCATCTGGTATGCGATGCAGAAGTATGGATTTCTTTATACCAGGAGAAATGTAATCGATTCGCTGCTGTTTGGTACACAGATCAGGGCAAGGGTTATACATTACCTTTCAAGCTCTCTGTTTGCAGCCAGTATATTAAATGTTATCACAATGTATTTTCTTTCTGAGAACAAGAATTTAACATCAACCCTCATGTACAGTGGTTTCATGATACTGGCCGGGATTGTTCTGGAGATAATCCACCGAATGAAAAGAAGTACCCGGCTTAAAGATTTAATCTATGCAGCAGCCTTTTTTATCCTGATACCCGTTCTCACATTGAATTTTATAGAGTTTGCCAGCGTTACGGTCTGGGCTCTTGCGTTTATATTTCTTTTCATCTCTATAGCTATGGTAAGCAAAATCATACAGATTGCTGTAGCGACGTCGATCCTGTTGACGCAGCTGGTAATTTTCATTTTAAAGCCCAGTATATTGATGAATATTGATGTCTCAGATCATGTGGGACGGTTGGGATTGTCCGTTATAGCAATATGGATAGCATTCTTCGTTATGAATGTTTTCAGGTCGAAACTGCTTGACAATGAGTATCAGATAAGCTTTCAGTCACTGGTCACAGAGATCTCCACCCATTATATCAGCGTTGGAGAGAAGGGCTTTGATGAGGTTACAAACGAGACATTGCGCAGAACGAGTGAGTTTTTAAAGACAGAAGGCATCTTTATCTATCTGCTAAACAGGGAAAAGGATTCAATAACCTGTACATATTCATGGACAGAAGGACAGGATTCCATAGTTAAGAGACGCAGTGAGATTGATTTGAACCACTACCCATATCTTAAGTCCGTGTTTTCTACAACCAGTGTTCTGGAGATTTTTGACATGGATGATCTGCCATCAGATGAGTATAACGATATAGTGCAGATCTTAGGTGAAAAGGTCAAGTCGCTCCTGGTACTTCCCATTGAGAATAATGATAATGTCTATGGATATCTTGTACTGCAGTCGGTTAAGGAGAATAAAGCCTGGGGTACTATTGACAAAAACAATCTTATGATAATTACCAATATGATTGCCGGAACCATTGAGAGAATACAGCAGGAAAGACAGATCAACTATATGGCTTATTATGACATGCTGACAGGGATTCCTAATCGCACTCTGTTCAGAGACCGTTTAAACCAGTCTGTTATGCTTGCGGAACGAAGAAGTGAAATAATTGCAGTTATATTTTTGGATATGGATTCCTTTAAGAATGTCAACGATACAATTGGTTATGAGGGGGGAGATCAGCTCATAAAACAAGTCTCCCGCAAACTATCAGCATCGATGCGCAAATCCGATACAGTGTCCCGTTTCGGTGGAGATGAGTTTTTGATCATGGCTCATAACTTAGGAAACACTACAAATGTCCACAAAATTGCGGATAAAGTTATTAGTGTTTTCAGGACACCGTTTACAGTCCGCAACCAGGAAATCTATATTTCTGCCAGTGTTGGTATCGCTGTTTATCCCTATGACGGAAAGGATGCCGATACCCTGATAAGGAATGCGGATATAGCCATGTACGAAGCAAAATCCAAGGGGAAGGGCCAGTATTGCCTGTGTACTGAGGAAATGAAGGAGGAGATCATGATAAGGCATGATCTCTCCAATAAACTATACCGGGCGATAGAGAACAACGAACTGATTCTGCATTATCAACCCATGGTATCGGCCAGGACCGGTGAGATCCGTTGTTTGGAGGCTTTGATACGATGGAATCAACCTGATCACGGGCTTATCAGTCCGGGAGTATTCATACCGCTGGCAGAGCAGAACGGATTGATCGGACCGATTGGAGAATGGGTTCTCAGAACGGCTTGCAGCCAGACAAAGGCATGGTTAGATATGGGTCTTTCCCCAATACATATATCAGTTAATGTATCTGTACTCCAACTGCGCAATTCAAAATTTGTGGCTGCTGTAGAGAGGATACTTAAAGAAACCGGCCTGAAGGCAGAATATCTGGATCTGGAAATCACAGAGAGTGTTGCCGTGAAGGAATCAGATAATATACTGGATGTTCTTAAGGAATTAAGAGAGTTGGGGGTCGAGATATCAATAGATGACTTCGGTACCGAATACTCTTCACTGAGCAGGCTGAACCATATGCCTGTAAACCGTATCAAAATAGACAGGAGTTTTATAAACAACCTGTTCAGAAGCGAAAAAGAGCAGACATTAGTTAAAGGCATGATCCATCTTTCACAGACACTGGGGCTCACAGTTGTTGCGGAAGGTGTTGAGCACGAAGCCCAGCTTGAATTCCTGAAACAGCACGGTTGCGATGAGATTCAGGGCTACTACATCAGCCGGCCTGTTGATGCCAAAGATGTTCTGAAGCTCTTCGATGCAAAAGGGGCGCAGGATTAATCTAATAGCAAAATGTACCTGTATTTGGTATAATATCTAAAGCCTTGCTTCAATATTGTTGAGCGAGGCGGCGACATAGCGGATTGCCATGGTATTCCAAGCGTAATCCGGTTTTTATTGTTGCCTTATTCAAATACCAATACAGGGAGGAATGTAACCATGAAAAGCCTTAAAAGAGCTCTTGCGGCAATCACCATTTTTGCTGTGATAGCAGCGATCTCTGCATTCCCATCACTTGCCGCCGGTTTCAGGTATGAAGCCGAAGCAAAAATTCTCAACGACTTGAAGCTTATGGAGGGCATGGGTCTTGGAGACCAGGTCAACAGGATCCAGGGTCTTATTTTCGCGATAAAGGCAGCTGGTCTTAAAGATGAAGTAGATGCCATGTCGGATACCGAAGTTGCCAGTATACTAAAAAACGTAACAGATGCGGACCAGATCCCTCCATACGGAAGAAAATGGGCCGCCTATGCCGTTAAGAACGACTTTACCACAGGTATTGATGCGAGTATTCTACCCAAGGTTAAGTTTGCTCCATTGCAGGAGGTTTCAGGAACATCATTTCTGGTCTGGGTTTTAAAGATTGGTATGGGCTATACCGATGTGGGAACCGGCAACGCTGTTACCGATGCTGTTAAATGCGGTGTTATAAGTGAGGCTCAAGTCAGGGAACTGGGAGGTAAAGCGGCTCTTACCCGCGATGACGCTGCCGGGATCCTCTACGGCGCCTGCAAGAACGGTATAAATGCCGACGGAAGGCCATTTGTCCAGTATCTCATGGATGCCGGATTCCTCACCGAAGAACAGGTTGCCGCCGCAGGTGTTAAGATTCCTGAGATGCCGAAAGAAGTAGGGATAGAAAAGGCAGAAGCAGTTGCACCCGACAGGATCGCCATCACTGTAAAGGGCAACTTCGCAGGCTTCGTAACCGATGACCTTCTGATCACAACGCTCAGCGATATCGCCGACAGTCAGGGCAACCTCCGGACAGACCTGAAAGCATTAAAGATCGCAAAGGTGGAAGCAAGCCTGAACAGCAGCAGAAATACCGTTGTCACACTAATGCTTGGGGAAAAGCTGTCCAATGACCTGGATCCGCGGGTCTATGTCTATGTTGTAGGTAATGAGTCTGTGAACACCTATGGTCAGACCCTGAAGAAGGATTACGAAAAGGCATATCCTGTTGCTGACAGGATTGCGCCCAAGCTCAGAGACGATGGAGACAATGGTACGCCTACAGATATCGAAAAGCAGAATGGCTGGTTTTCAGATTACCTTTATGCAGATTCCTTGGAGAATTATCTTGTCCTGCACTTTTCAGAGGAACTTCAGCCCCTTAGCGAGGCTGATCTTGCCCAGGCAGGAAGCGACCTCATGCTGATTGCGGGTGGTAACAGGCTTGTAAACGGAAGGGATTATGAAATATCAAGCACTTTCAGTAATTATGCAACAGTACGGTTGATATCGGATGATAGCATTGGTTTTGACGGCAATATGACAATCAAAACCGCAGATAGGGTAAAATACCTTAAGGATTTGAACGGTAATGCCCTGGAACCATTTACCATTGATTTTGAGGCAGCCTTTGCGGGATGGTTTAAAACCCTGATGCTGCCCGCTTCGGACACCATTCAGATTACGATGACCGACAGGCTCTCCGGATGGAAAGGGGATATCAATTCATTCATAACAGTAGAAATAGATGGAACAAAGATCGATGATATCCGTTTCAACGTTGAGGATGGAAAGCTGTACATCCATCTGCCCCGCGTGATGAAACCCGGTGAGACAGCTAAAATTATATACGAGCCTGTTTACGGTGAAAGGGGTCTGGTTGACCAGAAGAACGTTATAGAATACGGATTTACCGCTACGATAATGCGCTGATTCTGTGTGCGCTAAGCAGTCAGGGGGAAGTGAATTCACAACCTCCTGACTTTTTCTATTTTTGGAAGACTATAATCCCTGCGACCATCAGGGCGGCGCCAATCAGTTTGCTCCATTCGAAGCATGTCTTTTCGGTGCTGAAAAGGCCGAGAAATTCAATCAGACATGAAGCTACAAGCTGAGCCAGCAGTATAAGCATTGTTGCGTAGGCAGGACCCAGGCTTGCTATGCTTTTTATAACCGTGAAGGTTATGAGCGCGCCGATAACGCCGCCAAACAAATACAGTTTATTGCTGACGCTGAAAACCGAAAACAGGTTTTCACGGCCTGCAAAGAACCATACTGCGATACTTGTAACAAAAGCTGTAAAATGCACCCAGGTATTTGTTGTCCACATATTGGATGAGTCCATCAACCGGGTATTGAATACACCTTGAACGCTCATCAGCAATCCGGCCAACAATGCCAATATAATACCAATCAATGGTTCCCCTCCGAAACAAAGAATAAAACTGTATCAAACCAGATTAATAATGCAGTCTTCAATACAGCCTGCAAATCAGTATTGGTTATGAAACAGTTTGGATTCTATTGTTACCAGAAGGCTCTGAGTCTATTCCAACAAAACTGGACGGAACTATTATTAACCGTCATCCGCATTTTTACTGTTTCAAGCTGGAAATCAACCATGGGTTATCTGGCTTTGCCAATAGTCTGGCATTCTGATATGCCATTTCAACGGTTAAGATGGTTGTCCCCCTGTAAAAGGGCATCTGTGTAGAGTTATCCATGGACAGAACCAAAGCAAAATCCGGTTTTCCATTAAACTCAGTACCCAGGTATATGGGCATCAGAAACTGAATGCTGTTGTTGTAGTATTGGGGCACCACCATTTTATAATTTCTCTTGGCAAGTTTTTTGATGTTCTCTTCGTTCCCCTTAAACTTCTGCACTATTTCCTTAATGGGAGTCTTTCCGTCTCTGATCTCTGCAGGAATTCTGTCTGCCCGCTCAATGAAAATATGCCTCCAGTTCATGTTAATCTCCAGATCCGGGTTAAATATGACCTGGTCGATTGTTTCAAAGTACTTGGCAATTTCAGGTGATCTGCCGCCAAAGGCTCTTATGGTGCTCATATCATTTTCAAGGACAATCCTTGGGTTGGCACAACAGACATACTTGTCACCAAAAATATCGATCTCGGTTTTAGAGCAGAGAACATAAACGTCCAAAAGAAAATCCCTGTCAAGAAGACTGGTATTAAATAAACACTGTGTTCCATCGTTGGATTCCAGTATCTTTCCTTCGATTTTTAAGCGGTTGTAGGTATGCTCTATATATGATTTCAGAATCGGATAATTGGTCGGGGAAGTGTAATCATTATACTTCCACTCTTCCGGCTGTGCAATCGATTGCAATTCTTCCAAAAAATCATACCCCTGCCCGGCATCTTGAAAAATGATTTCGCCTATCACATAGAATTGGGAGCATATGAGCTCACGGTAAGCATCCTTTTGGGAAAGCAGATTTGCGCAAAACCATTCTTGAGCATTCTGTTTTGTATTCTTTTCAAATTTTAGCCACAACCAGTCGCCATCGGTATTCTTATATGTGGTTTTCAGCCATGCGATCTCGGCCTGGCTGGCGTATGTATTTATTTTTCTTAGTCCTGAATACCCGATTTTGTCGGACTCATAAGCGATACGAAAATCATTCTCTACAGTCTCCCTGATTTTATCGGTTGTTTCGTTGCAGTTACCTGCATCTCTTATTCTTTCATAATATGACCAGTGTACAAAAGCAAAACTTGATAAGTCCATTATTTCCCCCCCGTGTAATAACCTATGATGCTGGATATCAATAGTTTATCCATAACCAATATTCCAGTTCCCTTATAAATCATCTCCTGTCGTTGAACTACCTAATGATTATTATAGGATAATCTTCTCATCTAAAACAAGCCTGGTTGCATTATAAGACCAAAACATAGGCAGAAATTATGTGTTTAGTGCACAACTATGCCCCAAGCTGCCATCAAAATTACATCAGATAATATGGATTATCCATATTCCCATAACCCCGCCCCGTAAGAAACCTGGCCTTTTGGATAATGCTTTCACTATTCAGCCCGTAATAGTCAAAAGGTTTCTGATGACTTTCGACCGGCTGTCCAATTATATCATCGATGGCCACTGCTTCAAATGGAACCGATGTATTTCTCAACGCATAGGAGATTGTGCTGGCCAGTCCGCCTATATAGCTGTGTTCTTCAGCGGTTATGACCCCTTTCATGCCACTGGCCAGAAGAACAATTGAGTTTTCGTCAATGGGCTTCAAGGTGCTGACATTGACAACCCTTACCGATATGCCCTCTTCTTCCAACTCTGCAGCAGCTTTTAACGCTGGAGAGACCAGGGTACCCATGCAAAAAACAGCTATATCGGTTCCGTCTCGTAACATGACGGGTTTTCCGATTCTGAACTCCTGATCCTCCGAAAATACGTCATCGAGATCATTCCTGCTCAGCCTCATATAAACAGGACCTTTATATTCTGAGATGACCCTGACTGCTTTTCTGGTTTCTGTCCCATCGCAGAGGGCTATCACCGTCATATTTGGAATTGCTCTCATGATGGCCAGATCCTCAATGAATTGATGGGTTGTGCCACCTCCAAAGTCAGATAAGCCGGTACTGGAGCCTACAATCTTTAGGTTCAATCTACCCATGCAAATACCCTGCCTGAACTCGTAAAAGGGGCAACCAGATGCGAATACAGTTAAAGCATCTGTAAATACGATATTTCCGGCGAGAGAAAGACCTGACGCAAAGGAGATCATATTGCCTTCTGCAATATCAATTTCAAAATATCTTTTAGGAAACTCCTCCCGAAATAAACTGAACATTGTGGATTTGCCAGTATCGGATTCAATAAGAACTATATTCTTGTTCTCCCTGCCCAACTCAAGCAGTGTCTGGCCATAAACCTCTATTTGATTATGTACACCCACTTTTTCTCACACCTCAATTCCTCAACTGCGCAATCCATGTGAACACCCCCTTTGATTGCTTTGGGAAATCATCACAATACGAATTGTATGTTGTATTACAATGTGAGTAACAAACATGCGACATGCCCTGGAGATTAAGTTAAAGGTGAGTTTGCTTAGACTGTACTTTCGGAATTCATTGTCACATCGCTGATGGCAGTTTTGATATGATCTCTCATCAACTCAGCGGCCGCATCGGTATCCTTATTCTTAACTGCATTAAGGATCCTGCCGTGATAATAAACCCCGTCCTGAAAACCCCTGAGTTTTACGATCTCCACCATGGAGTATTTCAACATATCATGCATGATAGCGTTTACCTTGACCACAACGCTGTTATGGGTGGCTATTGCAAGAGCAGTATGGAAGTTCAAATCCTCCCTGGCGAATTCTTCATAATCTCCCTTGGCTCTTTTCATGTTGGATAAGGCTTGGTCCAATCTGTCGATATCTTCTTTATTTGCTCTGAGGGCAGCAAATCTGGCGCTTTCAATTTCAACTACAGCACGGAACTCCAACATTTCAACCAAGTCTGCCCCTTCAATCATGAGCACTGGCAAGAGCGTGTTAAAATAGTCTTTCGGAAACACTTCCGATACGAAGGTGCCTTCTCCCCTTCGGATAGTCAGAATACCCATGCCTACCATACGGTGGATAGCTTGCCTGATTGAGACCCTGCTGACACCAAACATTCTCACCCGGTATCTTGGCCCCGGGGGCCCATTCTCCCGAAATTATATTATCCTTGATCTGTTCCAGAACTTCATCGCTAACTCTTTTTCGCTTTATTGGCACTATAGACATAAAGACCCCCTAAAAATAATTGTAAGTTGTATTACCTTTAATTTCTATAAATAAATTTATATGATTTTTGCTGTTATTGCAAGAAAAACAGATGATCCTCAATTGTTGAATTTTAATAATATATGTACCAGGCCAAAATCCGGCCAGCAGATAGCTCTTTTCAGCCCCACACTTTTTATCATAGGTATTGAAAGGGTAACGATAAGACATAAATAAATGCTGATCTGAAAAATCTCAATTTATTGATAAATTATCCTTGACAGAGGAGGAAACTGATGGTATTATATATTTGAAATCATTACAAAATTGAAATACTTAAAACAACTTAAGCATTACATCAACGAGAGTAAAGACTTTTATGACATCTGATCGATGTTCTAGAATAAATTAAACAGGAGGATGTTAGTTATGGAAGAAATGAAGGTTAACAGAATGCCGCTTATCGGTGACACCGCACCAAGTTTTAAAGCTGTTACAACACAGGGTGAGATCAATTTCCCTGAGGACTACAAAGGAAAATGGGTTATTCTGTTTTCGCATCCGGCAGATTTTACTCCGGTTTGCACCACAGAGTTCATGACTTTCGCTACAATGGCGGACGAGTTTAAGGAATTGAACACCGAGCTGGTTGGTCTTTCAGTGGATTCACTCTATGCTCACATTGCTTGGCTGAGAAAGATTCAGGAACTGGAATGGAAGGGCATGAAGAATGTAGAGGTTAAATTCCCTCTGATTGAAGATATTCGCATGGAGGTTGCGAATAAGTATGGGATGATACAGCCGGGACAGTCTAACACTCAGGCTGTAAGGGCGGTATTCATTATCGATCCAGATTCCAAAATCCGCACTATTCTTTATTATCCTCTGTCCACAGGAAGAAATTTTGATGAGATCAAACGTATTATTTTGGCTCTCCAAAAGGCGGACAGGGACAATGTGGCAACACCTGCCGACTGGAGACCCGGGGATGATGTAATTATTCCAACAGCCGGATCATGTGGCACCGCCAAGGAAAGAATGGAGAATCAAGGTGATGATACCTATTGCCTGGATTGGTTCATGTGTTTCAAGAAGGAAAAGAGATAACATGTAACAGTTTTACTTAGATACATTAGGGACACTACATAATATCGATATCCATAGAAAATGTGCTAAGGGGTAAGAGCCGCAATTAACAAGACAGAGAGCTGAGAATTTTATATCTCAGCTCTCTGTCCCAATTAAGCCATTCCTTATAAAGATTTGTTGCATTTTTGATCCGGTTACTGTGGCTCAGCTGAACCGGCTCAGGAAGACTTATGGCCAATACTTGCCCGGTCCTGGGTATAAGGCATTATTGACGAAATATGGCGTATTATAGTACACTATAAGAAGCGTTACCAATAAAATGCAGGTTAGAGTTTCTCCGTATTAAAATGCCGGTACAGGCTGAATTCAAAGAGCCCTGAGAAACGTTTTCCGACAATACTGATCTCATATTCCGAGGAGATTAAAAGGGCGAGGGAAGCCTGTGACAGGCGGGTTCTGTCTCTTAACCCAGGATTTCTGATGTCCTCTAAACAAATACCAATTAAATAGCCTTTCCACTGAACAGCAAATTGAGCAGAACATTATAGAATAGAGGGGGCGTTTATGAGAAGGATACTTGCCCTGTTTCTTATTTCTGTATCAACGGCTTTGGTGTTGATAGTGCCTTGTAGAGCAACTGGTGGGATAAGTTGGACCGAAGAAGAGATTGCCTTTATGGATCAGCATCCTGTCATCCGGCTTGGGACAGATCCCAAGTTTGTTCCCTTTGAATTTTTTGATGAAGACGGGGAATATAAGGGCATAACTGCAGAGTTTTTGTCGTTGATCAGTGAAAGGACAGGTATTCAGTTCCAGGTTGTTGAAGGGCTTACATGGCCAGAGGCATACAATTTGGCTTTGGCAAGGGATATTGATGTGTTGCCCGCGGTATCAAAAACCCGTGAGAGAGAACGATATTTTCTTTTTTCTGAGCCTTACATTAATTTCAAGCGGGTAATTGTAACCCGGGACACCGATACAGAAATTGCTGATATTGGTGATCTGGCGGGGCTCACTGTTGCCGTGCAAAGGAATAGTTCCCATCACAGTTATCTTCTCGGTTACCCGGACATCAATCTGAGTTTGTACGATTCTGCAGAAGCCGCTCTGACCGGGGTGGCAAATGGAACAGAACGGTCATTCGTTGGAAATCTTGCCACCACCAGTTATCTGGCACGTATGAATACCCTGACAAACTTAAGATTTATTGCATTTGAAGGGGAGAAGCAGCAGGGTTTGTATTTTGCTGTGCGTAAGGATTGGCCTCAACTGGTAGATATTCTTAATAAAGTTCTCGCTGATATCTCCATAGAAGAGAAAAACGCCATAGTATCCAAGTGGATAGGTTTTAAGTCGGAAATCAACTATGGTCCTGTATATCGAATCGTTTTATATGGTGGTTCATTCCTGGCAGTTCTGATGGTGGTTTCATTTTTATGGAATATGCGGTTGAGGAAAGAGATAAAGAAGCGGCAGCGAATTCAGGCTGATCTGGAAAAAGCAAAACGTGAGGCTGATGAGGCTAATGAGTTCAAATCCAACTTTCTGGCCAGAATGTCCCATGAGATCCGAACCCCTCTCAACGCCATTACAGGTATGTCCTATCTTCTTAAAAAAACAGATCTTAATCTGACACAGAGAATGTATGCAGACAGGATAAGACAGGCAGCCAATAATATGCTGAGCATCATTAACGATATTCTGGATTTCTCTAAAATCGAAGCCGGGAAAGTAGAGCTTGAGATGGCTCCTTTCAGCATGGATCAGGTAATTGAGGATGTAGTAAACATTGTTTCTTACAAGATTGAGGAGCAGGGAATCGACTTTAAGTTCTATAAGGATCCCCATGTTCCAAACTGGTTTTACGGGGACAGCAAGCGAATAGAACAAATCCTTGTAAACCTTTTGAGCAATGCAGCAAAATTCACAAGCAAAGGGGAGGTGTCGCTTGATGTCAGACTGATAGCCAGAGAGAACGAAAGATATCACCTGTCTTTTTCGGTGCAGGACACCGGCATAGGCATGACCCAGGAGCAGGTTGATAACCTGTTTAAGCCATTTATACAAGGAGACAGCAGTATTACCCGCCGATTTGGAGGCACGGGGCTGGGACTATCTATTGTTAAGAGCCTGGTTGACATGATGGATGGAAAAATCCAGGTTTTCAGCACACCGGGAGTAGGCTCCACTTTTATCATCCATCTGTCTCTGGATATCGACAGAGAGAAGGAAGAATCTTCACAGGGGGCTCTGCCAGCCATACAGTTAAAGGATATAAGGGTGTTGGTACTTGAGAAGTCTGTAGAGGATATGAACCTTATTGGGAGCTACCTGAAAAACTTTGGTATGCAATATGAGCTAACGAGTTCGCAGGCCAGTGCGGTGAGTATGCTTGAAGACGCAGGAAAACAATCTGAAGAACTATTTGATCTGTTTATTTTAGATTACAACACCCCCCAGGAAGGTGGTTTTAAGTTTATAGAATCCATCCGGAACAACAGGAGAATCTCAAAACTGCCAAAGCTCATCATGCTGTTGCCCATGATGAGGCAGGACCTGTTTGAAAAGCTAAGCCAATATGGAATAGATATGGGCATAGGCAAACCCATCATTCCATCCATTCTCTTTAATGGCATTCAGGACATTTTTATGCCGAAAACCTCACCGGTTGCCCAGAGTACAATTACTGAACTGAAAAAGCCTGAGAAGATCTATAACATCTTATTGGCGGAAGATAACAGAACCAATCAATTAATTGTTAAGTCCCTATTAGAGCAGACGGGTGCTGAACTGTTAATGGCCGGAGACGGAAAAGAGGCTGTTCAACTCTATCAGCAACATCAGAACAATATAGACCTGGTTCTGATGGATTTGCATATGCCGGTGATGGACGGCTATGAAGCTACCAGGGAAATAAGAAAGATATCTGCCGATGTTCCCATTGTGGCATTGACCGCAGACGTGGTTGAAGGGGTTTTGGAAAAATGTCGGCAAAACGGAATTCATGATTTTATCAGTAAGCCCTTTGATCCCGATGATTTTATACGCAGGGTTATAGATATTTTGGAAAAAAGAGATCAGGAAGAACTCAAGGTAAGTATTCTGGACAGATCTGTCGGGATGCGAAATGTTGGCGGAAATTCTGAGATTTACACACAGGTTTTATCTGAATTCCTCAATGAGAATAGCGAAACCTTGAGTAATCTCACCTCGGCCATCAATGAAAAAAGATATGAGGAAGCGGCACAGATACTCCATAAGATTCGGGGCAGTCTCGGGAGCATAGGAGCTGGAGAGGTCTACGAGGTTACTAACTCATTGCATAAAGCCTTGCAGCAAGAGGATGAAAACAAAATAGTGCTTCTCAAAGAAAAGTTTTATCTATTGTTCGGACAACTGCTTGAAGAAATTGTTCGATATATATAGTGAAGGAATGTAGCAAGGAAACATAACAACATCCAGGTATTTTGGAGGGAGGATGGGTAAAATGCCACTCAAGATTCTGATAGTCGATGATTCTGCAACAGACAGGCTGCTTATTCAAAAGATGCTGGGCAGGTACAATGTGATCACGGCAAGTAACGGTTTTGAAGCCATGCGTCAGATTGAGGAGCATAAAGACATTGATCTGGTAATCCTGGATTTGAATATGCCTGGGATGGACGGCTTTCAGGTTCTTGGTGCGCTGAAATCCGATGACCGGTTCAATAGAATTCGCACAATCATACTAACAAACTATGATGAGCTGGATAATGAGATCAGAGGATTGCAGCTGGGCGCGGTGGACTATATCAGAAAACCCATCCATATGGATTCACTTACTGCCAGAATCGAGATTCACGCTGAACTTCTTCGTATTCAGCAGGCGCTGGAGCAGAAGTTGCATGAACAGGGTCTGACCTTTGAAACAATTTTCAATCAGGCGCCAATTGGCATAGCCGTTTCCCATAATTACGAAACCTTAACAGAAGAACAAAACCGCTATTTCAACGTCAATCCCATGTTTGAGAAAATCAGCGGCAGAAATAAAGAAGAGCTATTAAGGCTGGGTTGGGCGGGAATAACACATCCCGATGATTTGGAAGAGGATGTGGAGAACTATAAAAGGCTCAAAGCAGGGGAAATCGAAAGTTACGCAATGGATAAGAGGTTGATTAAACCGGATGGTTCGGTGGTTTGGGTGCACATGATTGTAGCTTCCCTCGGCTTGTCCAATGAGCATCAATATAACCATGTCTGCCTGGTTCAGGATATCACCGAACGCAAAACCATTGAAAAGGCATTACAAGAGAGCGAGCGCAGCAAATCCGTGCTTCTTTCCCACCTTCCCGGACTGGCATACAGGTGCAGTTATGACAGGGATTGGACCATGCAATATGTTTCGGCGGGTTGTTTAAACTTAACGGGCTACCCGCCTGAAAGCCTTCTATTCAACAAAGACCTGTCATACAACGATATCATTGCTCCGGAATACCGTGAACTTATATGGGAGGAATGGGGGCGGGTCATTTCCAGGAGAATACCTTTCAAGTATGAATATGAAATCATAACTGCCTATGGAGAACGGAAATGGGTACTGGAGATGGGAGAGGGTGTCTTCGACGAGCAAGGGCATGTTGAGGCAGTTGAGGGAATCGTTATAGATATTACCGATCGAAAAGAGATGGAGGATAAGCTTAAATACAGCTATGAGCACGACAGGAGGACGGACCTGTATAATCTGATCTTTCTGGAAGGTCTTCTCAATGGCGATGCCAGGAAAAAAACAGATGAGCGAAGGGCTCTTGTGGGCATAAACTTAAGTGCAGTCCAGTCAATAACCATGACCTATGGATACCATTATACCCTGGATCTGATAAAACGTGTTGCTGACGCCCTCACTAAGCATTGCACAGACAGGAGGATGCTGTTTAGTACATATGAACATCAGTTTGCCTTCTATCTGAAAGGCTACCAGGGGAAAAGCGAGTTGTTTGAATTTTGTGATGATATTGCAAAGACGCTTCAATCCTTACTTACAATGGAAAGAATTGTTGGAGGAATTGGAATTGCTGAAATAGATCCGGACAAGGGATGGGATGCCGACCGGATTTTGCAGAACCTGCTGATTGCTTCTGAAAGGGCCATGGCAACTACTGATAAAGAATTTGGTATAAGCTTATATGACGAAGAGCTGGAGAAGCATATAATTCGTAAAACACAAATTAAAAACGAACTTACCTGCATTGCTTCATGTGAAAACGACGGTGGCCTCTATCTGCAATACCAGCCCGTACTTGATCTCAAAACTGGTCGGATATCCGGTTTCGAGGCTTTGTCCAGATTAAACAGCAGCAAACTGGGGCGGGTACCTCCTTTGGAATTCATTCCCTTAGCCGAGGAAACAAAGCTTATCATTCCAATCGGAATGAAGGTTTTCCGGCAGGCGTTGAGTTTTCTCATCAAGCTAAAGGAGAATGGATACGAAAACATAAATGTTTCTGTTAATGTGTCTGTGATTCAGCTATTGGCAGAGGACTTCACAAAAAACCTGTTTGAGATGATTGACAGGATGGGGGTAAATCCAGCGAATGTTGCCCTTGAGATCACAGAATCGGTATTCGCTTCGGATTTTGAGCAGATCAACCGTGTTCTTGGAATACTGAAAGACGCTGGATTGTCAATAGCTATTGACGATTTTGGAACCGGGTATTCCTCTCTTTCAAGGGAGTGGGAGCTGAACATCAACTGCCTTAAGATAGATAAGGCTTTTATAGATAATCTATTATTGCACGATCCTTCCAAGGCCATCATCGGCGATATTGTTTCCATGGCTCAAAGGTTTGGTCACTGTGTTATAGCCGAAGGCGTGGAGCACGAAAGTCAGAAACAGTATCTGATCGGATGTGGCTGTGACAAGATTCAGGGGTATCTGATCAGCAAGCCTCTGGATGAAGAGGATGCCATTGAGATTTTAAAAAGAATAAATGACCATCCATGATGCGCCTGTTGTTTCAGCTTGGGTTCTGCCAAGTCATATATGGGTATGCCATTCATCAGTACAAAACCTGACGCCCTTTTGGAATCCAATGTTTTCAAGGGGGTTGTGTCAGGTTCATTTTTTAGATCATGGTCTCAGGCTTGGAGCGGTTTGCGGCTGCTGCCAAAGAGCTTATTCTTCAAAGATTCCCCAACACAAGGCTGGATATGGATGAGGAGAAAAGAAGCCTGAAATGGGAGAGATTCGGACGATACAAATATGTGTACCCGAAGGAGCAGGCGGAAGAGATAAGGGGATACCTGACATCGCAAATACTTGAGAGATTTCCTGAGGCCAGGATTCAGTACTTCACTTAAGCAGGGGATGAAAAGAAAGAGATGGGATCGGGAGCCGGTTTTCAGGTTTCCTTTTTGGCTGCCGGGATATGCTTTTTAATGGCTTCAAAGCTTTCATGGCTGATAACATGCTCTATACGACAGGCGTCCTCAAGGGCGGTGGCTTCGTCTACACCCAGGCGCATAAGCCAGTCGGATAAGAGCTTATGTCGTTCTAGCATGGTCTCTGCAATTTTTTTGCCTTCCTTGGTCAGAGTGATGAAACCATCACTGTCCATCTCAATGAGCCGGTTCTCGCGCAGCTTCTTCATGGCGACGCTGACGCTGGACTTCTTATAATTCAGCTCATTCACAATATCGATGGACCTCACCTGAGGCTTCTTCTTCCCTAATACCAAGATGGTTTCAAGATACATTTCAGCAGATTCGCGGATATCCACATTCATCATCTTCTTCCCATGGGTTATGCTTGCTGGTTCCGGATACTATAAGCTAACTTCAGAATATCATATTGTCCTGATTTAAACAAACACCCCGACTAAAAAGACAGCGCCGCAACCGGTGATGTCATGCCTTTCTGCAGCATAACCGAGATACTGCCATAAAGGCTATTCCAGACTGAAACCTTACTTCCTGAAATATTTCTCTGCTACTTCATTGTAAAGCGGAAACAAATAATTCAGGGGTTCATCATCATAATAGATATTCAGGTCCGATTTTTTCGGGGTTTCCGCTTGCGCCATCTCCTCTGTATTATAGCCAATTTTTTCTTCACATTCCGCAAATGTTTTATAGGATAAAACAAAGCTGAGACAAAAATTTGATGGACCCGTTGACATTCAAGTTAGTTTATACTAACCTATAACTAGATTAGTTGAGACTAACTCAGTATGGTCTTCCGTTGAGAAGAGTTTGCGAGAAAGCAGAATGGGAGGGATAGCAATGCCCTTAATCATGGCAAGACAAGGAGAGGAAAGGCTCATAAGAAAGATCGGCGGCAAGGCAGAGCTAAAAAAGCATCTCGAGAACCTTGGTTTCGTTGTTGGAGGAACTGTTACTGTGATCAGTGAGATTGGCGGTAATGTAATTGTCAACGTCAAGAATTCAAGGATTGCTATAAGCCGTGAAATGGCTTGCAGAATCTTGGTATGAGTCGTGAAGGGAGTTGCTTAATATGGAGGTTTTAAAAGAGGTTGCCTGCGGACGGACAGTTACTGTTCAGAAAATTGTTGGCCAGGGCGCTGTGAAACGCAGGATCATGGATATGGGTATCACAAAGGGTACAGAGATCTATGTTCGCAAGGTGGCACCCCTTGGGGATCCCATGGAGGTTACGGTTCGCGGATATGAATTATCCCTGCGTAAAGCTGATGCCGAAATGATATTGGTTGAGTAGTTTCCAGGAGACGACGGGTTTCCTGATTTATTTTCTCCATGAGTTAGCCTAGACTAACTTGCGAAGCTTAATAGAAGCCGATTATTCTTGTTCTACAAGGAGGAAAAGAGATCATGCCTACTAAAATAGCACTTGCAGGCAATCCCAACAGCGGAAAGACAACACTGTTTAATGCGCTGACCGGTTCCAATCAGTATGTGGGAAACTGGCCGGGCGTGACCATTGAAAAAAAAGAAGGAAAACTCAGGAGCGATACATATAAGGATATAACCATTGTAGACCTGCCGGGTATTTATTCTCTCTCACCGTACACGCTGGAAGAGGTTATAGCAAGGGATTATCTCATTACCGAGAATCCCGATGCCATCATAAACATTGTAGACGGCACTAATCTGGAGCGTAATCTGTATCTTACCACTCAGTTGGCCGAATTGGGCATACCCATGGTGGTAGCGGTCAACATGATGGATATTGTTGAAAAAAATGGTGACAGGATTAACCTTGATAAGCTCTCTGAAAAGCTGGGTTGTCCCGTTATAGGTATCTCGGCATTAAGGAAAGCCGGAATCACGGAGGCGGCAGAAAAAGCTGCGGAGCTTGCCAATAAAAAAGTTCCCATGACCCCTAAACATCGGTTCTCGGACGAGTTGGAGCATGCCATCGAGAGCATTGAAGGGCTTTTGGGGGACAGGGTTGAAGATAAAAATAAGCGCTGGACAGCAATCAAGGTCTTTGAACGGGATATTAAGATCATGGAACGTCTGGATCTTGATGATTCTCTCAAGGAACGCATCGAGAATATTATCGACGGCTGTGAAACCGATATGGACGATGACTCGGAGAGCATTATCACCAATGAACGATATCTGTACATTTCTTCAATCATAAAGGACTGCTATCGTAGGAAAAGCAATAAAAAGATGACTACCTCTGATAAAATAGACAGGATCGTTACCAACAGATGGCTTGCACTTCCCATCTTTGCACTAGCTATGTTTGCTGTTTACTATCTAGCTGTTACGACCGTCGGTACATGGATGACTGACTGGACCAATGATGTGCTTTTTGGTGAAATCATACCTCCGGCTATGGAAAGCTTTCTTGATTCTATTGGGACAGCTCCATGGCTTCAGTCACTCATTCTGGATGGAATCATTGCGGGCGTGGGTGCTGTCCTGGGATTTATTCCGCAGATGCTGGTTCTGTTTCTTGCCCTTGCATTGCTTGAGGACTGCGGATATATGGCCAGGGTTGCCTTCATCATGGATCGGATCTTCCGTAAGTTTGGCCTTTCTGGAAAATCCTTTATCCCCATGCTTATAGGAACCGGATGCGGGGTTCCAGGAATCATGGCATCCCGTACAATTGAGAATGAACGTGACCGAAGAATGACCATCATGGTTACCACATTCATACCCTGTGGTGCTAAACTTCCAGTTATAGCCCTTATATCCGGCGCGTTATTCAATGGCGCATGGTGGGTGGCACCCAGCGCATACTTTGTAGGAATTGCCGCTATAATCTTCTCCGGCATCATCCTTAAGAAAACCCGTATGTTTTCCGGTGATCCGGCGCCGTTTGTCATGGAACTGCCTCCCTATCACAGACCTGTGGCCGGAAATGTGCTACGCAGTATGTGGGAGCGGGGCTGGTCCTTCATCAAAAAAGCGGGTACCATCATATTGCTGTCCACTATTGTTGTCTGGTTTGCATCCAGCTTCGGCATCGTGGACGGACGCATCGTCATGGTAGACGATGTAAATGACGGATTCCTTTCCAAGATAGGAGGAGCCATTGCACCCGTCTTTGCACCTCTGGGCTGGGGTCAGTGGCAGGCTACAGTAGCTACAATTACCGGGCTTGTTGCCAAGGAGAATGTGGTCAGCACACTTGGTATTTTGTACGGATTTGCTGAGGTTGCCGAGGATGGATTTGAAATATGGGGTCTTTTGGCGTCAAGCTTCACCGTACTGTCAGCCTATTCATTCCTGGTGTTCAACCTGCTCTGCGCGCCTTGCTTTGCGGCAATAGGAGCTATCAGGAGGGAGATGAACAATACAAAATGGACATTGTTCGCCATCGGCTATCAGACCCTGTTTGCTTATGCGGTATCTCTGAGCATATACCAGCTTGGCATGCTGTTCACAGGTAACGGCTTTGGCATAGGAACGGCAGCGGCCATCCTGATCGTGGCATTGTTCCTGTATTTGCTGATGAGACCATACAGGGAACGCCCCATTGAAGCTGCGTCGGTTCAGGCGAGTATGTAGATTGGATCGTAAGTTTTTGCAGACCTTCTCTTACCCGAAAAGGATGCTGAAAAATAAAAATACAGAGCAGCAATAAGTTGATTAATTTGTGTATTGAATAAGGGAGGGGAGACAATGTTACAATTCATCGCTGATAATATTGGAACCATCGTGATAAGTGCTCTGCTATTGGCAGTGGTCATAGGAATAATTGCCAACATGGCAAAGAAAAAGGCAAAGGGTGAGTCAATGAGCTGTGGGTGCGGCTGCAGCGGCTGCCCAAGCGCTTCTATATGCCACGACCAGACCGGGCAGGGGAAAAATTAGCGCTAATTGTTAGTACAGAGTAAACCGATGTTGATATCTCAAAGAAGAGCTCCTTAACTGTGGTAGATCATTATATCTTGTTGAGGAGCTTTCTTAATGGAAGCAGATATCGTACTTTTTGAGTGATTATACCACCCAAATATTAAAAATGACAGGGCTCAGTATTAATAAGAACCTGTTTAGTGAATGGCTTTCTTGACAAATCCGGATCGGGGGCATTAGACTACTAACCAGTATTTGATGTATTAGCCTGGTTAGGTATCATTTGCGATAATTCTTATGGTATAAGTCGGTGAGGCTGGGATATGCCTTCATTTGAGAGGCGGCTTGCATCTATGTAGACGTACGGGAGGTTGTTCGATGTTCAGAGAAATGAGAAGAGGCAGGCAACAGATGTCGGTTGATGAAACGGTTGCTGTCCTGAACAGATGCTCAAATGGTATTATGGCATGTTACCACCGTTTATATCGGATTCGTGTACTTTCCCGCGCAAGTTACTTAAGTGCCGGATTTTTCTTGTCAGCCCTTTGAGGCTGCCAGTGTGGCGCTTTTTCGCAGCAAGGAGGAGACAAAAATTAAAAAACCATCTCATAAAAAAGAATTTGCACGGTATTCCGCACAGGCCGTATTGGGAATGCTTGGCCTGTCTTGCTATATTCTTGCAGATACATTCTTTATATCCAAAGGACTGGGCGTTAATGGTTTAGCTGCTCTGAACCTGTCAATTCCAGTCTACAGCTTTATTCATGGAATCGGATTGATGCTTGGAATGGGCGCTGCCACAAGGTACTCCATATTAAAAAGCCAGAAGGATTATAATCTTTCAAACCTGATTTTTACCAACACCGTATCCCTGGCTGTGGTTTTCTCAGCTTTGTTTGTACTGGCAGGCATTTTTTTTTCCGAAGGGCTGACAAGGGTTTTAGGGGCGAACGCAGAAGTTTTTGAAATGACAAATATCTATTTGAAAGTGATTCTGCTTTTTGCCCCCGCATTCATCATGAATGATGTGATGATCTGCTTTGTAAGAAATGACGGAAATCCAAGGCTAGCCATGTTGGCAATGCTTGGAGGAAGCCTTTTGAATATAATTCTTGATTATCTTTTCATCTTCGTATTTCAAATGGGTATGTTCGGTGCAGTCCTGGCAACAGGATTAGCCCCCATATTCAGCATGCTGATCTTATTGGAGCATCGGGTTAAAAGGAAAAACGGATTCCATCTGGTAAAAACAAGGCCGAGCAGCAGGATGGCACTGGATACTTTCACATTAGGATTTCCTTCCCTGATAACGGAGGTTTCCTCTGGTATAGTGATGGTAATCTTCAATATGATTATTCTGAACCTGCTTGGCAACACGGGTGTTGCGGCATATGGGGTAATTGCCAACCTGTCCCTTGTGGTTCTTTGCATATATACAGGTATCGCTCAGGGTATTCAACCTCTGATAAGCAAAGCCTATGGGCGTTATGAGATGAAAACCGTCCGGCAACTTCTCCGTTATGCGTTGATAACTATGTCTGTTGCTTCATGCATCATCTATCTGACGTTGTTTTTCTTTGCAGATCCCGTTGCAGGAGTATTCAACAGTGAAAACAACATGCAATTGCAAAGAATTGCTGTCGCTGGAATAAAGATCTATTTTTCAGGTATTCTTTTTGCAGGTTTCAATATCATCGTCTCCATGCTCTTTACCTCCACAGTATGGGCTACGCCTGCTCAAATCATCTCTCTGTCAAGAGGCCTGATAGTGATCGTTCCGATGGCATTCCTGCTCTCCGTGGCGGCAGGTATAACGGGTGTGTGGCTGGCATTTCCGGTTACTGAAGGGCTGGTTGCCGCATTGGGTGTGGTGTTTTTCATAAGATGGCGGAAAACCCTTCCCGCAAGTTAAGTACTACACCCGTTTTAATTTAAGCTGGTGCTGGCCTGGGACTGCTTTTTATAATAAAATTAGTATATAGAGGGAAAAGGAACCCAAAAAAGTTTGGACGGTAAAAACCGGCCACAATCCAATAAAAGGGCGGGGACTTGTCTGTCATATGTAGACATAATCCCTGTCTTTTTAAAAATATGGTTTGAAGAACTGGAGAGATTGTTTTGGTAATAAGAACTGTCAGCAAAAACGATAAGGATATTGCAATCATAGAAAACAGCGAGATAATACGCTGCTGAAACGCATTACTGCAAGCCTTTATGGCAGGACGACGAGAAGAAGCTTGATGGGCTGAAGGCGCTGCTGTATTCAAAAGGTGAGTACCCGCCGCTTATGAGAAGAGCTATAATACAAAGGTTTTTATGGGAGGCATGGTTTTCACTTGCCTGCGGCCGTAAAGCGGCATTCAAGGGTGACACCAATTACGCCATGGGCTCTGTCTTCCGGGCAGTATGCTCCTGGCTTCAGGTATTGTATGCTGTGAATAATCGTTACCTGATGAATGAGAAATGGGCAATGAAAAGGGTGTGCAGTTTTCAGATCAAGCCTGAGGATTTGGAGTCGAGGGTAAAATCTATATATAGGTTACTGGCTTCAGGAAATGCGGAGGAGGTCTACCGGATATCGGATGAACTCCACAGTGAAATCGAAGGATTGGCAGGCGAGTCTGTGCTGACAAAAATCCGATAATGTTGTCTTGCAACTGACATAACCGAAGGAGATGATAAATTGTATCAGGCTCCTGACGATCCGCAAATAAGTCATACATAAGGTGTAAACGGAATAAGGCAATGCTCAGGTATGGTATAATGGTAGAGCTCGCTGGGGTATGCGAAACCAATATGTCATAATGGGACAAAGAAACCGTCCGTGGTTGCAGGGATGAGAAGATGAGAGTACGATATAACTCAAGCTTATGGAGCAAAGAAAAGGGGATTTGTGGATTACCACAGAAGGTAAACCGGGAATTTGAATATGCCGGGATGAAGCGCATTATTCCAGCAGTTTATCGATTCTCAAAAGGAATTGTTTTTGATACCCTTACTCCCCTTGATGAAACCAGGCTCAGGGAGTTTTTTGAAAAATATCAAAGAAGGGAGCAGGAACTGACACCTCTGGAGCGATGCTGTGCAGAGCAGGAGTATCCCTTTCAGGATATTTCAATCAAGGAAATATGGATAAACCAGGAACAGGTGGAAGGCGGTTATTCATCCAGTTGCGGAGTGAGTATACCATGGGATGAGGATAATGACCTGTCCCATATTCAAAAGGCGTATAGTTCAATACTGAAGGACACAACCTGTTTTGCCTGCCAGAGGTATTGTGTGCCCTATCCTGAAACTCATTTCAAAACCAAGAAAATAAAGCGCTTCCTGCGGCTTGATAAGGTAAACAGCATCGAGTTTTCCACCCATCCGGTACAGCAGCTTTTCCCCTTGGACATCCGCTTCGATATGACGGAGCAGGATACACAAAAAGAGGTGAGTTTTAAACATCCTTTAACCGGGGTAACCCATACCCTTTATTTCCAGGCTCCCGAGTCTTTGGAAATACCATTAGATGCAACCGGCAGCCGCAGTTTTTATACCACTAAGTTGATGTATGAGATAGACCCGGCTTTGCCTGAGGGCGAAAGTTTAAGGTTTGACAGCACTACCCAATACACGACAGAACCTCCGGAAGGTTCCCTGATGCCCACAGCTGCCTCATCTATAGGAATCATTGGCGGAGCGGACGGACCAACCTCCATTATTATAGGTGGGGTTGGTGGAGATACAGGAATTCAATGCGGCCTGCACGGGCTGCCCCTGCATAGCTGCTTTTCGGTTCCCGGCTATAAGGATCATAAGACTTCACTCTTTCTACTTGAGGGAATCAATATTATAATATACGACAGCATGGAATATCATCTGGAGATTTAGCCTTACCCTCGTCCGGTAAGGCAAGTGTACTGAAGAAGCTAAATACTCAATAACAATTTGAATTTTATACATGGTTGGTTTTATGCGTATTTATCATGACGTTGGGAGGAGTCAGTTTGAGTAGAAAAATAACAGCAGGCATTGTTGGATATGGAAATCTGGGGCGCGGTGTTAGGGCAGCGATTGAAAAAACGCCTGATATGGAGCTTTTCGCCATCTTTACAAGAAGGGATCCTGAATCAATACACTTAGACGATCCACATGTGAGAGTACTGCATGTGGACGATGCGCCGAAATATGCAGCTGATATTGATGTGATGCTTCTCTGTGGAGGGTCGGCCTCCGATTTATGGCAGCAGGGTCCCCAGTTCGCAAGGCTTTTTAATACAGTAGACAGTTTTGATACCCATGCCAAAATTCCGGAGTACTATAATCTTATGAGTGCTGCCACCAGGGAAAGCGGAAAAATAGGGATCATATCTGCAGGGTGGGATCCGGGCCTGTTTTCATTGAATCGACTGCTCATGGAAGCGGTGATTCCCGACGGAAAAACATATACCTTTTACGGAAAAGGTGTCAGTCAGGGTCATTCCGATGCCATACGGAGGATAGATGGTGTGAAGGATGCGATCCAATACACGGTGCCTGTTAAGGAAGCCCTAGATAATGTAAGGCAGGGACGCTATCCTGATTTAAAGCCAGTAGATATGCATCTCAGAGACTGCTATGTCGTAGCTGAAGAAGGTGCGGATAAAGCCAGGATCGAAAGCACGATAAAAAACATGCCTGATTATTTTGCAGGTTATGAGACCAGAGTTGCATTTATAACTGAGGAAGAGATGAAGAAAAACCATGTTTCGAAGCCACATGGAGGATTTGTAATTCGTGGTGGTAACACAGTAGGAGAGAATGAGCATTCCATAGAATTTTCTCTGAAGCTTGAAAGTAACCCGGAGTTTACAGGAAGTGTGCTTACAGCTTATGCCCGGGCGGCATACAGGCTGAACCAGGAGGGGCAGTCCGGGGTTAAAACCGTCTTTGACATTCCGCCTGTTTATCTGTCATACAAACCCGCCGAACTATTGCGGAAAGAGTTATTATAGGAAAATGGAATACAGAGCATATAATCTATGGGTAAAAAAAGAGGCCAGGCTTTTGGAACCATGGCCTCTTTTGGTAGGGAGATATTTCATCATTCTGCGGCCATGGCATCAGCCCGGGTCACGTGAACTGTTCCCCGTGGGTGTTGTGGCGGTGCGTAGATCGAATACAGCTTGATAGGCACATGGCCTGTATTCACCAGGTTATGCCATTTTCCTGCCGGTATTATGAAGGCATAGTCCGGATAAACCCAACTCTGAAAGTTCAGGTAGTCCTGCCTGTCGCCCATTAATACAATTCCCTGCCCTTGTTCAATTCGTATGAATTGATCCAGGTTGGGATGGATCTCAAGGCCTATGTCTTCTCCCACATCAATGCTCATCAATGTGACCTGTAAGTGGTTGCCGGTCCAAATGGCAGTTCGAAAGGCATTATTTCTTTTAGCGGCATCTTCTATGTTTATGACAAAGGGCTCAGGTCCATAGTCCCTCAATCCCATATACCGGTTATTGGGATAATTGTTCTCATAAGCATTGGGGTACATATTGTAAGTATCTTTTCCCATATAGTTTGAATGACCGGCGGGGACATTATATCCACAGTTGGGGTAGTATCCATAAGGGTTGTACATGATAATACACTCCTTGCCTCGTGCATGCTTTCAACTCATCATATGCGTTGAATCAAACAAGGGTGTCCGCAAAGCCTGTTCTAATCTTGGCTGCCATATCTGGTATAAGCTGCAATTTGTATGCTCTCCTGCTTGCTGATATGATATATTTATTAGCATACTATTCAGACGATAAAGGATTAATATAGACTATGAATAAACTGATCATCGGCATACTGGCACATGTGGATGCCGGCAAGACAACCCTATCGGAGAGCTTACTATATTTAAGCGGAAGAATTCGAAAAATTGGCAGGGTGGATAAAAAAGATGCCTTTTTAGACAACTTCGATCTGGAAAGGGAAAGGGGCATAACCATTTTCTCCAAGCAGGCTGTGTTTGATGTGGACAATACACAGATTACCCTGCTGGATACTCCGGGTCATGTGGATTTCTCAGCCGAAATGGAGAGAACTCTTCAAGTGTTGGATTATGCCATCCTGGTGATAAGTGGGGCAGATGGTGTACAGGGACACACCAAAACCCTGTGGCGCCTGTTGGATCTTTACGGGATACCTGCATTCATTTTCGTAAATAAAATGGATCAGGGAAGAGCAGAGAGGGATCAGCTGGTAAATATACTGAAAAGTCAGCTGCATGACGGCTGTGTTGACTTTGGACAAGCCGGAACGGGCAGCTTTTTTGAGCAATTGGCCTTGTGCGATGAGGGGATGATGGAGAATTATCTCAAAACAGGGCGTATTGAAGCCCCTCAGATTAAAGAGGCCATCAGGCAGCGCAAGCTTTTCCCATGCTATTTCGGTTCTGCTTTGAAACTGGAAGGTGTAGAGGCCTTTATGCGGGGACTTCTGGATTATGCCATCGTGCCTTCCTATCCGGAAGAATTCGGTGCCAGGGTATTCAAGATCAGCAGGGATGAACAGGGAAACCGACTCACCCATATGAAGATAACCGGCGGGCGGCTTAAGGTAAAAGAAATTTTATCCAACGGTCTCTGGGAAGAAAAGGTTAACCAGATCCGTATCTATTCAGGCCAGAAATACCAAGCAGTGGGCGAGGTGGAGGCAGGATCTGTTTGTGCGGTTACCGGATTGACCCAATCCAAACCTGGAGATGGTCTGGGTAGGGAGGAAGCTTCCGGAACCCCTGTATTGGAGCCAGTATTGACCTATCAGATTCTGCCGCCGGAAGGCTGTGATCCAAAGGTTCTGCTTCCAAAGCTTCGCCAGATCGAGGAAGAAGATCCGGAACTACGCATTGTCTGGGATGAGCAACTGGAGGAAATCCGGGTACAGGTCATGGGCGAGGTCCAGATAGAGATCCTGAAAAGTCTCATAGAAAGCCGGTTCGGTCTTGAGGTTTCCTTTGATTCAGGCCGCATTCTTTATAAGGAGACCATCGCCAATGTGGTGGAAGGTGTGGGACATTTTGAGCCCCTAAGGCATTATGCCGAGGTTCATTTGCTGATGGAACCGGGTGAGAGGGGTAGTGGTCTTCGGTATGCGGTGGATTGCAGTGATGATGTGCTTGCCAAAAGCTGGAAGAATCTGATTATAACCCATCTGAAGGAAAAGGTGCATATAGGTGTTCTCACCGGATCACCCATAACAGATATGAAAATCACCCTGGTCTCCGGCAGGGCTCATAATAAACATACACAGGGTGGTGACTTCAGGGAGGCTGCCTGGCGTGCGGTGCGCCAGGGTCTGAAGGAAGCTGAATCAGTCTTGCTTGAACCCTATTATGCTTTTGAGTTGGAACTGCCCGAGAATATGGTGGGGCGAGCCATGTCCGATATTGAAAAGATGTACGGGACATGCCGTATAACCCGCATACAGGACGGCATAGCTGTTCTGGAAGGGAGTGCGCCGGTTATAACAATGAGAAACTATCAGAAAGATGTAGCGGCTTATACTAAAGGCCACGGGCGGCTCCTGTGCCATCTTTCCGGGTATGGTTCCTGTCATAACCCGGAAGAGGTTATTGAAATGATGGGATATGATTCTGAACGGGATGTGGAAAACCCGACGGGTTCTGTTTTCTGTGCCAATGGCACAGGTTTTCTGGTCAGCTGGGACAAGGTAAAGGATTATATGCATGTTGAAAGTTATTTAAAGCCTGACAGGGATTTGACGGATCATCCCGATGGGAACAGGGAAGGGGTGAAAAGGGAGAAATGGATCTCCCCCGAGGAGGTTGACAGAATCCTTCAACAGACCTCTTTTGCGAATCAGGGTAAAAAAACTGTCTGGCACAAACCCGGAACGGCTGCCGGAAACTATACAGAGCCCACGCCCTACACTGCCAGGCAAAAAGAAACCAGAGAAAAATACCTGCTGGTGGACGGCTATAATATCATCTTTGCTTGGCCTGAACTCAAGGAACTTGCGAAAGACAATATGGATGCTGCAAGAACAAAACTCCTGGATGAACTCAGCAAATACCGGGCTGTAAAAAAATTCCGGATAATTGCCGTGTTTGATGCCTACCGCGTGGAAAGACATCAGGAAGAAATACTGGACTATCATAACATCCATGTGGTGTTTACCCGCAAGGCACAGACAGCGGATCACTACATTGAAAGATTTGCCCACGATAATCAGGAAAAATACCATATCACCGTAGCCACATCAGATAATCTTCAACAGGTCATTATCAGGGGTGCGGGCTGCACCGTCTGGTCGGCCACTGATCTTCTGGAAGAAATAGAAAGAACCAATAAAGGGATACTTCAGACATATCAGGATGAGCAGTCTTTGGAAAGAAACTACCTCAAGGACAAGCTTTCACAGGAAGCAAAAGAGCGAATGGAATCATTGATCAGGGATGGGGAACAAAATTAGTTCCGGCGGCTTTGAGGGCTCCGGCGGTGGATGGTCTGATTTTGTGATTATCGCATTATTCATGCTGTCAATCATGTCAGCCTGGAAATCGAGAAAGGAGAGATTGTGGGATACCTAGGCCCTAATGGCGCAGGAAAATCCACAACCATCAAGATGATGACAGGCGTCCTGGAACCTACAAGCGGAGAAATACTGGTCAACGGCATAGTACCATACAAAAAACGTGCTCAGAATGCGCAGAAGATAGGAGTTGTATTTGGACAGCGTTCACAGCTTTGGTGGGCTCTTCCCCTTATAGAATCCCTGAAGATCCTGAAGGAAATCTATCAGGTCAGCGATGAGGCTTACCAGGAAATGATGAACCTCTACACTTCACTGGTGGATATCAGCGGCCTTCTGCATAAGCCGGTACGCCAGATGTCACTGGGGCAGCGAACCCTAAGCGATATACTGGCGGCATTCCT
>JGI24708J26588_10000340_pt1 | contig 37806 bp, 25 predicted proteins | sample BioPla1DNA2_FD_26588 | JGI IMG/M metagenome (IMG submission 26588) | reverse complement strand
TCGGTAAAGTCGTCTACTGTGTAGCCGGCTTCTTCTAAGATGTCAACCCTCAGGGCGGTAATGGCCGCGCCGTTGTCAAAGGGTACGCCGTAATTGCGTCCTTCCACTATTGTGTGGTTTGCCTTAAAGTCTGCGAACTGGGAAAAGTCTATGCCTGAATCGGTTAAGTCATAGAAAACTCCGGGGTAATTCATGACGTTTTTCACTAGAGCATTGTCCTGCATGAGGAGAATATCCGGCAGGGTATTGAGCTGTCCAGCCATTACAGCAGTGGTCAGCTTAGTCTGCACATCATCCCATGGCGTCTCCACTATGTTAATGGTGACATCAGGGTTAATCTCTGCGTAGATCTTGGCTGCTTCTTCCATGGCATAGATGTTGAAGAGGGGATCCCAGCACCATACCGTGATTTCGGCAGCAGAAGCCAATCCCGCAAGGGCGAGGGTGAAAACCAACAGCAAGCTCAGCACCAACGTCTTACGCATAATTACACTCCTTTCCTATTTTCCCAAGTTACTGACAATTCCACGCGCATTCAGTCTCTTCCCAGGTACACCTCCTTTGACTTTCTCCGCAGTCCTTCCATTTCATACCACTTGTAATTATTCTCCCCAGACCGTTAATTTCCTGCGAAGATGATTTTACGATTTAGGAACAGCCCATTTTTGGAGAAAGGGGCCTGAGGCGGCGGCAGATTTAGGTTTTCTTACATCTTGTTAGAAGGCCTTAAGCTGCCCCTATTCTTGGAATCTGTAAATAAAGAATATTGACAAAAATAAACAAATGTGGTATATTTTACGTAAAAATAACGTTGCTGAATCACAGATCTTGAAACGCGCCCGTTCAACAAAAACACGCCCAGGGATGCCGGTGAGCAGAAGCCAGACTTGAAAGTCTCTGCAAGCCCTCAAGTAAGGGAGGGACAGAGACCACATGCTTCTGACGCTGTGTAACTGCAGATGTAAAGCTGAACACTAGATCACCTGGGGGGGTGCTGATTATCGTAGCCCGTAAAAACGCGCAACGCTTCGCGTACCTGGCAGCCTTATATGTACTGGTGGACGGATCGCCCTTTGCTGCTGTGCCTCACCAAACGGTGATTGCTAAGGCAGGGCTTACCAAAGAGTGCGGCGACAAGGCCTGTCACTATCTGCTTTGTGAAGGGCTGATCACAGCTGAGGATTCTGTTGGGGGAGTAAGACTGACTCATTCCGGCATTAGAGAGTATGAAGCTTCGGCGCAGCGTTCTTTCTCGCAACCTATGATCATGTATAGGAGCAATACCGGCAAGGACAGCCTCCTCCTGGAAGAGGAGGCAGTAGCTTGGACAGATTACGGCGGCATAAGGACTCGACAAGTTCCCCTGAGTGACCGCCCGGCAAAACAGCATGCCGAGTCTCAGATGCAGGATCAGCAACTGAGAAAGTCGCTCTTCGTGGCTGTGTTAAGTGCCATTAAGCGAAACTTTGTAAACTCCCTCTTTGACGCGTTGGTTCGTTATGTGATGGGCAGCATGGAAAGGTTTAGATGAAGAACTTGGGCAGACAGATAATGTGTTTAGAGGTGACGAGGCTTAGCCTGATGTGGTTGGCGTTGGAAATGGTCCCCATGTACTTCAAAGTGCCAGCATTTGGACGCAGCTGGCACTTACTTTGTATCATTTTATTTATCTGCTTCTGATTTGGCCTGATGTACAGCCAGTCGCCTGGCACTACAGCGATTGTGAAAACAGAAGGGTATCAGAAGGCAATATCGCACTCTTCCAGCAGGTCCCCAAAGTGCCTGACCAGGTATGAGTAAGGCTTGGGATGTGTGAGCTGCAGTCTTTGGAAGCGGTTGAGGCCGTCCTCTATGTCCTGCAAGATGCCAAATCCGCAGAACATGCACCCGTTTCGGCGGTATCCTATTTGATAGAGGCCTGAGATTTTGACATTGAAGACTTCAATATAATCCAGGATGTCCTGTTCAGTCCAAAAGGAAAGAGGTCGGCATTGGCTGTCCTTTTTCATTTCGAAGACATTGCATCCGAACTTAATCCAGTCCAACTCGCGCTGGTAGCTTTCTTCAGCCAACGTACCGATGATGGCACATTCCATCTTGAATCTTCTTGCAGCCTGCTTTAGCGGAACTACCTTTAGCTTTTCGCAGCATATATCTGAGATGTTATGCTCTTTATACGGCTCATATTTAGGGAAATTCCTCCTAATGTAGTCCAAGGCATTCTGCTTGGTTCTGGCGCTCTTGGCCCGCCTGTAGGTCCTGATGCCATTGGAGATGCGTTTCGAGAACAGGGGGAAGCCATGCTCTTCCACCACCCGTTTGAAATGCCAGGGCCTTCCATCTTTGTCCATGGGCTTGGTGACGTGAACGTTCATCCCGTTATGCTCTTTTTCCCACTTTACATGCTGCATAGTCTCGGGATATTCGCACGTAGTGTTGGAGAATATGTGCAGTATGTCGGGGTATTTCTGCCGTATGAGGTGTGAGAGGACGGTGGAATCTTTGCCGCCGGAGTATGAGATGTAGACACGTTCCAAGCCGTACTCCGATACGGCTTCGTCAACCAGTCTCTTTGACATGAGGATCTTGTCCTCCAAGGGCAATGCCTGCAGCAGCTGCAGCTTCTGCTTACGCATTTCGATGAACTCCCTGCGTTTGGCGTAGCACGATCTGCAATAGAGCTTACCGAGGCCTGTCATGGATTCTTCCTCAAATCTGCCTTGACATATTCTGCAAATCATCACAAAACCTCCTTGTACTATCTATATTATACACAAATGAGAATTGTTTTTAAAGGGTTGTTTTGAAAATGTGATTTAATAGTCTTAGTGACTGAATCATGTGTTATAATTCTAAGTAACATGAATGGCGGAGGGTTTTCCCAATGAACATCGGTGAAGGCATCGTTAGACTGCGACAGCTTAAGAATCTTACACAGCAGGAACTTGCCGACGCTACCGGTAGGTCGCAGCAGTGTATAAGCCAATACGAGACAGGGGTTACCATACCAAGTGTCGAATGGTTAATGAAAGTAGCCAAGCAATATCATGTGTCCGTTGATTTTGTTCTTGGCTGTTCTCCCAAGCCTGAAGGGGAGCAGATCTCAGCCGATGCCTTGCACCTACTTGAAGGCTATGAAACTCTCAGTGCAGATGAGAGGCGGCTTATTCTGGATATAATCACTGCACTCCGAAATGCTCGAACCATCGCAGGAGGTGAGTCGCATGAGAAATAGCTTTTTTAACGAGAATTCACTCGACGACTTGATCGAAGAGATAAAATTTGTTTACCAATCTGACGATCGGCCATGGGTCATAGGTTACAGCGGGGGGAAGGATTCTACCGTCGTGGTGCAGCTTGTTTTCACTATGCTCCTTGAGCTGCGGCCGGAGGAAAGGAAAAAGCATGTCTATATCGTGTCCTCAGATACCTTGGTAGAAAACCCGTTAATTCACACATATTTGGCTGAGACCAGCGCACTCATTCATCAGGCGGCTCAGCAGCATGGCCTTCCCTTAACCACACATGTGGTTTATCCTGAACCTTCCAACACATTTTGGGCCAACATCATTGGCAGAGGATTTCCGACGCCCAGGATGAACGGTACGTTCCGCTGGTGTACAGATCGCCTGAAAATTGTACCCAGCTCAAGATTCATTGAAAACATCGTGGAGAAGCAAAAAACTGAGGTTGTCGTCCTCCTGGGTATACGAAAAGCCGAGAGTATTGTGAGACGCCGCCGAATTGAAGGTCGGGAAATCATGGGGCGGCTGCTGAATCGGCATGAGACAATCAAGGATGCCTGGGTCTATCCACCCATTGTGGAACTGACGACAGATGATGTCTGGGACATACTCTTGGAAAGCAACGGGGGCAAAACCCCTTGGGGTTCTGATAATTCGCGTCTTGTAGAACTTTATTCTGATGCCGATAGCGGTGAATGCCCCTTTGCCGGTGTTGTCCGCAGCGGAGAGCATTCTCAGACATGCGGCAACTCTCGTTTTGGCTGCTGGGTATGCCCTGTTGTCAAGGAGGACAAGTCTTTGAACGGCTTCATCAGAGTCGGTTACCGTGAACTGATTCCCCTGGCCGAGTTCCGTAAGTGGCTGATGTCCATACGGGACATACCAGAATATCGCGAAAAGAAGCGCAGGGACGGCAAAGTGTATACTACAGCCGATAACGAGTTGGGCTTCGGTCCCTTTACTTGGGAAGCCCGGCAGATGATACTGAGGGAGCTGCTCAGGGTTCAGAAACGGACTGACTACGAACTGATTACACTCCCAGAGTTGAAGGCCATTGATAAGATATGGGACGATGAACTGGACCTTTCCAGGAGAGTACTGGTGGAGCTTTACGCTGAGGAGATGGGAACACGACTTCCTTGGGATCACCTTAAGAAGCCTCTTTTTGACGAAGAAACCCGCAGACGGATAGTGGAATTGTCTGAGCACCATGATGTCCCCTACGACCTGGTAAGAAATCTGCTCTTGGCAACCACGAAAAACAAGTACTATTCGAATCCGCGGCTGCTGCGCATTAGCTTGGAAAAGGCATTGAACCAGCAGTGGCTGCACTATGAGGTAGTAAAGGAGCTTGAGGATGCGTATCAACCGGCTGAAGCTTCACAACTTTAGTTCATTTGCGGGTGAAAGCGTTTTTGATTTCACCCTTCCGGGCGGACGCCAGAACATCATCCTGATAGGCGGGAAGAACGGCTCGGGGAAGACATCACTGTTTACTGCTATGAAACTGGGCCTTTATGGACCCTTGGCCTTCAGTTATCAGGGATACAATGCAGCCTATACCGGCAGAATTAGAGAACTGATTAACCACGGCGCTTATGTGGACCGTCAGGCTAAGGCTGCCATTGAAATTGAAATTGAACTGCTGGAGGATCGGGAACCGGTAAACTACGTTCTGATTCGCGAGTGGACATTTGCCCAGCAGAGGCTCTCCGAGGAGTTCACTGTAGAGCGGGACGGTGTCACGCTTAAAGAAGATGAGCTGCTCTTTTTTCAAAGTTTTCTGCACACGGTTGTGCCGCCGAATCTCTTCGATTTATTCTTTTTTGACGGTGAACAGGTGGCGGATTTTTTCTCATCATCTAATTACAACTCCTATGTTAGAAATGCAGTCTTGACTCTGTGCTCCTTCGATACATTTGAACTCGTCAAGCGCTTTTCCCAGAACTACAGTATTGGACGTAACAGACAAAGTAAACTGTCCGAGTTAGAAATGAAGTACCACCAGGTTTCCGATAAGTTGGAGAAAACCAAGGAAGAAGTCCTCTCCATCGAAGAAGAGTTGGACAGACTGGGTACAAATCTGGACGACATAGAAACGGCGAAAGAGGAGTTGGAACGAAGATTTCGCAGTTCAGGGGGCTTGATGGAAGATGAACGGGCAGCCATCGAAGCCGAACTGCGTGAAAAAGAAAGTGAAAAAGACAGACTGCAGGCTAAAATCAAGAACTTTGTAGAAACGCTGATGCCTTTCGTTATCACCCGCGACTTGGCTCTTGCAGTTCATGAGCAGCTCAATCGTGAGGAGCAGATTCAGCAGTATGAGGCTGTAGTTCAAAGGCTCAGCCCGCAGCACATAGGCAGTGTCTTGAGTGACTTGGCCCCAAAGTTCCACCTGGAGGCAGCGGCATCTCGGGAGGATTTCGTGGAGGAACTGACACAGACTCTAGCTGAGAGTCTCAAACCGGATTTGGGCCCGAAGCAGTACGTGATTATGCATGATCTTTCTCAAGAACAGCGGAATAAGGTGCGCGTCATTCTGGAACAGGTGTTTGATCTGTCTGTTGCTGATATGATCGAAACGGTTGACAGAAGGATTGCAGCCACTGAAACCACAACCGAACTCAACCGAAAGCTGAGGGAGGCTCTCTCTGGTGTTGATTTAGAAGGCTTCCTGGCGGAACTGCATGCTCTCAATGACGAGGAGATGGAGTGCAGGTCACGAATCGAAAGCCTCGAAAGCAGGCTGGAGCAGCTGGAGGCCGACTTGGCAGCCCTGGAAAAAGAGAGTACCGCGGCGTTTCAAGCGCTGAAGGAAGAGGCGCAGCAGGAAAACGCGTTTATGCTGACGCAGAAGTTGAGTTCCATGATGGAGGAGCTGATCTCCATGGGAACTAGGGATAAAGCCCAAGAAATTTCTGCTGAGATGCTTGCGATGTTTCAAACCATTATCCGCAAAGAACGTTTCGTTGACTTGGTGGAACTTGATGAGAAGTTCCGGCTTAACCTGTTCAAGGAGCAGACATACAATTCAGCCGACTTGCTGCACCTGATAGACAACGTTGGCTATGACGGGTTGGCCCACCGAGTGGGAAATCGCGGTGTAGAACGCTTGCTGGAGACTTTTAAGATCAACTCGCTGCACGAGCTGAAAACGGTTCTGAGGTCCGAAACAGACCAGTTGAGTCTCTTCGAGCCTGAACCCCAGCCCAAACGCACTTTGGAACTCTATCAGCGGGTTGAGCTGAATCAGCTGTCAAAGGGCGAAAAGCAGATTCTCGTACTCTGTGCCTACTGGGCTATAATCAAGGCATCTGGACAGGACATTCCGTTCATTATCGACACTCCCTATGCCCGCATTGACACTGAACATCGGGAGGCTATTTCCAAGGTGTTCTTCCCGACGATCAGTTCCCAGGTGATTGTTCTGTCTACTGACGAGGAGGTCACCGCGCCTTATTACAAGGTGCTGAAGCCTTTTATTGCCCGTGAATATCTGTTGACCTATGACGAGATGGAAAACCGTTCAATCGTCGATGAAGGATACTTCTTTGAGGTGTGATCAGATGATTTTTAGACTTAGGACATCTAAGCAAACAGAAGAGATTTTCCAGGAACTTGAAAGCCGGACGAGGCTGCGCCCTTACACCCTTGTCAAACATGCGATTGCTTGGTCACTGAGGGAGAACACTTCGGTGGCAGATTTTGAGTCGGACTCAGAGGGACTGGATCTTAACAGGCAGACGATTACCGGTGATTACGACGTTTACTTCAAGGTCCTGATCGAGCAGCTTGAAGGCAGGAAACTGTTGGAAGAAGAGTACTTTCCTTTCTATGTCAAGGCGCATATCGATCGGGGCGCCTTGATCCTCCAGAACTTGTACAATCACGCAGGCAGTCTGGAAAGATACATTAAGCACAGCCTTGGAGTAGGTGACACAGTGTGATTTACTTGGATTACAGTTCAACATCGCCAATCGATGAAGAGGTTTTTCAGGCAATGCTGCCCTTCCTTACAGCTGAGTACGGTAATCCCAGCAGCAAGTACTACCCTCTGGCCACGCATGCGCGGGACGCAGTGGAAGAAGCCCGTGAACGCGTAGCTGCACTCATCAATGCCAAGCCGGAAGAGATCGTGTTTACAGGCAGCGGTACTGAAAGCACCAATATGATAATTAAGGGTGTTGCTGACTACCTGAAGCACTATGAACTGAAGGGAAATCATCTTATTACGTCGAAGGCCGAACATAAGGCAACTCTGAATACCTGTAAGTTTCTTAATGGAGAGATCTATTCAAACAGAGATGCTACTTTCAGTTTTTCTCGCGAAAACCGGCGCGTTGACAGAGGCTATGAGGTAACCTTTCTCGAAGTAAATGAGTATGGACAGGTGGAACCTGAACTTTTGCGGGAGTCTATCAGGAAGGCGACAACCCTGGTCTCAATCATCTGGGGCAACAACGAAGTTGGCACCCTAAATGATGTCCATGCTTTGGGGACTGTGTGCCGGGAAAGAAAAGTAGCGTTCCACAGTGATGCTACACAGGTCCTCGGCAAGGTGAGAATTGATGTGGAGGACACACTAGTAGACTTCCTGACCATGGCAGCCCATAAACTTTACGGGCCCAAGGGAATCGGAGCAGCCTACATTCGCGGGGATGACTATGGGCTTCCTCCCCTTACAAGCTTAATCCACGGCGGTGAACAGGAGGACGGCTTGCGCGGGGGTACCCTGGCTGTCCATAATATAGTCGGATTCGGCAAAGCGGCGGAGATAGCGCTGAGGGATTTGGAAAAGAGGGAGGCTCACCTAAGAACGCTGGAGGGGCTCGTCATCACAGGCCTCAGCAAGTTTCCGCAGATCCGTTTCTTAGGGAAAAGAGATCATAAAGTGCCGGGAATTATCAGCTTTATTGTGGACAGCCCTAATTTTAACAATGAGCGCTTTCTCAGAAGGGTAAGCGACAGGGTAGCGCTTTCAACAGGTTCAGCCTGTGCACTAGGGAAACCCTCCCATGTTCTGCAGGCCATTGGGATGGGGGAATACACCAGCCGGGTTCTGCGTTTATCCCTCGGCAAGGATACAACTGAAGAACAGATCCACCAATTCTTAGCTGTGATGGGGGAAGAACTATAGTTCGTTATCAGGGGGCATAAGCAGGGATGGAACGAAACATAGTTGTGACCGAGTCGTTTTTTCATAGTTTATACAAACTCGATTCTATGGCAAGAAAGCTCACATTTACAACAATTGAGCAGTTGGCTAACAATCCCAAGAGCCACTCTTTGAGAATTCATTCCGTAGATAGGGTAAAGTGTGACGAGCGTTTTCGCAGTGCGAGAGTCAATGATGATATCCGCGTGATTTTTGTCGACAAGGGCAAGACTTATTCAATGCTCTATGTTGATCGCCACGATGATGCGTATAACTGGTGCAAAGGCAAGTATCTCAAGACCACTAATTTCGGGGCAGAGTACATTTTTGACGAGGAACAGTTTTCAACTCATGCCAGGACACCCCAGAAACCATTCATGGTGGGACAGTTTAATAAGTCTATTCTGCAGCAGTATGAGATCAAGAAGAAGCACTTGGTCAAGCTGGGAGTGCCTGAGATTCACGCTGAAGCACTTATGGACATTTCTGACGAAAGTGATCTTCTTGACTATGTTACGGTGTTTCCGGAAGAGATTCAGGAAGCGCTGTTGGAACTGGCATCAGGGACAAGGTTTGATGAGGTTTACAACTCTTTGCTGGACGATCAGTTTGATGAGACAACTGATGATGCACTGGAACACAAAGACAGCAGGCGACGTTTTTATAAAGTTGAGTCTTTAGAAGAACTCGATATGTTGATGTCACACGAGGAGCCTGAAAAGTGGAAGCTCTTCCTGCATCCGTCCCAGGAAAAAGTTGTCAAAGCAAATTTCAACGGCCCATGCTTAATCGAGGGGGGGCCCGGCACCGGCAAGACTGTGGCGGGGATTCACCGTGCTTTGTACTTAAGTCAGCATGTCTATAATCAGTCCAATGAACGAATCTTGCTNTGCACTTTCAGCAAGAAACTTGCAAAGTATATACAGCTCAATGTTGACAGTCTGGCCTGCCAGAGANGCATTGAGGAACACAACATTGATGTGGCAGGGGTTGACAGCCTAATCTTCAACCTTCTTTCGGAATNCGGTGTGGACAGCACGATTGTTAACGAACAAGCTTTTGATCAGCTGTTTGAAGAGATCTACAGGGAGATCACTCCAGAGGCATCGCCCGAGTTTTTCCGGTATGAGTATCATGAGGTAATTGAAAAACATGATGTGAAAACTATCGCCGACTACCTGGTTGTTGATCGGTCTGGGACAGGTGTGCCCTTAGATGCGAGCAAACGGACCANAGTCTGGCGATTTTTTGATAGGCTGCTNGCAGAAAAGCGGTTGAGAGGNATTATGACATTTTCTGACAAGGCCAAGCTGCTCCATGATTCCCTTGTAAACGGAAGCATCCAGCCCATGTATGATTCAATCATTATTGACGAAGCCCAGGATCTTGAACCAGTAAAGCTGCGCGCTTTGTGCAGGCTGGTGCGTACCAGCCGCAATAACATCATGATTCTATCAGATGTGAACCAGCGAATTTTCCGCCTCAACACCTGGAAAAACGATGTGGATATTAATGTTATTGGGCGTACCCACTACTTATCAGTAAATTACCGCACGACCAAGCAAATCAGCGATTACGCCAAGCATCAGTTTGTGCAGTCTAACATGATCAGGACCCACCTAAGGTCTTACAAGTCTATTGTCAACGGGCCTGAACCGCAGATTGAGGGATTTGCCAATGAAGCTGCTCAATTCAAGTTCTTGGCCGATAAGGTTTGCAGCCTGCTTGACCTGGGAATAAGAAGTGAACAGATTTGCATCGTCTGTCCGACGAACGCGGACTGCAATGAAGCACGGTCCGTGTTGACTTTACACGAGATTCACAGCACTGTACTGAGTGGCGACCTGATCCCAAGTTCGAGCAGCGGCGTCTGCATATGCCCCATTCAAGGGGTCAAAGGCTTGGAGTTTGAGGTTGTCATTATCTTTAACTACAACAAGATCGGCAAGTTTTTGTCCGCTGGTTCCCTGCCTTCTGCCGCAAAGGTCAACTACCTGAAACTGGTTGAGTGCGGTAAATATGTGGCGATGACGCGAGCCCGCGACGAACTGGTTATTACCTATGTTGAGGAGGAAGAGCAATGAAGCATGTGCTGCCGGCCAATCTTACGGCTAATTCGCCAGCGGAGGAGTTTGTGTGGGAAAGGTTTAAGGAAATCCTGCCTGACGGCTGCATCAGCTTTCACAACTATTCAGTCGCTTCCAGACAAGTTGACGTCATAGTCCTTTGCCCTCCCTTGGGAGTGCTGATTATGGAAATCAAGGGCCATATGGCGAGGAACATTGTCGATGTTCCCGACAACAGCCTGATTAAGGTCAACAATGGACCGAATGTGCCGTCTCCCTGGGCTCAAGCCAATAGGTACTGGAGCATTCTTGTGGACAGGCTTAAGGAAGCGGAGATCGAATCGGTCTATGTGATGCCTGCAGTAGCCTATCCGAACATTACGGAAGAGGAGTTTAAGGACGTTAAGCTGGACAAGATATCAGATTTAGAGTTCACGTTCACTAAAGAATCGTTTGCCAGCGAAGCAGCCCTGTTAAAGAAAATCAAAGGGATTTTTGAACTTGGCTATACGTACCGGCAGGTGCATGGTCTAGAGCCGTTTGGCTTCAAAGGCGATATCGTCCAAAAAGTGGCTGAGCAGATATCACCAGGTTTTGAACTGTCGCCTGAAACAGAGCCCATTGTCGAACCTGGCGAAGAAGAGGCAGCCGCAGGAACTGACGATCTACACGACCGGGTATATTCCAAACTTCTCTATATTAGGTCAAAGAAAGACTATCCGGAAGAGTTTTATCAAGGGCTGCTGAATGATTGGCAGCGAGGCACAAAAATCCTGGTGTATTCCCCTGACCAGCCTCTGATTGATGATCTGCAAGGCCGAATAGACGAGCAGATAAAAGGGCTCGGTCTCTCTGTTCGAGATGGTTTCAAGCCGGGTGGCGAGGGGTTTCTGTATGACTTCAGCAGCTGCGCTGAACTGAAAGTGAATTCCTTTGAAATAACTAACGGTGATGTAGAGCAGCTGAATCTGCACAAGACCGAACTGGAGGCCCTTGATAAGTCAAGTTCCTTTAACTTGGGTCAATACGAGATTGAGCATGCACCCCTGGACAACATTGTGGTCAGGGCGGGTGCCGGAACCGGCAAGACTTATTCTATGATCTCCAGAATCAACTATTTGATCTGGAAGAACGAGTACTCTCCAGCTGATCTGCGCCGGGCGCTAGTCATGATTACATTTACCAACAAGGCGACAGAGTCCATGCAGGACAAACTCACGCAGAACTTTGTCAAGTTTTACCTACTGACCAAGGATCCGGTTTACCTTGCTTTTGCCGAAGGTGTGGCGGATATGAACATATCCACGATCCACATTCTGGCAAAAAAGATCATACAGCGATACGGCAGCTGGCTGGGTTTGGGAAAAGGTTTTACTGTTATATCCGGCGAGTATAAACGCAGAATGCACCTGCAAAGGCGCCTGGACGAATACTTGCGGGCTACACCAGGTTTGGGCGACAGCTTTGAGATTTCCATGTTTCATCTTCAGCGGCGTCTCATCGGATTGATGAGCAAACTTGACAACAAAAACGTGGATATCAGGGATCCAGATATGGACTTTGGCACCAGTCAACATCCTCATTTCGACGGTCTGCTGCAAGTTCTCAGGGAGACCCAGGAAGAGTTTATAGAGGAATGCACCAAAAACAACACCGTTCACCTGGGCGATTTAATCAAACGGCTCAGAGAAGTCATCAATGGGCTGAACAACGCTCCAGTTCCCGATTTCCACAAGATTGACTTTTTGTTTGTTGACGAGTTCCAGGATACCGATGACGTTCAGATTAAGCTGCTGAAGGACTTTCAACAGTTCTTTGGATACAAATACTTTGCTGTAGGTGATGTAAAGCAGTGCATCTATCGCTTTCGGGGCGCACAGGTAGAGGCGTTTGACGTGTTGGGCAGCGGCATCACATATCAGCTCTACCATTTGACAAAGAACTATCGCACTGATAAGAGGCTTCTGTATGAGTTCAACAGGATTTTCGCCAGGTGGGATGCTCAAGAATTGATTGCCTACAGTGACAAAGATCGGCTTACAGGAACAAAGTCGCTGACGGACAGACCTTTGATTGTAAGGCAGACTCATAGCGGTGAGGATGAGATGTGGGAAAGGATGATTGAGGACATTCGCACCACTTCCTCCGAACTCGATGAGAGACGGTGCGACAANGCCAAAATAGCCATTCTCGTGCGCTATAACGCTCAGATTGAAGAAGTAAAACGGATGTGCGGGAAACATGGCGTCAGAGTCGAAACTGATATTGACGGTGAACTGTTTCGCATTCATCCCACAATCGACTTGTACAAACTCGTCCTGGCCCTCAAGTTCAATCGTGATCCAGCCTGCCTGTACAATCTGTACACGACCTCGTACGTCAAGGACAGGCTGCCAAAGACGGCACTGTTTCACAAGGACGAAGCAGAACTTGTCAGCTGGTTTTACGAGAATAATCCCATTCCGAACTGGAATGCGTACATTAAACGGTTTAGAACAGAGCCCATTCTCAAAGTTGCGCGCGATCTCGTTAACGCGGTAAAGCCCTGGGGAACCTTCGGCCGCCAGCATGGCGGCAGTGATGACGCGGAGTGTCAGCGGTACGAGTCCTACTATCGAAACAACCTCGACCAATTATTTGAACAACTCATTGCGACATCGAATATCGACTATTTGACTCTTAACAATATGCTCAGCTATCTGGAGGTCATGATCCTCACGAAGCAGGAGGAAGAGGCCAGAGAGAGCTACGATCTGGAGAACTCACGGGCCAGGGTTATCTGCACCACGGTTCATAAAGCCAAGGGGTTGGAGTTTGACACTGTAATTCTGCCTTTCTGCTCATTTAATATCAACAGCGAACGCCTAAGGGGAGACATAGATGTCATTTTCGAGGGTAATCAGGTAGGCTACTGTCTGACTGGCGAGAACAATGACATTATCCTGTCAAATGATCACTATGATAACTTGAAGACAAAGGAACAGCAGGATAGGCTGTATGAAGAAATCAGGATTCTGTATGTGGCAATAACCAGGACAATACGGCAGTTAATCTACTATAGCGACTTGGACAAGAGGAAGCCGAAGTACTGCTGGGACAAAATGATTGGAGTGAGGTGATGACGATGCGAATACTAACATATCCCAATCCCTTTGAAATCGACAAGAAGCCCTTTTGGAACGAGATAACCAGATATCCTCAGTTCTGTGCTTCAGACACCCTTGTCCAAGGTTTGGAGCGCAAGTACGGCCGCAGCAGCTTTGCTCATCTGCGCACCGTTGAAGACCTGGTCAAGCGCCTGTTCGGCGAATGGGAAGCTAATCCGCAAAATGATATCAGCCTCTTTCTGGAAGTGACAACACAGATAAGAGGAATCTCGGATCCAAAGATGCGGCAGGCATTTTTGCATAACAGATCAGATGTAGTTGAAGCCGTACGATTCCTCGTAATGCTTAATGCAGACATTGACAGTTTTGTACCTGCAAATTTGACCCCGGAGCAAAAGGCACTTTGTTCCATTTATGAGGCCGTAAAGGATCATGAGGCCTGCCAGGTGTTTGAACACTTAAAGGACAAGAACAGGGAAGACTATAAGAAAGCTTTGTACGAAGTGATTTACGATGAATTGGACTATGCGCTCAAGAATCTGAACGTAGAACACAGTTTAGAACTGGCCGCAGGCCCTGATACCGATGAGGTTTCAGACAGGGACAGGCTAATAGAGGTTTTGAAGCGTTTATACTGCCATTTTGAGGAAAAAACCAGCGGGCCGGTAGGCTTCGGCGAACACAACAGGATTAATACATATCAGGACATTCTAGAACGGGTTAGCACGCTGCTGAAGATAACCAAGGCCGTTGAGGATGACTCGTATACGGAAAAAGTGATCATTCACGGAGTACATAGGATAACGCCGATCTTGTACTTCCTCTTTAGGCATCTGGAATNTCTTGGTATTGAAGTGATTTTCCTNATCCATTACGTTAATAACTTGCCGTCCATCTATGATACATGGCGGGAGGTCTACGGCTGGTGCGGGGCGGATTTTGAATATGCGGAGTCGATTGATCTCCAGGCCGGCCAGGCTTTTGGACGGGCCTACGCCCGGGTCTGCGAAGGGCTGCCTGTAAAAGAACCAGTTGAAGGTGAATTGATCAAGTACAGCAATCTTACTGAGTTTGCGAACAGGGAAGTCTCTCGGGTTTTTTCAGCTGCGGGGGAAAACCTCGGGTTGATGAAAACACAGTATTATGCCGTTAACGGCGAGTCCAGCAACGATGTGTTGAGAGTGTACTACCCGAGCCAGTTTGGGGACAAGCACTTTCTTTCCTACCCAATTGGCCAGTTTATTCTCGGCTTATACAACATGTGGGACTTTGAGAAAAAGACACTAATCATCAACGAGGCCAGTTTGGTAGAGTGTATTGTCGCAGGCCTGTTTGCCAAAGCGGCACCTGTAGAACTTCAGGGTCTGTATAGAGATATCGCTTTGTATTTTAGCGATGTAGAGACCCTGGATGAGTATCGGGAGCGCATCGACCATCTCTTAGGATGCCTGGATAACATTGAGCAAAATGGTGAGCTTCGGCCCTTGCAGCGCTTGTCATTTTTCTCAGTAAGCAAGGAACAGTTGGAGCTGTTCAAGGGCTTTCTGGACTTTCTCCATGAAATGGCGGACGAGCTCTTTAGCAACTGTGAACCGGAGGGCACCGTGGACTACGGGAAGCATTTTGCCAATCTGATGGAGATTGTTGCAAACAGAGCCACGGATGAAGTTGTACTGAGCGAGACCGAACGGAAGCTGATTGATGAGATTCTAGCTCGTCTAAACGACGTGTCTAAGCCGGATACGATCAAAGGCGAGGTCGAGGACCTTAAGGAGGCCATAGCCTTTTACCTGGCGGGCTCGCGGAATAAGGAGCATTCGCAGTGGATTGTGCGGGACTTTGAGCAAGTGGATGGAGCAGTCTTGCTTAGCGAAAAAACCAGGGCTGTGAGCTATCACTTTGCGCTGCTCTCCAATGAGTCTATGACTCTGCAGCCTCCAGATCTACTCAGATGGCCTCTTACTGAACGGATGTTCTCTGGTTACAAGGACATGGAATCCTCGGTACCTATCGTAACGGCGGGGCTAAGGGAAAGGAGAAACTTCCTAAAGTATACTCTGTTTTACGGAACCTTTTTCTCCAAGAAGGATGTGAAGCTCAGCTATGTTGCAGAGGAAAGGGGAGAAGAGCATCGACCCTACTACATCCTGGAAATTCTTGGTTTGCCCGTAACACTCTACAAAGATCAGCTGGAAGAGCAGTTTAAACCGGGCCGTCAGTCAGACTCGTTTTTCCCAGACTCCTGGTTGAAAGAGATCGAGGCAGATGCAAAAGAGATCTTTTCCATCTGCCCCTACAAGTTTCTGCTACATGAAGTTTTGGATGCTCCCATCATCTACAGGAGCGATTATCACGTACGCTACTTCGTTGCAGAATTTATGTACTATCAATACCTCCAGGAATATAGACAGGCATCGGATGTCAAGTCTGCAATAGAACAGCGCTACCAAAGGATTAAAGAGTATTTCCCCATGTGGGGGCCGACTGTCTTAGCTGACTTGCAGAGAGCGACTTTGCGGAGTGTAAACGCAGGCTTCGAACATGCAGGTGAAGCGTATCGGCGCAGGAAGCAGAATTTCCTTATCGCAAAATGGGACGAACATGGGAAAAGAAAAATGGACTTTAGCCGCCCCAACTTACATGAGCACCTTAGACAATACATGAAAGAAGACGCTGAACTGCATCCGCACTTAGAAGACCGCCCTCATCAAAAGGTCTGTGAGAACTGCAACTTCTCCAGTATCTGCGTGCTTCATTATCAGGAGGTGCATACTCATGACTAAGTATATTACACTGGCTATTCGGGAGACAAATCCTAACAACTTTGCTGTGTTGGCATTGGATGTAAAGCAAGATGAAATACGATCTTTTGCTTTGAAACATGCTGAGATAATCGACAAATCGGGCCGGGTTTTTTGGGACATTGGCAAAGAAACCGAAGTGGAGGAGGTCTCCCATGACGTATGCAGGAACGGCAATGTGGAATGGCATGCTGCAGGACGCGTAAAACTGGGCAAGGACAAGACCAGAGAATTAAAACAGATCTTCGAGAAAAAGTCAGTGCGTTGCCCATCGTTCTTTAATAACAATGATGAAAAATTTGCGGTGGCCAAAGTGATAGAGTTAGTTGATATAAGTGTTGAACCAGGCGGGGAAAAGAGTTATATGAGAGTAAAAATTGACGGAGATAAACAGGAAAGGACGCTGCTGAACAAGGACTACCGCTGGGTGGAGTACTGGAAGTGGATCTGCAGTAAGAGCAATGAAGAATTGCTTGATGCAAAACGGAGTAAGTACATGAAACTGTTCAATGATCCCTCCAAAACGCTTTACCTGATTCTGTACAGACGTAAGTTTCCCAATAAATACTGGTATTGGATTGCAGGAATGCACTGGTTATAGAAGGGAAGGAGTATTATGGACATCAAGGAGAGACTTTCTCAGGAGCTATCTAAGCTGAAGGATGAAACTGATAAGATTAAGCTCTTGAACCAGGTATTCAGTTTTCTTAGTTCGTGGCATGAGCAGATGTTGACCGAACTGAGCCAAGGAGGCATTCTATCGGAGAAAACCGCGCCACTTCGCAAAAGTGAAGTCATTCAGCGTCTGACAGGAGTCTATGAACTCTTGAATGAGGATCTGAAACTGGCGATGAAGCTGGAGCGTAACCGTGTACTTGAGGCTGAAATTGATAGTCTGAAACGTGAGAATGAAGAGCTTGTCAGAAAATTTGAGCTGGCTCATAAGCAAATTGACAAGGCAACAGCGGAGGCGGAGAAAGCCAAGAAGGCTGCGATTAACAATACTCGAAAGAAACTTGAGTCTACTAGGGACAAGCTCTGCGCAATTGCAGAGACTTCGCAGAACTTGAGGGATCTGCTGCCTGCAAGTAATCAGACTGACTCTGTTCATAACTCCATCATGAACATCTTAGCGAATATCGAGCTGGTAACTGAAGAAATGGAAAGGCTGGAACTTTGGCCTGCCACTAGTCCCAAGCCCAGGACTGATCGGCCTAAGGAAGAGGTAAAAAGCACCGAAAATCCCACATTACCTTTTGGCGAACCAGAGCCTGAGGATGAGCCTGAAGAGAAAAAAGAGCTTCCTTCAGAACTAGAAGAAGTGCAAGGGGAAGTCCAAGAACTTGTAGCGGAGCCGGAAACAGCTGTGGAGTCCAAGGGAGACGATGAGCCTGAAACATCATCAGCTTCTGCGGGTGAACAAGGCGACAAATCACAGAACAAGAATGAGGTCAATGACTAGGAGGGAAGACAATGTCGTACGGGATTGATCTGGGTACATCCAATTGCCTGATTGCCACTGTGGAGGAAAACCTCGACGGCAGCTTTGAAGTGATCTGCCTGTCCGATGATGATGGAAATGAGAGTTTCCCTTCTGTCGTCTACTTCGAAGATGAACACACATACCAAGTGGGGGATAAAGCACTGTATCAGCTGCTCCATGAACCCGACAGCACGGTTGAACTAATCAAGATCCGCCTTGGCAAATCTAATGAGATCCCTGTCAAGGTCAAGGGAGCAAGGCAGCCAATCCTGAAAACGCCTCAGGAGGTGTCCTCATACCTTCTTAGGCACTTTAACACATTACACCATGGTGAAATCTCAGAGGCAGTGCTGACTGTACCCGCGTTCTTTGATCAGAACCAGAAAGATGCAACCAAGCAGGCGGGACAACTGGCCGGCATAAACATTCGCGAGATGATTGAAGAACCCAGCGCAGCCATTATGTATCATTTATTCTCGCAATACAAGGAACACGGCATTGACTGGTTCCAACGCCGGGGAAAGCGAAATGTGCTGGTCTTCGACTTTGGCGGTGGCACCCTGGATTTGTCGCTTATTTCAGTTGAGTGTGAAGGTGAGGAAGTTAAGCCGCGGGTTCTCTTTGTGGGCGGCGACAATGAACTTGGCGGGAACATTATCGACTTTGTGTTTGTACGCCACATTTTAGAGTATCTTTGCCTGAATTACAGAGATGACGGCTTCATCCAGGAGGTAAAGCGGGCGTACGAGGATTACTATGACGGTTATATCAATCACAAGCGATTGCGGTTCCCAGCCGACGTTTCGCCTGAAATCAAGAACTTTATTCTCCGCCTGAAACGAAACCTTGAAAACGTCAAAATACAGCTGTCGACGAGGGAAGAGACCACGATCGTCTTTGAACGGATATATGCACCTCTGAGACTGACGCGCAAACAGTTCGAGGATGTTGTTCTCAAAGATCGAAAGCTCAATGTCAAAGCGCGGATTGAAGCCGCCCTCTCTCAGATGAGCAGACAAAGGGAAGTTGTCCACGAAGTCCTGCTGGTTGGAGGAAGTGCACAAATCCCTTATTTAAGCAGGCTGATCACAGATGTTTTAGGCGAGATGAATCTGGACAGGGATCATATCATGACGTCTCAGGAGTACGACAAGTCGGTCGTGAAAGGGGCTGCCATTCTTGGCGCAATTGCAGACGGCATGGAGATTCCTCCCTTTAGGAGAAACCGCTGCCGGAGCATTGTCGCCCGGGATATTGAGCTCCAGCACGTTAAGGGGGAGCCTATTGTCTTTGTAGAAAAGGGAACAGAATACCCTTTCCCTGAAAAGAGGGAGTATATCTTCAACATAGGGCATGCCCTGAGTGAAACAGTGGACCTGATGCTGAATGAAGTCATAGAAACCCCGGGAAAAGCGTCTGAGAGGAAACCGGTTGTAGATTTTACTTTTCACCTCCCCATCTATTATACCGGTGACCAAATTCGGCTCTACCTCCAGATCAATGAGGACGGCCTGTATCAGGTGGAGGCTGTGCATGATGAGACCAACGAATACGTAGAGTACGAACCTCAAAGGCAGTTCTCACTGTCTGAAGACGACTTCGAGAAAGTAAGAAAGCAGGTAGAGCAGAGCCGGGACATTACTTAGTGAATGGTGGTGTCAGTGATGCTGCAAGTAGGAATGTATGTGCGGTGTCCTGTTGAAGTGGAAAACTTGGAGGACTCCCGCACATACTTTCTCGGACAGATAATGCAGATTAATCGGGACGAACAGACAGTTGAGGTTTGTTTTCACGATCCTGACCGATATCGCAGGCTCTTTCCCAGACTGCCCTCGAAAATCAGACTGCCGGCTCGCCATGTTAAGCCGTGTTCGATCTTGGCAGGTGTAAAGGTCCTTCTTGGAAAAGAACAGGCCACTCTGCTATGTCAGGCGCGAAAACCTGGGAAGGGAGGTCCAGCCGAGTACTACGTACAGCGTACAGGCGACAATGTTGTACTCAAGGTAGCCGAAAACGAGATAGTGGTTCCCTTCACCGCCGCCGATTACAATCCCGTCAACCAAATGCTTCGTTATGAGCTGCACAACCCCCAGTGGTACCTGTCACGCCGTATTGTGAGCGAGTCTCTGACTACGCTTAATAACTCGCCTAAAGGATTTCGCAGTGTGCTGGGAACGCGTGTCCATTTGTTTCCACACCAGGTTGACACCATTATTCGCGGTCTTTCAGAAGAGCGTTGCAGACTGATGCTGGCTGATGAAGTAGGTCTGGGCAAGACTATTGAGGCCTGCGCGATCATGAAGGGCATGTATGACCAAAACCGAGACTTGCGCGCGTTAATAGTGGTTCCTGACACGCTGATCTATCAATGGCAGACAGAACTCTCCTACAAGTTTTGGTTCGATGTTCCCATCTGGAACGTTGATAAAGAGGCAAAGGTCAACGTTCCTTTCCTGCTCATATCCACGTACGACCTTGTACGGGACTCTGATACGATTCTTCAATCGCCATGGGACTTGTGCATTGTAGACGAAACCCACCGGCTGCTGCACGATGCAGCGCTTTATGATTCGGTATTCAAACTTTCTCAAACAGTCGAAAACATACTGCTGCTAAGCGCCACGCCCATTCTCCACAGAGAAACAGAATATGCGCGGCTCCTCACCTTGCTTAACCCGGAACGTTTTGCCAGTATGTCCACAGAGGATTTCGCCAGGCTCTTGGACAAGCAGCGAGAGATTAACGACCTGGTTTTTGACCTTATGACAGATCTGCCGGATTACCTAGAGTATGATCTTGCTGATGACTTTATCGATAGCCTGACTGAAATAAGCGAAGAACTTAACGATGAAAAGCTGCAGGCCATAATTGATGGAATTGATGCCGACAGTGAGGACAGAGGTCTAAGCCGGGTCAAATTGGCATTGGCTTACATCGCTGAGTTTTACCAAATTGAACGCAACATCATTCGCCATCGTCGCTTGGAGTTAAAGGAGCTGGATATTCAAAGAGAGCTGATAGAAGTACCTTATTTAATGGCGGGCATGGATACGGGCTTCTATGAGGAGGACTGCTATGATTCAGTAATGAGCTACGCCGATTCAGTTTTTCTCCACTCCGGTGACAATCCGCACTCTTTCGAGTTTGCCACAGGGCTCCTGGCCGCTTTTTTCAGTTCTCCGTGGGCTCTCAGGCGAGTGCTGGAGGAAAGAAGAAGTGCTTTGAGAGACAATCAGAAAAAGGCTGCGTATATGCTGGCGGAAATCACAGGTGAAGCAGAACTCCTGGAGCAATCATTGGCACTCTGCGAGAGCTGGCTTAGAGCAACGGAAGCCGAGCTCAGGCAAATCCGCAGGCATGTCGCAGAACTCTCTGGAAGAAGCAAATTCAGCCACATCATTGACTATCTTGATCAGGAAGATGTCCAGGGAAACAGGAAACACCTGATTTTCACCGGGTTCGCTGAAACTGCTGTCCAGCTTGAACAGTATTTTAAGCTTTTCTTCGGTTCAGGTTCCGTGACTTCTTTCCATAGGCTCAAATCTCAGAAGGAGATGCACGAAGCCGCAGATCTTTTTCAAAACGATCCCAGCTGCCGATTCATGATTTGCGATGAATCAGGAGGGGAAGGGAGAAACTTCCAGATCGCTGATGTCATTGTCCATGCTGATCTGCCTTGGTCGCCTGCACAAGTAGAACAGAGAATTGGCCGCCTGGATCGCATTGGACGAGACCCGGCCAAGGCAGTGGTTTCTGTCGTGTTTTACGCAGAGGACACTGTCGAGTACGACCTCTTCCGGTTGATGCAGGAAGGATTAAGCATTTTCACTGAGTCCCTGTGCGGCATGGAAATCGTGTTCGATCAGTTAAATGAGACAATTACGGAAGCATTCAGTGGAGATGTCCGCTTCGGCCTAGCCAACGCGATACCTGAAATTGCGTCCTTTGCTGAAACGATGACACGGGAAGTGGAAAAGGAGCGCTACTTCGATCTGGCCCGCCAATTAGATTCGAGCCTGCAGGATAAGGTCCAGAAGCTGATCAGCCATTTTACTGCCAATGACGGCCAGCGGCTCATGGACACCATGCTGGCTTGGCCGAAAATTGCAGGATTCAAGGGAATCTATATAACCCGCCCTTTTTCTGACGGAAGCACTGTGGTCGCGATCGATACAACAGATTTCAGTCTGCAGTCTATGGAGAACTCGCTGTTTTACCCTCCGCCTATGGCACAGATGGTGCAGAGGTCCCGCTTTAAAGACACCTTCCGAGGAACTTTTTCCAGGCAAGCAGCTGTCAGCCACGAAGAACTCACATTCTTTGGACCTTACAATCCCTTTTTCGATGCTATTACCAAGAACGCTGTTGAGTGCTATAGGGGCAGATGCACCGCTTTCGAGTACAGGGACGTTGGAATCGACTGGACGGGCCTCATTTGCACCTGGAACATTGAATATAATCTGGAACCGCTCATAGCTAGTGGTAACTCACTGCATCTGGCTGATCTTGTTAAGCGTTACCTGCCGGAGGAACAACTTCTTTATGCTCAGCCCTTAAACACCAAGAATGCTGAAACGCCGCTGAGCGAAGTGTTGGAAATAATCGAGCAGCAACGTACGAAACCAGTGCATCTGGGCAAGCGTTCGTCATCAACCGACTTTGTCACAGGTCAGCAAAGGATCAGCAGACTGGCTTCTTTCAAGGAACACTACCCAACTGAGTTCTGGAGGCCGCTGATGAAAAAAGTCTACAAAGAAGGCAGGGATTGGGCCAAGAAGCAGTCCAGGGAACTCATCGCCTACGACAGGGCGTTGAGGGATTTGGAACAGATCGCGGCTGCAAACCGTGCACGTGAGATGTTCTATGGGTTTTTGGACAGGGAGAGCTTGAACGAAGAGACCGTGGCGCTATTGCTGCAAGGCTTAGAGCGCCCATTGATTAAACTGGACTCCATAGCATTCGTCAAGCTGCGGAGTTAGAAAGGGAGCATTGCAGTGTCGAGACAAATCTTAAGCATCTTTGCAGAGGTATTAAAGGGTGCCGCTGACATTGACTATGCACTGGCTGAAGTAGAGAAACGCATTCCACTTGCAGACAAAAGCGGTCATCTTTGCATCCTGCGGGCGTTGCATTCTCTAAAAAAGGGTCACTTTAAGGATTTCTGCTCACATTTGCGGCAGGTAGTTATCTACAGCAGGAGAGGATTTGCCGTCAATCAGGAACTACATTCCAGATTGACAGCTGTCCAGGATGAGTTTGGCTTCACTTTCTATGTACACCGCGGAGAACACATGGTGAGCTGCCGCAGGCGGATGCTGGAAGGCGACCCCGACCTGGAAAGTGAGTTCATTTATGAAAAGCGCACAGTAAACAAAGGTTCAATGGGTGATGGCCGCCTTTATCGCTGCCTCGGTTACACTGACTACATTTCACTTGCTCAAAAAACGCTGATGTATACGATAAACAACATGAAAACCAATGAGACTCTGTTGGCCTGTCTGCCTACGGGAGGAGGCAAAAGTCTGGCTTGGCAGCTTCCGGCAGCTGCCGGACAGTTTGACGGGCTTACAATAGTTGTCGTTCCAATTGTGGCTTTAGCCCATGATCATCAGCACAGTACGCAGGCTATGCAAAAAAAGGCCGCGGCTCAGCGCGTTCAATCAGCTGCCTATGACGGCAGTACATCTTGCGCGGAGAAAAAGCGCATTTTGAGTCAGATAAGAGAAGGTTCCTTGTCCATACTGTACATCTCGCCGGAGGCTTTACTCTACAAAGAATTCCGGGAATGTGTGAGTTCAGCTGCAAGAGAGGGGAAAGTGAGCTGCCTAGTAATTGACGAGGCACATTTAGTCGTAAACTGGGGCGGCCACTTCAGACCCGAGTTTCAGTTGCTGGCCTCCTTCCGCAATCATCTGCGGGAAGAATCGCCCCAAGGATTAAGAACAATTCTGCTCTCTGCCACCTACACTTCCGAAGAAGCAGCTACTTTGCGAACCATTTTTGCGGATGACGATTTTACTGAGTTCCGTGCTGATATGCTGCGGTCCGAGTTCAGCTTTTTTCACAAGAGATGCCAAAGCCAGGGGGAACGGGAAAGGGCTGTCCTGGAACTGGCTGCACAGGTTCCCCGTCCGCTGATAATTTACTGTTTTGGACCGCAGGAGGCGGCTGTTTACTCTAACCTGTTACGGTCGGCGGGCTATCGGAACATAGGCGTGTATACCGGGGATACCCCCACACAGGAAAGACAACGGATTATGGAAGACTGGAGAAAAGACCGTATCGATGTTATGGTGGCTACATCCGCGTTTGGCATGGGCGTGGACAAGTCTGATGTCCGGAGCATAATCCACACCTACATACCCGAAACAGTCAGCAGATACTATCAGGAGGCAGGACGGGCCGGACGCGACGGCTATAGCGCTTTGTGCTACTGGCTGACGGTAGAAGATATTGACCGGGATGGCGTTAACAGCTTAACCAGAAGCGCAATCATGACGGTAGACAAAATTGTTGAACGATGGACAGCATTGTTGAGGGGTATCTCCAAGCGCGAAAGCGGGAACAAAGTCTGGGTAAATGTCAATGCTCCTCCTGAGCGCCTGCGGTTTAAGTTTACCGGCAGGCGAAACGCAGGCTGGAACAAGGATGTTGTGCTGTTCCTGTTTAGGTTAGGGCTGATAGACATCTTAGACGTTCACATTGTTTCGGAGAGGGAGTATAAGATCTTAATTCAGCTTAAAGATCCGGGATTGCTGGAAAACTCCCAGCGCCTCACCGGTTACCTGGAAGATTACAGACAGCGAGAAAGAAACAGAATTACAGAAAACAGCAGACAAGTGCAGCGCTTGATGAAGACGGGCAGAAGAGAGTGTTACGGAACACTGTTGACGGAAACCTTTGATCTGGCAGCTCCTGCCTGCAACGGATGCCCCGGTTGCCGGTCCAGAGGGAGGGGACCCTATCAAGGCGAATTCTCACTCGCTATCACCAGTACTAAGGGGGGCTTGTATGAGGCAAGGGAGATAACCCGAAACGCACTTGTCAAGTATCTGCAGGTAGACCGAGAACTGGTGTTAACGGTTGACGAATGCCTCTCCGAAAGCAAGTTTAAGGAGTGCATAAAGCTTTTGGCAGCGGGCGGTACCAACATTATTGCGGTACCTGAGGTACCCGACAAAGAAGAGGTCTTGGACGAACTTGCCCGAGTAGATGCGGGAGGCTACATGATTCTTACATACGAGGAACTCGGCAAGATAGGTATAAAGTGGCTGAATGGAACATGCGCGTTAATCTATAGCGGGGAAGCGGATTTAGACGAATGGGTCTACAGGTATTCCAAACGCTACTTGGAAGCAGATGACAACAACTCCGTCATCCATGTGACGAGATGTGATCACTTTGTTCAGTCCGAGTGCAAAAGGCTTTCGCAAGTAGTTAACGGGCTCATGATCGGAGGAGAAAGACTGTTTGCAAAGGAGGTGCGGCATGAGGATCGCCAATACGCTACGTAAAGAAGCGATGCCGGAAATGGTTTATGTCATGTGTAAGTTGGCTAGGTACAAAGAGTATCACAAGCAGGAGTTAATCAACCTTGTAACACTGGAAAACCCGCATAACCAAACAGCCAGGGATGTCTACAGCTTTTGCATCGACTGCGGATTTTTGACTGAATCAGGTGATGAAGAAGTACTTACGCCATTTGACGAGGCCGACCTTGAGGACTTTTCACGGTTCCGCTATAAGGTAGCGGCAAATGTGTTTCAGGACAGAGGCACCCTGTTTACGAGTGTAACCAAATGGTTCTTGGAACAGGATCGGAGCGTTTTCAAGTACAGAACTGCAAACGACCTGGCTTCCGTGTTGCCTTTGGACAGCAATCAGGTAAACATTACGGAGTACACCTTGGGCTTTAGAAACTGGATGGAAGGATTGGGACTTGCGACAGTTGCATCAACCGGTTCAAGCGGTGCATTGGTCTTTGCAGTGCACAGGCTGCTTAAAGACTGGCTCACTTACGCTGTGCCCTTCAGACGCAATGAGCCGGTTATGGCTGCAGAATTCTTCCGCAAGCTGAATGAGGATCTGCCCCAGTTTGCAGGCGTAGCGAAGGAAAACCAGGTTAAGGAAAGCCTCTCTATGGGACTCCGGGTTCTNCACAATCTTGGTGTGATTGAGATTGTNTATACTCATGACAGTTCGGACATCTGGCATCTGACGCAGTCTGTTCAATATGACAACACTCGGGTCCTTTCAGAGATCATTGTGAGGTGATATGGGTGACAAGAGAAAGACTGAAACGGTTGAGACAAGTGATCCAGGTGGAGGCCACAACGCCGTCACGAGGTGACTTTATGGCCACCCATGTACCCTTTGAAAACCTGTATCTGCCTCTGGTCGGGCCGGAGCCGGTTTCAGAAGATGTGCTGCTATATGATTTTCTGCTTGAAGGCCAGGATGTGCATAAGTTTATCGTTATTCGGGGCGACAACGGTTCAGGCAAATCACACCTGATTAGATGGATTAAGGAGAAATACGAACACGAAATCGACCAGAACAGGGAGAAGGTACTGTTTATTTCCCGATTCCACAATACCCTTCATGACGCATTGAAGCAAATTGTGGAGTCAGACATTTTTCCCCCGGAGATCCAGGAGAACGAACTGAAGATGATCAAGAGTGCCCGCAGCAACATAACCGGAGATGAGCTGAAAAAGACAATCAATTTCAACTTCACTCTGGAGATTGAGGCAGATGAAGACTCTGACGATATGTTCCTGGATAAACGGCATCGCACGTGGCTAAACTCGTACCTTAGAAACCGCTACATCATCGATGAGTTCTTGATGCGTCCCGGCGGCCCGTTAGACAGGATTCGCGCCAAGCTTGAGGCAGTGGGTGACTCTGTCAGTGAAAGCGAGGAAGCGGCATTTGTTCCCGAAGACTTTGAGATCACTCCTGAGCAAATCAGGAAATATCTCGATGTTGCTGATAACAGAGCTGACGCAAACACCATCAGACTTGCCAAGAAGTTCATTTTAGAGCACAGGGGGTTTGATACCAGAAAAAGGGTCGCTGATTACTTGAACTCCAAAGTGGGTGCCGTGATCCGGCGCAGTATCAAGCTGCAGACAGCTGATTTTAAGGAACTCTTTGCTTCTCTGCGACGTGCGTTGAAAAAACAGGGCATAAACTTGACGCTCTTCATCGAAGACATTACTTCCTTTGCCGGCTTAGACGCCGCGCTGATGGAAGTGTTAATATCTGACCATAACGCTGAAGGAAACGAACAGTACTGCCGCCTGAGGTCCGTGGCCGGCGTAACCAACTCCTTTTTCAGAAGTTCGGTCCCCAGCAATATCCAAAACCGGATAACCCATCTCGTGGAGATCCAAGAAGGTTCGGTGTTGGGTACTGCTAAGCAGCTGGCCAAATTCGCTGCACGTTACATCAATGCCATTAATCTATCGGAAAGACAGGTCAACGAATGGTACAGGAATGGCTCTCGTTATGAAGATTTGCCCATAGCTCCATGTGCACACGAGTGGGCCCATGTGGACTGCGGTTACAGAGAACCGCTTTCCATATTCCCCTTCAATGAACAAGCTTTGTGGCGGCTGTACAGCCAGATCAGCGGAGAGGCCAAAACACCCCGGACCTTCTTATCTCATGTAATCAAGCATGTCCTGACAACCTGGTACTTGGAACCTGGCAAGCTTCTACTCGACGAAGCGAACATCGCAAACCCGATTGTTCACATGCCTGAATGGGAACATTTTGCTTATGAACAGAGTAACAGAAACATTGACCTTGAGACGGCTGTGCCTAGGGGAATACTGCTTAGGGTTTGGGGAGATGGAACCACAAGGCGAACTGCCGATACTATCGGAGGTCTTTCGGCAGACGTCTTTGCCTCCTTCGGCCTAAAGTTTCCAGAACAGGTTGGCGGCATTGACGAGGTGGTCTTGCCTCCGCCTGAGCCGGATGGGTCAAGTGAGGATGAAGAATCTTCAATAGGTCCCAGGGATATGAAGCAGTATCGCGAACTCGAAGAGCAGATTAAGAACTGGGCACGAAATCCCGATTTTCCATTGAACAGACATATTGACCTGCGCGACTATCTCAGAGCTTTCATTATCAGCGGGATCAACTGGGAGGAACAAGGGGTTTCTGAGACACTGGTCAGGGCATATGTGGACTCCCGGGCCTTCATACACATAGAGGGGCAGACTGTTCAAATAGGCAAAGGCTATGTGCTGCCGCGCAACGAAGAGTCAATGTTGCTTCTGCTTTCACTCATAGCATATCGCTATCGTGGCAATTCGAGCTGGGATTTTAAGCATGGCGAGGATGCTTTGGTGACGGCTTTAACCTGGCTGGAAGAGCACTCACCAGAATTAGTGGAACTTGCACTAGGTCCCGCGAAGAGAAACTCCAATGCGTGGAACATACCTCGGCACATTGTTGCCGGACAGTTCTGGCTTAAGCGGTTTTTTGCTGATATCAATCCCGAAAGTCCAGCAGAAGACCTTGCCGTGATGCTCTTTGGCACACCGCTGGACTTGGAGGGTGCCTCTGTCCACAGTGAAGTGTGGAATGGGCTCGCGGACTATTTCCGAACCGCCCCTTATATGACGAACTTCCACAATCAGAATGTGGCCTACTTTTCTAAGGCAGTGGGTGGAGCCCGACCTGGTGATACCCGTTACACTTTTGTAGATGCTGCAGAGATCATCGAGCAGATTGAACAGTTGCAGGCAGTTAACTGGGATTTGAGTCAGATCGCGATTGACCCGGTTCCGAAGGATAAGACACTCCTGCATCACGCCCCGGATGTATTGCAGACGATCCAAAGTGCCATCTCAGAGGTCATAGAGGCCGAGAAGAAGCTGGCACAGGAGTATACCGCTGCATACCAGGAATCGTTTGGCAGGACAATTACGCCGGAAGCGATCCGCAAAGCAACCAAGGAAATGAAAGATTTCCTGAAGTATGTAACACTAAAACTAAGCATGAACTATGATGATGCGCTGTTTGGACTGTTGTCTGACGAAGGCGCCTGTGCTGCAGGAATAGCAGAAAATGTGCAGGAATTGGCGAGACTGTTGTCTGCCAAAGACGCTCTTGCCGTCCTTGATTGTCTGGCTGATAACCCATTCGAAGCTGCGGAGAAGTACTGCGGGCTCCTGGCTGATTTTAAGGCGCTGTTGGATGAGAAGGAGCAAATCTTCATAGCCAGTACGGACACGACTTCGCTGTCTGCCGTAAAGGAACTGAAGGAGCAGATTCTGAAAGACCTGGAAACAATGGGAAGCCTGCTCAATGGCAATGGAGGTGAATAGGGTGACCATCCCAGTTGTTGAACGAATAGGCGAGGTCAGGATCCGCGGAGATGCATACATCGAAGGGCTCACGGTTAAATCGCGAAAGAACAAGTTAGCCCAGTTTGCCAAGAACCTTAAGCCTGTTTTTTCTCAGTTGAGGGTCATTGCGGAGATCGAGGGCAACATGAGCAGACACGGTGTCATCCGCCCTGATGAGGACCTTTTTTCAGAGTACAGAAAGCTTGTGGAAGATCTGACGGCAAAGGTCAATAATGATGAGTTTGATCTTGTTGTGCTTAGTTCAGTCGACAGGTTGGGAAAGGCCATAGGACAATCACTGAGCATTCGATGGAAAGCATACCTCGAAGAGCAGATTGGTGCAGCTAAGAATACGGTTGCCTTGCTTACCAACATCATTGGTAATACGGAGGATATTGCAGCGCTGAACACATTGCTTAATACGCTGAACCAGGAGAAACCTGCTTCGGACAGAGCGATGCGCTGCCTCGAAGGCTATCTAAAGGGTGCAAACCGGCTGGTAGAAGACTTGCAGTTGAATGACAACATCCGCGAGTTTTTAATCAGGGTCACAGCCAGGAGGGCGACATTGGCCGATATGGACCAGGAAGTCTATGATTGGCTGATGGGCAATGGTTTTGCCCGCAAAGTACGCATTTCATTACAGTGAAAGTGCCGTCTGGGTCAAGCAGCCGAAAGAAAGGGGCCCTGCAGATTTCAGCAGGACCCCTTAGTTCAATTGTTTCCGATTATCGCTGGGCCTGATCGACATAATCGGCCAATTCTTCGAGCATCTGCAAGTAGTCGCGCTCCAAGATGAAACGGGGATTACCCGAAATCGATTGAAGATAAGTAAATAGGCCTGATTCTGAACGACATGCGGTCAGCAGCTTATGTATATGTACGTCGAAATTGGAAGGTATCCCTGCAGCAATATGAAGAGGTGATGGATCGCTGTCATACATATCCTTGCCGAGTTCAAGCAAGAATAGCCCCTCCGCTAGATATCCAGCACTAGCCACAACCTTATAAAGGTACATTATGATGCCTGAGTAGACAGTTCTGGAGGCTTTCGTGAGCCCGATGTAGATATCTGCGGATTTTTCGTACAGCCCGATTCTTTTCAACGCCACCGCCTCGTCAATCATAGCATGCATTGACGCTGGGTATCGTTCTGTAGTAAATCTGTAGTTTGAGAGTTCGCTGATGAATCTGGACAGCTTCTGTCCCATGTCGTTTCCGAAACGGTTCACCAAAATCACCACTTTCGTTCTTTTATGGTGCGGACAACTGGTATGTGCCGCGCTGAACTTGGAGTCGATGTCTATGTCTTGATTTCATGTTCATACGTTACCCGCTGTATCAATCAGAACATTGAGAATTAGGAAGAGATCACCTCTGCTTTATTGTTTGGAAGCAAAGTTCGCCGTTTGCAAATAATATACCTGCTCTTTGTGGAAACTCTGTAAAGTTACTGAAAGCAAAGAACAAGGTAACCTGAAGAAACATTATGTTGATCGAGTAATCGAGGAGTGTAGGGCGTATGAAGTGGGAGAAGAATTATCTGCGCAAAAGCCTTAAAGACCTGATTGGCTTGACAGACGAAAAACCCATCGTTGTAAGTGGGCGTTACAAGGCATTCAACAGCAAGCAAGGGTGGGTGACGTTTACCTGTATCCGCCCCTATATCCCCGACATTCGTACGTTTACAGTCTGTGACCACGTCAACATAAGGGAAGAAGACTTGCAGGGATGGCTGACAATTCCCCCAGAGATGCATAACCGCAAGTTCTACCTTGTCGGCCGTCCGTACATTTACTTCAGTAATGGAAATGAACGCGGCGGGCTGCGCCTCGCCCAGGATCTGGACTTCCCGCCTATATTTCCGGCCCTTGAGTTGCTTCATTGGAAGACACGTATCTTGGAAAAGTGCCATATGTTTGATTCAACCGAGTGGCAGCGGTAACCGAGGGACACTCAGTGTACAGCATCTTTTTATGCCGGAAAAGGCAAGGTGACCAAAACGAACAAAGTGGAACAAAACAAGAAAGCCTGGAGCCTGTTGGCAGAGGGGCATTACAGCCACTACAGGAAACTGCTTGTCGAGGGGGAGTATGAGCTCAATTCCATAGTCAAAAGGGAACTGGGGGATATATCCGGCAAGAAGCTCCTGCANCTGCAGTGCAATACCGGAGCAGATTCCATCCTTTTGGCCAGGATGGGAGCAGAGGCGACCGGAGTCGATCTGGTCCCGGAGAATGTCCACTTTGCCGGCATGCTCGCGCAAGAGCTGGGCGTGGACGATGTAAGCTTCGTGATATCTGACATAATGGAACTGATGGACACCCATGAAGGCAAGTACGGCCATCGGCGGCTATGCATCAGCAGCACAGGAATCCAAGAACAACTGCTGGATGTATACCATAGACGGTTTAGTCAATTCACTGGCGAGGGCGGGTCTGACCATTGAGTATTTCAACGGACATGATCGCTGTGCCCAGGGCATGGGCGAAAGCGTTAGCGATGAGGAGAGCCTGTATTATTATCCCGCTCTGCCTCTGACTTTCAGCCTTAAGGCCCGGGTCCTAAGCATTACGCAACTAAACTCCTTTGTGATTGTGAGACAATCGGTCTCTTAGCGCAAAGGAGTTTTTTGCTGGGATAAGCAGGCGGGAACCTGGGTCTTGTTCCGTGGTCTCTTGTGCAGTCTTGAATTACAAATAGTAAATTGGGTTAAGACCAAGTGCACTTTATTAACAAAAGAGGAATTTTCCCGCAGGGGGCGTATTACATAAGTTGACACATGAGTGGGAAAAACTGGTGCAGATTCGGGGGGTGCTGCAATGCGTCGGAAAAGAATAAGAAGCAAAGGTATGAGAAGCTTGCTGGAAGCTTTGCTTTACCTGGCTCCCGCACTGATNATTCTGATCGTCTTTGTGTTCTACCCATTAATCCGTTCCTTTTATTTAAGCCTGTTTGAAACGAACTTCATGGGCCAGCCTATTTTCTTCAACGGCATCGAACACTACAAAACCCTGATTCGTTCCACGCGNTTCTGGAACAGCCTGCGCACCACGGGACTGTATACGATTTACACAGTGCCGGTGGCCCTGTCGCTGGCAATACCTATCGCGCTTTTGGGCAACCTGAGGATCAGGGGCATTACCTTTTACCGCACNGTGTTCATCTGCACTATCGCNGTGTCCACAAGTATTTCATCAATCATCTGGACCTGGATGTTTTTCCCGACAACAGGAGTTGTAAACGATATTATAGGCATGATCGGGATCGCGCCAAAACGGTGGCTGCAGGACCCTTCTGTCGCCCTGTTTGCGGTTGCCATCGCCACCATCTGGAAGGGTATGGGCCTCAATGTTCTGTTCTTGCTGGCGGGCCTCCAGGGCATTCCTGAAGAGCTCGTGGAAGCCGCCCGCATCGACGGCGCTAACGGGTGGAACGTTTTTTGGAACATCACCCTGCCGATTCTGTCGCCAACCATCTTCTTCCTGGTAGTTGTGGGAACAATCGACGCCTTCCGCTCCTTTGCCCCGGTGCACATCATGACGCGGGGCGGTCCGCTGCGCTCTACCACGGTACTTGTCTATTCCATCTACCAGGATGCGTTTATCAACTTTAACTTTGGCTTTGCCAGTGCCCAGGCGATCACACTCTTTCTCATCATTCTAGCTCTCACCCTGATTCAGTTCAGGTATGCGGAAAGGAGTGTGCATTATCAATGATGCACCGCAGCCTGCTTAGAAAAGTGCTCACCCATGCTTTGATTATCGCACTTTGCGTAGTGATCCTTTTGCCTTTGTACGTGGCTATTACCACCAGCCTCAAGCAGCCGTCGGATGTCTTTGCCCGTCCGCATAAATGGATTCCCAATCCAATCCACTGGCAGAATTATAAAAACGCGTTCAGCTATGTTCCCTTGGGACGCTTTTTGCTAAACAGTGTGGTGCAAAGCATGATGGTGACCACGATGGTGATGTTCTCGTCGGCACTTGCCGCCTATGCTTTTTCTTATATCGAGTTTCCCGGCAAGCGCCCCTTGTTTTTGCTGATCCTGGCCACCTTGATGGTTTCCGGCGAGGTTACAATTATCCCGAACTTCCTGACCATTCAAAGGCTTGGGTGGGTGGATACATACTGGGGACTGACGGTGCCCTTTTTTGCCGGGGCCTTCGGCATTTTCCTCCTGCGGCAGTTCTTCCTGCAGCTCCCCAGGGAGCTTTATGATGCGGCGGTTGTGGACGGCTGCGGGCGCTTCAGATATCTCTTTGAAGTGATCATCCCCCTCAGCCGGTCGGCGTTGGGGACTCTGGGGGTCTATACCTATCTGTCAACGTGGAACCAGTATTTCTGGCCCTTGATTGTGACGAACAGTACACAGATGCGCACCGTTCAAATCGGCATATCCATGCTGCGGGACGCAGAAGGAGATGCCTGGCATATTATCATGGCCGGCGTTGTGTCGGTAACCCTGCCCGCGATCATTCTGTTTCTCATCTTCCAGAAACAGCTGGTGCGGGGCATTGTTGGAGGAGCCGTCAAAGGCTGACAATAAACTGATGGAACGGGGGGATAGGCTAAGAGAACACAAGTTAGTGCCGCTGTCGTTAGCAACAACTATCTATAAAATGGAGGGATTGCAGTGAAAAAGCGTCATCTGATTCTTTTGGTCGTGACAGTTCTGCTTTTGTCCCTGTCCCTTTCCGCCTACGCCAAGGTGAAAGTTGAGTTTTGGCACGGGCTGGGAGGACACACCGGCAGCCACATCCTGCAGCAGTTTATCGATGACTTCAACGCTTCCCAGGACGAGGTTGAAGTGGTTGCGGTCTACCAGGGCAACTACGATGATACTTTGAACAAGTACCGGCTGGCAGTTCAAGCCGGGACGCCGCCGCATCTGGTCCATGTCTATGAGATCGGCACCCGCCTGATGATTGACTTGGACAGCTCCGTATCTCTCCAGCCCTTCCTGGACCGTGGGGACTTGGAGCTTGACTACATGGTTGAAAACGTCCTGTCCTACTATACCATTGACGGACAGCTGTATTCCATGCCCTTTAACACGTCAAATCCCATCATTTACTACAACAAGGACATGTTCCGGGAAGCCGGCCTTGATCCTGAGAAACCGCCTGTAACCTTCGAAGAGTTCCGTGAATACGCTAAGCTGATGACCGGCGACGGCAAGTACGGCTTCGGCAACTACGCCTACGGCTGGTACTTTGAGCAGCTCATGGCTGTCCAGAATGCTGAATACGTAAATAACGGCAACGGCCGCCTGGGCACCGCTACAGAGGCTACCTTCAACAGCGAAGCCGGCGTGCGCATTCTCCAATGGTTTGCTGATATGATGGCTGACGGAAGCTACCTGCATACCGGCCGGGACAGCGGCGCGCTGCGCTCTGCCTTTGTCTCGGGCAACGTCGGCATGCGCCTCGGCTCCACCGGCGGTCTGGCCAGCACCATGGCGGACATTGGCGACCGTTTTGAGATGGGAGTTGCCTTCCTGCCCGTTCCAGAAGGAATGGAAAGGGGCGGGGTCATCATTGGCGGCGGCTCCATCTGGATGGCCAAGGGCCACCCCGAGGAAGAAATTGAGGCAGCCTGGAAGTTCCTCAAGCACCTGACTTCACCGGAAAGCACAGCCTACTGGCACGTCAATACCGGCTACTTCCCAATTGACCGCCGGGCAATGGAACTGGATGAAGTTAAGGCGCTGCATGAGGAGTTCCCGCACTTCCGCACCGCCATTGATCAGCTGGAAGCAAGCCAAGTCACTCCGGCAACCCAGGGCGCTGTAATCGGTGTGTTCCCTGAGGCCCGCCAGGCAGTGGAAGTCGCCATCGAGCAGGTAGTCCTTGGTCTGGCTACACCGCAGGAGGCCTTGGATGAGGCGGCTGCAGAAGTAACGGCAGCAATTCGCCGCTACAATATCCAGTCCGGCAACTAGGACGATCTGTACATCGCAGTCAGGACCTCCCCCTTCTTGGGCGGAGGTCTTTCACTGCGAAGAAAGGACGGCCGGGACAAACAGAAGAAAGGAAGCAGCGAAACATGGAGTATGACATTGTACATCTGCCGAAGGAGAAATGGAAGGGCACCATATTTCCCATAGGCTACACCACAGACCAGTACTACGATGTAACTGTTAACAGGACAGAAAAGGGGTTCAGCGTTGGGATTGAAAAGAAGGCTTTCCCCGAACCCGTGACGCATTCTCCCGAAGAGCACAGCTTTCCCGACAGGCTGTATGCCGACTACCGCCCCAACGCCTATGCCTGGGGAGTGTTGCAAGCTGATCAATTGGTCGCGGCAATCGAGACCGAACCGGAACACTGGTCCAACCGTCTGAGAATTACCCAACTCTGGGTAGCAGAGGACCTGCAAAAGCGGGGAATCGGCCGGGCGTTGATAGAAACTGCCAAGGAACAGGCCAGACTGGAACGCCGCCGGGCAGTCATCTTGGAAACTCAGTCCCGCAATGTTAATGCCGTTGATTTCTACCTCCGCCAGGGCTTTACCTTAATCGGCCTGGACACCTGCTGCTACAGCAACAGCGACTTGGAGAGAAAGGAAGTAAGGCTGGATCTGGGCTGGTTTCCAGAGCCCAGGAAGAAACTGAAGCGTGAAGAGGTAGAAATCAGGCCGGAAACAGAGGCTGACTGGTATGCAGTGGAACTGATTACGCAGCGGGCGTTTTGGAACAGGTACCGTCCCGGCTGCGATGAGCACTATCTAGTGCACAAACTGCGTCAGGACAGGGACTTCCTGCCGGAACTGAGCCGCATTGCCGTAAAGGACGGAAATGTCATAGGCAGCATTATGTATTCCAAGGCAAGGGTTGTTGACGGGAAAGACTGTAATGAAATCCTCACCTTTGGCCCCCTCTGCGCAGATCCAAACTGGCAGGGCTGCGGCGTTGGCGAATTGCTCTTAACGGAGACAATGAAGCTTGCTGCCAAGGCAGGCTGTAAGGGCATTGTGATTTTTGGAGATCCTGGCTATTACAAACGCTTTGGCTTTCAGCCCTGTGACAGCTTCGGCATCACCACAGCCGACGGCAGGAATTTCGACGCATTTATGGCTGTTGAACTCTCGCCCGGAAGCATGAAGGGCGTCAAAGGAAAATTCTATGCCGCGGAGACCTTTCAAAATCTGCCCAAAGCAGAAGTGGAAAAATACAATAAAAAGTTTCCGCCTCTAAGGAAGCTAAAGTTTCCGGGGCAAATGGGATGAAGGTGGGGGCAGGATCCTTCTGCCGCTAAAGCGAATAACAGCTTAGCGAAAATACTAAGCATTGGAGACAGGACATGGTTAGAGATCGGGAGTTTTACATGACTATGCTGAGGATTGCTTTGCCGATTGCGCTGCAATCCTTTCTTAGTTTTCTGGTGGTTATCGCGGATGACATCATGGTTTCATCCACGAGTCACGGGCTCTTTGCCCAGGCGGCAGTGGCCCAGGTCAACAGCATCACGGCTCTTTTTACAGCTACAATGACAGGGCTGGTTGCCGGATCTTCAGTACTGATCGCCCAGTACTGGGGCAAGAAGGACATGGAGCGGATCAAGCGCATTTTTGCTGTGGTAATGTGGATCTGCCTGATTGTGTCCTTAGTTGTGGTTGCGGTGATGAAGCTCTTTCCCGGGGCAATTGTGGGGATTGTGATCAGTCGGGATGATGTTCAGATCACAAACCTGGCCCTGGTCTATCTTGGCATCGTTTGCTTTTCCTACATACCCTTTGCAGTATCCACAGCCCTGGTGGGCATGCTGCGCACCATTGAAGTTGTCAAAATTACTATGTATGCTGCCCTCCATACCTTGGTAGTTAATATCGGCCTCAATTACATCCTGATCTTCGGCAAACTAGGCTTTCCCGCCCTGGGGGTTCAGGGAGCCGCCATCGCCACGCTGCTGGCCAGGATCAGCGAGATGTTCCTGGTAGGGTTTTACGCCTTTTCCGTCCAAAAGGAGATTGATCTTAAGCCCAGAGACTTTTTGGCCATCGACAGGGTGATGCTCAAAGACTACAGCTTCTACGGCCTTCCCGTAGGCATCACGGATGCCCAGTGGGCCCTAATCGGCATGCTGAAGGCCGCCATCATCGGCCAGCTGGGCGGGGTGTTCATGGCTGCCAACAGCATTGCCAACTCCATGGCTAATCTGGGAACGCTCTTTACCTTTGGCCTCGCCGGCGGCGCTGCTGTTGTGGTAGGGAAAGCGGTAGGCAGGGGAGACTATGAAACGGCCAGGGAATATTCTAAGACAATTCAGATCATGTTCTTTGGGGTCGGCCTCCTCATGGCCGGGCTGGTGTTCTTGCTGCGCGCACCCTTTGTTTCGCTCTACGGTTCATCCGCCAACCCGGAAGTCTTCAGCCTGAGCGTGACGCTGATTGGCATTGTAGCGGTNACCATGATCGGCACTACCTACCATGCCAGCTGCTTTGTGGGGATTAACCGCGGAGCCGGGGACAGCCGCTTTGTGGCTCTGGTGGATATGATCTGCGGCTGGTTTGTTGTGCTTCCTCTGACGCTGCTCGCGGCCTTTGTCTGGAAACTGCCCCTTCCCTTTGTCTTCTTAGCCACCC
>JGI24708J26588_10000333_pt1 | contig 38235 bp, 26 predicted proteins | sample BioPla1DNA2_FD_26588 | JGI IMG/M metagenome (IMG submission 26588) | reverse complement strand
TGTGATAACTTAACACTTTAGGAGTGAGGTCTCTTTTTCCTNCCTCGTTTTATATCAAAACCCGAGATCTATTTACTCATACGTTTAATTTTCAGATAAAAATTTTAAAGGGGTCTAAATTCCCAGTAGATGCCTTGTTCAAAGAACTCAATAAAACTGTATCTCTCCAAAACCTTTCCACTTTCGTACTCCCTGGCATATTTATCTATTATTTCCACAATATCTTTCTTCCCGTAAAACTCAAAAACACTACCTAAGACCAACATAGCTTGCAGCCTACTTGTGGGAGTGATCTCTAAATAGGAGTGGGGTACACAGCTATTCCAAAATTCAATTAGCCCATCTATGTCAATTACAAAGGCCAATTTTTCATGGAAAGGTCGCTCATCTGATTGGAGATGGGATAAGCTAATATTGTTAATGTTATTGTTCTCTACAGTATTAATACTAGTGTCCAGTTTTTGAACCACGGAAGATTTTGGATCCGGTCCACCTTGCTTAGGAACTTCAGTTTTCAGCACATAAACATTGCGCTGAAAAAGCCTTTTTCCCCGGGAATTTCGTCTATAACTTGGAATTACAGTTATTAAATTAGCATCCTTTAATTCCTTAAGGTATTTTGTAATGGTAGTTTGGGAATAACCCAATTCCCTTTCCATCCTCTTGCGGCTGGGATATGCCGTTAAAGATGCTGTACTGGGATCCGTAAAGGATAAAAGATAGCAGTAAAGGGTCTTGGCCCTTAAACTGATTTGGGGGTTTTGGAAGAGTTTTTGGGGGATGGGAAAATATTGTCGCAGAATAAATTCTTGCCCTTCTGCCCTAGGAAAATTATTTAAAAAGCCAGGCATTTTCCTTCTCCTTTCCTTTTAATTTGCTCAGCTTGTAAATTTTCCATGTATAATATAAAGCACCTGCTAGGGTATGTCAAGGGTATTTTTATTACTTTTAGAGAATGTGAGTTCGAATCATCTATCCCACTTTAGATTTTGCGACACAGTGTTTTCCAGAGCACAAAAAACAAGAGTAGGTGTGAACAAATCTGGGGATTATTTGTGGATTGCTGTGGATAACCCCGTGAACTTTAATTTTAAAGGGGCAAAAAACTTAGATCAAAAGGTTGACGAAGGGTAAATTTATGTTACGATTAAGTATAGCTAAACGTTTAGCTTTAGAAATTTATAAAATCGGGGACAACATTACGGGTATATCCAAGATCGCCAGATACGGCCAAGCAGTGCTAAATAGGAGGAATCGGTTATGAACAAACACAAACTTTGGTATAAACAAGAGGCACAAGTGTGGGAAGAGGCACTTCCAATTGGTAATGGCAGATTAGGTGGCATGGTTTTTGGCAAAGTGGGACAAGAACGAATCCAACTTAATGAAGATTCCGTTTGGTATGGCGGTCCAAGGGATCGTAACAATCCAGATGCCCTCGCCCATTTAGAAAAGGTGCGGGAATTAATTTTCGCAGGCAAAATCAGGGAGGCAGAACGGTTACTAACCCTAACTTTCACAGCCATCCCAGAAGGCCAATCAGCATACCAAACCTTAGGGGATCTTTTTCTAAACTTTTCCTATCCCCAAGGTGAAACCACAAATTACAGAAGAGAACTTGATTTAAATAAGGGGATTACCAATGTAAGTTTTACCAAGGGTGGAATTAACTTTAAGCGCCAGGTGTTTTCAACTGCCGCAGATGATGTCCTTGTACTTAAGTTAAGTGCAGACCAAAGGGGAAGCATTTCCTTTCAGCTAAATTTAAGGCGTGATAAGTGGCTAGATGAAATTGTACCCCTGGAAAACAAGGGCCTTTTAATGCGGGGCCATTGCGGGGGAGAAAATGGCACCATCTTTAGAACCATGCTTAAGGCGGTAAATGAAGGCGGTAAAGTCTCCACCCTAGGTGAAAATCTAATTGTGGAAAATGCCGATTCTGTAACACTTTACCTAAGTGCTGAAACCAGTTTTCGCCATAAAGAACCTGAACTGGTTTGCCAAGACAAAATTGAAAGGGCAATTGCCAAGGGCTTTGCAAGCATCCTTTCTGACCATATCTTAGATTACCAAACCCTCTTTAACAGGGTCGAGCTTAATTTAGCCGGGGAGGAAAATAATTCACTGCCAACTGATGAACGCCTCCAAAGGGCCAAAGAGGGTGAAGAGGATCAGGAATTGATCAACCTTTACTTCCAGTATGGACGTTATTTACTTATTGCAAGCAGCAGAGAAAACTCCCTGCCCGCCAACCTCCAAGGGTTGTGGAACCAAGATATGAGGCCGGCCTGGGACAGCAAGTACACTATTAACATTAATACCCAAATGAATTACTGGCCTGCGGAAATTTGCAACTTAGCCGAATGCCATTTGCCCCTCTTTGACCTAATTGAAAGAATGAGAATACCTGGTCGGAGAACTGCAAGGGAAATGTATAATTGCAGGGGATTTGTGGCCCACCATAATACTGATCTTTGGGCAGATACAGCCCCACAAGACACTTGGATACCATCTACATATTGGCCAATGGGTGCAGCTTGGCTTTGCCTCCACCTTTGGGAGCACTACCAATTTAATGGCAACCGGGAATTTCTAAAAAATGCCTATGGAACAATGAAAGAGGCTGCTGTGTTCTTCCTAGACTTCTTAGTGGAAGATCCGGGAACAGGTGAGCTTGTCACTTGCCCTTCTGTTTCACCTGAAAACACCTATATTTTACCAAGTGGGGAACATGGCACCGTTTGTAAGGGACCATCAATGGACTCCCAAATTATTCACGCCCTCTACACCGCTTGCCTAGAGGCTGCCGAGATTTTAAATATAGAGGAAGAATTAAGGGAGCAATTTGAGCAAGTCTTGGAGCGCCTGCCCAAAATTAAAGTGGGGAGCCACAATCAAATCCAAGAATGGAGTGAAGATTACGGTGAGGCAGAACCTGGTCACCGCCATATTTCCCACCTATTTGCCCTCCATCCAGGTAATCAAATTACCGTTAATGAAACACCGGAGTTGGCCCAGGCTGCCAGAAACACCCTCGGGCGCAGACTGGCCCATGGCGGTGGACATACTGGTTGGAGCAGGGCTTGGATTATTAACTTTTGGGCACGCCTGCAAGATGGGGAATTGGCTTATGAAAATATCCTAGCTACTTTAAGGCAATCAACACTAAATAATCTGTTTTCAACCCATCCACCATTTCAAATAGATGGTAACTTTGGGGGAACAGCGGGAATTGCCGAAATGCTTTTACAAAGCCATACAGATGCACTCCACCTATTGCCGGCCTTACCAAAGGCATGGTCACAGGGTTCTGTTAAGGGACTAAGGGCCAGGGGCGGTTTTGAGCTGAGTATCACTTGGGAATCTGGGAAAATGCAAGAAGCACTCATTACATCCCTAAACGGCAATGATTGTAAGATTTATACAACTGAAAACCTTGCAGTTTATCTAGCTGGTAAACCTGTAAAAATTGTTCAGCAAGCCAATGCTATCCAATTTGCAACGGAAAAAGATAAGACCTATCAGATATTAGTAAAGTAGAGGTGCTAAGGTGAGAGTAAATTCCTATGAAAAATCAGCCCAAAATCTAATACTTAAGACCACAAAAGGTCAGCTAAAGGTGGAAGTTTGGACAGATTACATTCTTCGCATCGTTTATACCCAAAATGAATCCTTCAGTGACAAGGTAAGTCCCATGCTTACAAGGAAAACCCCAGCCCCTGCAAACTGGGAGCTTGTGGAAGATGATCACTATCTTAATTTAAGGACTGGTGCACTCCATTTAGAAATTGACAAAGAAAGCTGTGCCTTCAAATATTTTGATCTAAGGGGCAATTTACTCGCTAAAGAACCGACTGGGGGCGGTAAGGAGTTAAAGCGTACAGTTGTTAAGGAAACAATCTTTTCAGATGATGTGCAAATTAAAGAAGAAGCAAGTGCAGATGGCCTTCGAACAAGGGTAATTGGTGAAGATACCTTTATTGAACGGGATGCCTTCCAGTGGAAACTGGCATTTGAATGGGCCGAAGATGAGGCAATATATGGGCTCGGTTCCTATGAAGAGGGGATCTTAAATTATCGCAATCATACCCAATACATGTACCAGCAAAATATGCGGGCAGTTGTCCCTTGCTTTTTATCAACAAAAGGCTATGGCATATTATTTGACACCTATTCTTTAATGGTGTTTCGCGATGATGTACATGGCTCTTACCTCTGGTCAGAGGTCAATGATGAACTGGATTATTACTTTATTTATGGCCCTGAATTTGATGAAATCATCTCAGGCTATCGCCTTTTAACAGGTCAGGTGCCAATGTTTCCCAAATGGCTCTTTGGCTATATCCAATCAAAGGAACGTTACCAAAGCCAAGGAGAACTAAAATCTGTTGTGGCAGAATATAGAAAACGGCAAATACCCCTCGATTGTATTGTACTAGATTGGATGTCTTGGGAAGGTAATTTATGGGGTCAAAAATCCCTTGACCCCGCAAGGTTTCCCGACCCAAATAAGATGATAGATGATTTGCATGGGTTAAATGCCCGCTTAATGGTTTCCATTTGGCCCCATATGAGTAATGACGGGCCAAATCACTTGGAAATGAAAAAACACGGTTATTTATTGGGTAATCAATCCACCTATAACGCCTTTAACGAAGGGGCCCGGAAGCTCTATTGGCAGCAAACAAAGGAGGGTCTGTTTTCCAAGGGTGTTGATGCTTGGTGGTGTGATTGTACAGAACCCTTTGAAGCGGATTGGCAAGGTGCAGTTAAGCCAGAACCTGAGCAAAGATTAATAATGAATACTGAGGAAAGTAAAAGGTATTTGGACCCACAATATATTAATGCCTATTCATTATTCCATTCCCAGGGGCTCTACGAGGGCCAAAGGAGTGTTACAGACGAAAAACGCGTTGTAAATCTCACCAGATCTGCCTATGCAGGTCAGCAGCGCTATGGGGCAATTACCTGGTCAGGTGATATTTCCGCAACTTGGGCAACTTTAAAAAACCAAATAGCAGATGGCTTAAATTTTTGCATGACAGGCATTCCCTATTGGACCTTTGATATTGGCGGCTTTTTTGTCCACAGGCGAGAAGAACAGTGGTTTTGGAATGGGGATTATAATAAAGGTTATGAAGATTTAGGTTACCGAGAGTTATATGTGAGATGGCTGCAGCTAGGCGCCTTTTTGCCAATTTTTCGCTCCCATGGCACAGATACTCCCCGGGAGGTTTGGCGCTTTGGTGAACCAGGCAGCAAATTTTATGACACCATAGTTAAATTCATCAATTTACGCTATCGACTGCTACCCTACATCTATTCCTTAGCCTGGCAAGTTAGTGACAAAGATTATACAATGTTGCGGGCCTTGCCATATGATTTTAGGCATGATCAACAAGTTTATAATATTAAGGACCAATTTATGTTTGGACCATCCATCTTAGTTAATCCCGTTACAGAGCCGATGTACTATGGGCAAGACTCAAAAAAGCTTGTGGGAAAAACAAAGTCCAGAATAGTTTACTTACCAGCAGGCTCAATTTGGTATGATTTTTGGACAGGGCAACAATACCAAGGGGGTCAAAAAATAGAAGCTAGAGCAGATTTAGAAACAATGCCCCTTTATATTAAGGGTGGTTCGATTATACCAATGGGCCCCAAGGTGCAATATAGCTCAGAAAAGCCCACAGCCCCACTGGAATTAAGGATTTATCCCGGGGCAGATGGAACATTTGAGTTATATGATGATGAGGGTGATAATTACAACTACGAAAAGGGGCACTACCGCTTGCAGGTAATTACCTGGGATGATAGTCAACGGAAATTACATTTTGCAGCCCCAGTTGGTAAGGGGTATGACAAGATGCACCACGACATCACCTTTAATATTGTGCTAGTTGACCCTGAAAGAGGTATTGGCTTAGGTGAAACGGAAAAAATAACTAAAACCCTAGTCTATCAAGGGTCAGAAGTGGAATTGCAATTTTAGAATACTGTAAACTGGAGGATGGAAAATATGTTAAAGCAAATGGTAAATCCATACCTCCCCTCTTGGGAGTATATTCCCGATGGGGAGCCACATGTTTTTGGTGACAGGGTTTATGTTTATGGTTCACATGATCGTTTTAATGGCTATGTATTTTGTTTAAATGACTATGTGTGCTGGTCAGCCCCTATTAATGATTTGGGCGATTGGCGCTATGAGGGTGTTATTTATCAAAAGACCGCTGACCCTTTAAATCCAGATGGACATATGTGTCTCTATGCACCAGATGTTACAAAGGGTCCCGATGGAAGATATTATCTTTATTATGTTTTAGACAAAGTTTCAGTTGTTTCTGTGGCTGTTAGTGATACCCCTGCAGGTAAATATAGGTTTTACGGCTATGTGCAATATTCAGATGGAACCCGCCTTGGGGAGCGGGAAGGCGATCAGCCGCAATTTGACCCAGCGGTACTTACAGAAGGTACTAAGACCTATTTGTATACTGGTTTTTGTGCTAAAGGTGATAAATCAAGGAAGGGTGCCATGGCCACAGTATTGGGCGAGGATATGCTTACAATTCTAGAAGAACCTGTCTTTATTGCCCCAAGTGAGCCCTATAGTGCGGGAACAGGCTGGGCGGGCCATGAGTTTTTTGAGGCGCCATCAGTTAGGAAGGTGGGGGAGAGTTACTACCTCATTTACTCATCAATTGTTATGCATGAATTGTGCTACGCAGTGAGTAAATACCCCACCAAGGGCTTTGAATACAAGGGTGTTGTTGTTAGCAATTGTGATCTCCATATTGACTCTTACAAACCAGCCCAAAAACCCATGTATTATGGGGGCAATAACCATGGTAGCATTGTTGAGATTAATGGGGAGTATTTTGTGTTTTACCATAGGCACACAAATGGGACAGCCTATAGTAGGCAGGCTTGCCTGGAAAAGATTGAAATTTTAGCAGATGGAACAATTCCCCAAGTGGAAATGACTTCTTGCGGTTCTAAAGAAACACCCCTAAAGGGTAAGGGCGAATACCCCGCCTATCTAGCTTGTAATCTGTTTTGCAGTGAAGAATCAATGTATACCGATTGGACCGGTTCTTGGATGAACAATCAATTTCCCAAAATCACCCAAGATGGCAAAGATGGTGATGAAGAAATTGGTTATATCGCCAATATGAAAGATTCTGCCACAGCGGGCTTTAAGTATTTTGACTGCCAAGGTATTACAAGGGTGAAAATTAAAGTACGGGGCTACTGTAATGGTAAATTCCAGGTGAAAACCGCGTGGGATGGGGAGCCCCTAGGTACAATCCAGGTGGGCTTTTCAAACATTTGGCAGGAGTATGGGGCAGATATAAAAATACCCGATGGAATTCAAGCACTCTATTTTACCTATCAAGGCCAAGGGAGCGCCAGCTTGGGCTCTTTTACCCTGGAATAAAAGGGATAGTCGCAGGATCCCAAAAACGATAAAGGTGATGTAAATGGCTACAATAAGAGATGTTGCGAACTATGCGGGGGTTTCCATAGCGACTGTTTCCAAATACATTAATGGCGGCAATGTCTTAGCAGAAAACAAAGTTTTAATTGAAGAGGCAATTGAAAAGCTAAATTACCAGGTTAACATCATGGCTCGGGGTCTGAAAACAAATAAAACAATGACAATTGGAATTTTGATTCCGAGCCTTACAAACCTGTTTTTCACAACAATTATTGCCAGTTTAGAAAGTATCATTCAAACAGAGGGCTATAGCACGATAATTAGCAACTACCAAGAAGATGTTGATTTGGAAAGGGAAAAACTTGAATTCCTTGCCACCAGAAATGTTGATGGAATTATTATGGTACCAAGTGGTCAAGGAAACCTCGATTTAATTACTAAGTTAAATAAGGATACACCCATCATTTTAATTGATAGAAATATTGAGGGTGCCCAGCTAGATGCCGTTTTAACCGATAACATTAATGGCTCCTATACTGCAGTTGAAAAATTTATTGCCAAGGGGCATAGGAGAATTGGTGTAATTTGCGGTCCCAAGGAACACTACACTGCAGAAGAAAGGTTAGTTGGCTATGAACGGGTGCATCGGGATTATAAACTGAAGATTGATCCTGAGCTAATTAAGTTTGGCGATTATCAACTTGAAGGGGGCCATAGGGCCCTAACCCAGTTGCTTGATTTAGAGGTTCCCCCAACTGCAATCTTTGTAACTAATTATGAAATGACCTTAGGTGCTGTTATCGCCTTAAATGAAATGGGTGTCTCAATTCCCCAAGATGTTTCCATAATAGGCTATGATAATTTGGAATTGGCCAAGCTTGTTAAACCACCCCTTTCCATGGTGATCCAACCTATGGAGGCCATTGGCAAAACTGCAGCCCAATTACTCTTGCAAAGATTAAACGGGGATCGCTCTGGTTTCCCCTCTTTACATCGATTGGAAAGTGAATTAATGATCAAAGATTCCATTAAGAGAATAGACTAAAGAGTTATTTTACTAAAATCCACATAGGAGGTTTGGATATGGCGAATTTGAAGTTTCAAATTGCTGAAAACGGAGTTGATCCAAGTAAAATTCCCCACCGCACATTGGCTACAGGTGATAAGATGCCAGCAGTGGGTTTAGGTACATTTGGGTCAGACAGGGTTGCAGGGCAAGAAGTTGCCGAGGCGGTAAAGGGTGCAGCAGCTGTGGGCTATCGCCATTTTGACTGTGCCGCAGTTTATGGCAATGAAGATCTCATTGGCAATTCCCTAAGTGAGATTATGGAGGTGGTGCCAAGGGAAGAATTGTGGATCACATCTAAACTTTGGAATGATAGCCATGGCAAGGATAATGTTATAAAAGCCTGTAAGCAATCCCTGGCAGATCTAAAACTTGATTACCTTGATTTATACCTAGTTCATTGGCCATTTCCCAATCACCATGATCCAGGTGTTGATGTGGATTCCCGGGATCCTTGGGCAGTTCCCTATCGACATGAAGATTTTATGGAAACATGGGGGGAAATGGAAAAACTGGTTCAAATGGGACTGGTAAGAAATATTGGCACATCCAATATGACCATTTCTAAATTGGAGTTATTATTGCGTGATGCAAACATCAAGCCCACTTGTAACCAAATGGAGCTCCATCCCCATTTTCAACAACCGGAACTTTTTAATTATTGCCTAGATAATAATCTACTCCCTGTGGGTTTTGCCCCAATTGGCTCACCAAACCGTCCTGATCGTGATCGGACCCCAAGTGATACCTCACCTTTGGAGGATCCTGTTATTAAACAAATTGCCGCTGCCCATCAAATTCATCCTGCCACAGTTTGTATTAAATGGGCTGTGCAAAGGGGACAGGTACCGATTCCCTTTTCAACTAATCCTAAAAACTATTTAAGCAATTTAAAGTGTATCACCGAAGATCCACTTACAGAAGGTGAAATGGACCTTATTGCATCAATTGATCAAAATTGCCGACTTATTAAGGGGCAGGTGTTTTTATGGGAAGGTGCCGAAAGTTGGCACGATTTATGGAAGTAGGGCAAGTGATTTAAAAAATGAAATAATAGGAGAGATAACATGCATGCTGCAGTGTTGTACGGAGAAAACGATATTCGTTATGCCAAGACGCCAATACCTGAAATAGGTCCTGAGGATGTTTTAATAAAGATCAAGGCAACAGGTATCTGCGGCTCCGATTTACCTAGGGTACTTGCCCAAGGGGCAAGGTACTATCCAATTATCCTAGGACATGAGTTTTCAGGCATAGTCCATTGGGTTGGCAGCGAAGTTAAAGATCTGGCAGTTGGTGACAGGGTATCCGGTGCCCCCTTACTTCCCTGCCACCATTGTATTGATTGCAGCAGGGGCCATTATTCCCAATGTAAAAATTACAGTTTTGTGGGCTCTAGACAATCTGGAAGCTGGGCAGAGTATTTAAAACTGCCTGCTAAAAATGTGGTGCCCCTGCCTGAGGGGGTCAGCTTTGTGGAAGGCTCTTTTTTAGAGCCAATTACAGTGGCTTTACACGGCCTTTTTTTAATGGGATCCCTAGGTGGTGTAGATCTGGCTGTGGTAGGGATGGGGAATATTGGCTTTTTAACAATGCAGTGTGCCCTGGCACTTGGGGCAAGGCGTGTTTATGCCTTTGATATTGATGCGGAAAAACTGGAGATTGCCAAAGAATACGGAGCCTATGCCACCATAAATACTGGCAGCCCCAATTTTAAAGAAGAGATTTGGGATTTAACAGAAGGCCGTGGTTTTGAAATGGTGGTGGAAACTGCGGGGGTAGAATTTACCGAAAAGCTAAGTTTAGAGATTGCTGCCAATAAGGGTGAAGTAATGTTTATTGGCACACCTTCGAAACCAATCCAGCTTGAACCGGCAGAATTTGAATATTTAAATCGTAAGGAACTAACTGTGCGCGGCTCTTGGATGTCCTATTCTGCACCCTTTCCAGGTAAGGAATGGGAATTGGCAGCTTATTACTTGCAAAATAAGTTAGTGGATGTGAGCAAGCTCATTGATAGGCAAGTACCACTTGCGGAAGTGGCCTCTGTTTTTGAGGATCTTAAAATCCCGGGGAAAGTTAAAGGCAAAGTGATTTTGGAGGCTTAGGAATGAATAAAGAATTTCTCTTAGCCATTGACCTAGGTACTTCCAGTTTAGTTGTTTCCCTACTCCGTTTTGATGGCAGTATTGTACAAAGTCGGCAGGCACAACTTGTCACAAACTTTAGCCCAGGTGGTTATGCTGAACAAGATGCCCAAAGGTGGTGGCAATTGACCTGCCGCGGTATTAAACAGGTTCTTGAAGCGGCGGAAATTAATGCATCCCAAATTGCAGGAATTGGTGTTGATGGCACAAGTTGGGTCTGTTTACCCCTTGATAAAAGGGGTGTTCCACTGCGTCCCGCCATGCTTTGGCTTGATCGCCGGGCAGAAAAACAGGCCACTTGGCTAAAGACTGCAATTGGGGAAAGGGAATTATTTGAACTGAGTGGTAACCCAGTTGATGCAGCCTATATTGTTCCGAAAATGCTTTGGTTAAAGGAACAGGAGCCATTGGTGTATAAACAGACCGCCAAGTTTGTGCAAAGTAATAGCTATCTAGTTTATAAACTTAGTGGTGAATATTCACAAGACTATTCACAGGGCTATGGTTTTCATTTTTTCAATATGGAAAAGGGAAGCTGGGATCGGGGTATTGCCGAGGAATTGGGAATTTCCTTAGATCTAATGGCACCCCTTTTTGCAAGCCATGAAGTGGTTGGTCAAGTGACAAGGCAAGCTGCCCTAGAAACTGGCCTTACAGCCGGTATTCCAGTTGTAGCCGGGGGACTTGATGCCGCTTGCTGCACCCTAGGTGCAGGTGTGATCAAACCTGGGCAAACCCAAGAACAAGGTGGGCAGGCAGGGGGAATGAGTATCCAGCTTGATGAGGCCTTGAAACACGAAAAATTAATTTTAAGTTACCATGTGATACCAAATCAATGGCTCCTGCAAGGTGGAACTGTAGGTGGTGGTGGCACACTGCGGTGGTTTAATGAGCAATTTGGTGCAGTTGAGCAAGGATTAGGTAAAGCTAGGGGCCTTTCTGCCTATGCAATAATGGATGAAGAGGCGGCCAAGATTAGCCCCGGTAGTGATGGTTTACTATTTTTGCCATACATGGCTGGAGAACGTTCCCCAATTTGGGATAGTAATGCCCAAGGTACTTTTTTCGGCCTTTCTTACGAAAAGACCAGGGCCCATATTATTCGCTCCCTCATGGAGGGGGTTGGCTATTCTTTACTCCATAATCTGGAGACAGCGGAAGAACTGGCCATTAAGGTGGATGTTTTAAAAAGTGTGGGTGGTGCCGCAAGTAGTGAAGTTTGGACCCAGATCAAAGCGGACATAACAGGCAAAACCATTAAGGTGCCAGCTGCAAAACAAGCCACTTCATTGGGGGCAGCAATTTTGGCAGGTGTAGGTGTAGGTGTTTATGGCGATTTTGAAGAGGCAGTTCGCCAAACTGTAAGTATAGAGCGCGTCCATGAACCAAATGGGCAAAATGTTGCCAGGTACCATAATTACTACCAACTCTATCTTAAATTGTACGAAAACCTGAAAGAACTATTTCCCCTAGTTGCTAAGGAGGGACAAGCATGGGATTAATAAACCCAAGGCAAATGATGGAAAACGCGCAAAGGGAAGGTTATGCCATTGCGGCTTTTAATATTCAAAATTTAGAAATGATCCAGGCTGTGGCCGAAGCAGCATGGGAAGAACGTTCACCATTGATTATTCAAACTACCCCAGGAACATTAAAACATATGGAAATTCCCCATGTGGTTGCTTGTACTAGGGTGGTGGCTAAAATGTACGATATTCCCATTGCACTCCACTTGGACCACTGTGAGTCCTATGGGTTAATAGCACAATGTATGCAGGCAGGCTACACTTCTGTGATGATAGATGGTTCAAAATTACCATTCCAAGAAAATGTAGATGCGGTAAAAAAAGTGGTTGATTTGGCCAAAATATTGGGCATAGCAGTTGAAGGGGAAATAGGTGCCATAGCCGGTGTGGAAGATGATCTGGTTGTTAGTGAAGGGGATGCTGGCCTAACCATGCCAGAGGAAGCAAGGGATTTTGCAGAGGCCACAAATGTGGATACTGTGGCAGTTGCCATAGGCACCGCCCATGGTTTGTATCTTGGTGAGCCTAAACTTGATTTTAAGCGTCTAACGGCAATTGCCCAATTGGTGCCAAATCCCTTGGTATTGCATGGTGCCTCAGGGGTTAGTGATCAGGATATTAAAGGGGCGATTAAAAGGGGAATTTGTAAGGTGAATATTGCCACAGAACTAAAGGTGGCAATGGCCGAAAAATTGCAGGGCGTTTTTCAAGCCAATCCTAAAGAAATTGACCCCCGCAACTACATGGGCCAGGCAAGGGAGGCTGTTAAGGAGCTTGCCAGAGAAAAAATAAGATTATGTGGTTCAAGTAATAAGGCATGGAGTGGCATTAGATAATACAGGAGGCAGCATATGATTTTCCAAAGGGATGGACGTTTAATTTTTCAATATGATGATGAACAACTTTGGATTGAACCTTGGGGTCAAAATGCCCTACGGGTTCGGGCCACAAAAGAAAGTGAAATGCCAATTTTCCATTGGGCATTACTTCCCGTTACAGAAAACACAGCTGAAATCTTAATTTCAGATACTGGGGCAGTGATTGTTAACGGCAAGATCAAGGCTGAACTTGATAATAATGGGAAGCTCACATTTTATAATCAAAAAGATGAAGTATTACTGGAAGAGTATGTTAGGAACCGAAAAGAATATGATGAACACAAACCGGGGGCTAGGCCCAAGAGTTTTGCCTCAGCCCTTAATCTGGAAGCAAGGGAATTTAAGCCAATTTTAAAGGGTGATTATGAACTAACTGTCCGTTTTGAATCAAATCCCCGCGAAAAGATTTATGGTATGGGCCAATACCAACACCCCTTTTTAGATTTAAAGGGCTGCCAATTGGAGTTGGCACATCGAAATTCCCAAGCAAGTGTACCCTTTATGTTATCTGATCTTGGCTATGGTCTCTTATGGAATAATCCGGGTATTGGCAATGTGCATTTTGCTAAAAATCTGACCACTTGGCAGCTTCAATCAACTACCATAATGGATTATTGGATTTGTGCCGGTGACACCCCAAGTGAAATTGTGGAGCAATATGGTCAAGTAACGGGCACAGTTCCCATGATGCCAGAATATGGCCTAGGTTTTTGGCAATCTAAACTACGTTATCAAACCCAAGGGGAATTAATGGAGGTAGCAAGGGAATATAAACGGCGAGGGCTTCCCATTGATGTTATTGTAGTTGACTTTTTCCACTGGACCAAGCAGGGGGATTGGAAGTTTGACCAGGAGTATTGGCCTGATCCACAGGGTATGGTGGAGGAGTTAAGGGAAATGGGAATCGAGCTTATGGTTTCCATTTGGCCAACAGTTGATCATACTAGTGAAAACTATCAAGAGATGGTGGAAAAGGGTTATTTAATCCGTACAGATCGGGGCCATCGCATTGCCATGGATTTTTATGGGAACACGATCCACTTTGACCCAACTAACCCAGGGGCGAGAAAATATGTTTGGGACAAGGTAAAGCAAAATTATTATGATTATGGCATTCATATTTTCTGGTTAGATGAAGCGGAACCGGAGTATTCTTATTATGATTTTGATCTGTACCGCTACCACCTTGGGCCCAATGTACAAATGGGAAATATCTACCCTGTTAAGTATGCACAGACCTTTTATGAGGGAATGGAATCTGAAGGGCAAGAAAAGATTGTGAATTTAGTTCGCTGTGCCTGGGCCGGTAGTCAACGCTATGGTGCCCTCATTTGGTCAGGTGATATTCACTCCTCCTTTACCAGTATGCGAAATCAAGTTGCTGCAGGCCTAAACATGGGACTTGCGGGCCTTCCCTGGTGGACAACTGATATTGGCGGTTTCCATGGGGGTAGCCCAGATGATCCAAAGTTTAGGGAGGTTTTTGTGCGCTGGTTTCAATATGGAACCTTTTGCCCAGTAATGCGTTTACATGGTAGTAGGGATCCCCATTCGGCACCACTAGGTACATCTGGCGGCGGTATTTGCACATCTGGTGCTGATAATGAAGTTTGGAGTTATGGTGAGGAAGTTTATAATATTTGTGCAGAATATATGCGTATTCGGGAACGGATTAAACCCTATGTGCGCTCCCAAATGGAAGCAGCCCACGAAAGGGGGACCCCCGTAATTAGACCGCTCTTTTATGATTTTCCCCAAGATAAACAAGCCTGGGAAATTGAAGATCAATATATGTTTGGACCAGATGTCTTAGTTGCACCTGTTTTAGAAGGGGGAGCAAAAACCAGGGAAGTCTACTTGCCCGCTGGAACAAAGTGGGTTAATGCCTGGACCAATGAAGTTTTTGCAGGCCAACAAACACTTGTAGTTGATACCCCCCTCGATCAAATTCCCCTCTTTTTTAGGGAAGGGACAAGGCTTCCCATTAGAGGATGAGGTGGCAAGGTGAATTAAGAAGGACTTTTAAAGGAGGGAATAAGTTAGATGAAATTTGTTTTCCGTTGGTTTGGCAGTGACGATGATAGTGTTGCCCTAGGAGAAATTAGGCAAATTCCAGGTGTTTCCGGTGTGGTAAGTGCTTTACAAGATCTACCGGTTGGGGAAGTTTGGCCCCTAGAAAGGATAAGGGCCTTGCAAAAAGAGATTAATGCCAGCGGCCTTGAACTAGAGGTAATTGAAAGTGTAAATGTCCACGAAGATATTAAACTTGGTTTGCCTTCTCGGGATTATTACATTGAAAATTACATTGCAACAATTAAAAACTTAAGCAAGGTGGGTATTAAGGTCATCTGTTATAACTTTATGCCTGTCTTCGATTGGATCCGTTCTGATCTGGCCCTAGAATTGCCAGATGGCTCCACAGTGCTTTCGTATGATGAAAACATAATCCAAAATACTGACCCAGTTTCAATTGTGGAAGATTTTAAAAAAGGTTCCCAAGGATTTGGTTTGCCTGGCTGGGAGCCTGAAAGACTGGCCCAATTAAAAACAACTTTAGAACAATATTCCCATGTTGATGAAGGAAAATTATTTGAGAACCTCGAGTATTTCCTTGCAGCAATAATCCCCACTTGCGAAAAATATGATGTGAAAATGGCTATCCATCCCGATGATCCGCCCTGGTCAATTTTTGGATTACCAAGATTAATCACATCTAAGGAAAACCTAGATAGATTATTTAAGCTAGTTCCCAGTCCCTACAATGGTCTTACCCTTTGCAGCGGCTCACTGGGGGTAAATTGGGAAAATGATATACCTGAGTTAATTAGGCATTTTGGTGGGCAAGGGAGAATTCATTTTGGCCATGTTCGCAATATTAAACTACTGGAAGACAGGAATTTCCATGAAACAGCACATTTATCAAGTGAAGGCTCCCTAGATATGTTTGCAATAATGCAAGCATACTATGATGTGGGCTTTACAGGTTATCTTAGGCCAGATCATGGCAGGATGATTTGGGGTGAAAAGGCACGCCCAGGCTATGGATTATATGATCGGGCTTTAGGGGTTGCCTATTTAAACGGTCTTTGGGAAGCAATAGGCAGAACAAAAAAATAAGAAATGCTTGTCTAAATAAAACTTATTAACAAATAAGCAGGACTTCCCACCTTGAGCTTGAAATATAGCTTCGATTTGTCGTTTGAAAAATGGGATTAGCTTGTTAAGCTTAATTTTGTAACCAGTTTTTTCAGCATTTTGGAAATCGATTTCGATAAGTAAGGCAAATGGGAGGGAAAATATTCTAGAAAAAGTTTTAGCCAAGTAGCCATGGAATAGAATTGGAAAAATTAAGGAGGCAAATTTTATGTCAAACCAATCCTTTTCCTTGTATGAAAAATATAAGGAATACTTCCCCATTGGAACATGTGTTAGTCCAAGGACATTGGTAACCCACGCAGATTTGTTAATCAACCACTATAACAGCCTCACATCTGAGAACCATATGAAATTCGAGGCACTCCAGCCCAAACAGGGTCAGTACGATTTTAAAGCGGCAGATCAGCTAGTTGAATTTGCTAAAAAGCATAATAAACTTGTCAGGGGCCATACCTTAGTTTGGCATGGGCAAAATCCCCATTGGGTGTTTAGGGATGAAAATGATGAATTTGTGGATCGGGATACACTATTAAAGCGCATGGAAGAGCATATTAATACAGTTATGAAGCGCTATAAAGATTCAGTTTACTGCTGGGATGTTGTAAATGAGGCAGTTGAAGACACAGGTGAAGAGGTTTTAAGGCAAAAATCCCATTGGCGTGAAATAATAGGTGATGACTTTATTGAAGAAGCATTTAAGTTTGCACATGCTGCCAATCCTGACGCCCTTTTGTTTTACAACGATTATAACGAAAGCCAGCCGGTTAAGCGGGACAAAATTTATAAATTGGTAAAGGGACTTAAAGAGAAGGATATTCCCATCCACGGTGTCGGCTTACAGGCCCACTGGAATAACTTTGGACCTTCCATTGACGAGATTCGGGAGGCAATAGAAAAATACGCTGAGCTAGGTTTACAATTGCACGTAACTGAACTTGATATTTCCGTCTTTGAATTTAGTGATAGGCGCACAGATTTAACAGAACCCACGGAAGAAATGCTAGAAAAGCAAGCAGAGCGTTATGCTGAGGTATTTGCCCTCTTTCGGGAGTACTCAGATATTGTTACAAATGTAACCCTCTGGGGAGCTGCAGATGATATTACCTGGCTCCACAACTTCCCAGTGCGGGGACGTAAAAACTGGCCATTGCTTTTTGATATGGATCATAGGGCCAAACCTGCAGTTAAGCGCATAATTCAGTTCTAAGTTTCCAAAGGCAAATTTCAGGTTGGGGTGGTTCTACCCCAACCTGGTTCAACTAGAAAGGAGTGGTAAAGATAGACTTGCTTTTAAAACATCCACCCTTCGTTACAGATCTTTATCAGGCTGGTTATTTTAAATTAGCTTCTGGAGGAAACATAGCAGATCTCTATCTAGCAGAAAGTGATGAGCAAGGTGTAGCAAGGGCCCTGGGGGATCTGCGGGCAGACCTGAAACAGGTAACTGGCTTAGATGCCAAACTAAAAACTTCCTTAGATGGGCTGGCCCCAGAGTCTGTACTTGTGGGAACAATTGGCCATAGCCCTGTAATTGATCAACTTATCACTTCGGGGAAATTAGATGTGGACGGTGTTAAGGGTAAATGGGAAGCATATGTTATTCAAGTTGTTGCCAATCCCTTGCCAAATGTGGCTTGCGCTCTAGTAATTGCAGGTAGTGACAGGCGGGGAACAATATACGGTATTTACGAGTTAGCGAGGCAAATAGGTGTTTCCCCTTGGTATTGGTGGGCAGATGTTAAACCGGATCAAAGGGAAACCCTAATTATTCAAAGTGGTTGTTATAAACAGGGTGAGCCATCAGTTAAATACCGGGGAATTTTCCTTAATAACGAGGCACCGAGCCTTTCAACTTGGGTGGAGAGGTTTGGCGGCTTTAACCATAAGTTTTATGAACATGTTTTTGAATTAATCTTACGCCTCAGGGGCAATTTTTTGTGGCCCGCCATGTGGAGTCCCAAGAGCTTTTTTAGGGATGATGATTTAAACCAGCAACTGGCCCATGAATACGGTATTGTAATTGGCACCTCCCACCACGAGCCAATGCTGAGATCATGGGGTGAATGGGGCAGGTTTGGATCTGGCGAATGGAACTATAGCACAAATCGGGAAACATTACTGAAATTCTGGGAAGATGGTGTAAAGTGGTCTAAGGACTACGAGAATATTGTAACACTGGGCATGCGTGGTGATGGGGATGAGCCTATGATGCATGATGGTACCATTGAAGAAATGGTAGAAGTTATGGAAGACATAATTACTGATCAACGGCAAATCCTCAGCAAAAGGGTTAATTCAGACATTACCCAAATTCCCCAGGTTTGGGCCTTGTACAAAGAAGTGCAAGACCTTTATGAAGCGGGTTTAAAGGTTCCTGAAGATGTGACCATTTTACTTGGTAATGATAACTTTGGAAACATTAGGATGCTACCACAGGGTGAAGAGCGCCAGCATCCAGGTGGCTTTGGGATGTATTACCATTTTGACTATGTGGGAGGACCAAAATCCTATCGCTGGGTTAACTCAACCCCCACTCAAAAGATCTGGGAGCAAATGGGTATTACCTATGACTACGGTGTTGACCGCATCTGGGTTGTTAATGTGGGTGATTTAAAGGCCCATGAAATAGCCACAGAATTTTTCTTGGAAATGGCCTATGATATCTCCAGGTGGAACAGGGATAACTTAGGGGAATTTAGTAGCCAATGGGCCGAGCGGGAGTTTGGGCCTAAATATGCAGCCCAAATAGGTAAAATCACAGATGGTTATCGGAAATTCACAGGCAGAAAAAAGCCTGAGGATGTTAATCCCGAAACCTATAGCCTATTTAACTATAAAGAAGCTGAAACGGTATTGGCCCACTATGAAGAAATCACTGCCCAAGCAGAAGAAATATATGAAAATTTGCCAGCTGAAAAAAGGGATGCCTTTTTCCAATTAGTGCTGTATCCAACTAGGGCCAGCAAAAATGTTGTTAAACTCCATATTTACGCGGGCTTAAATAATCTGTACGCTGCCCAAGGCAGATCCATTGCCAATCTTTATGCAGATCTTGCTGAACAGGTTTTCCAAGAAGAGGCTGCTGATACCGCCTATTATAATAACGAACTTGCCGGTGGTAAGTGGCGGGGTGTAATGTCTAACCCCCATATTGGACAAACCGGTTGGCGCACCCCTGAAAAGAACATGATGCCCCCTGTTAAAAGGATAGCTGTTGAAACAGGTTCTGAAATGGGAATAGGGATAGAGGGCAGTAAAACAGCAATTATTGTGGAAGGTGTAGCTAAGGAAGGCTTACCAAACTTTAGTTCCCTTACACCACAGAGGCATTATTTTGACATCTTTAATCTTAAGGGAGATCCCTTTGCAATTACCATTACTGCCAATGAACCTTGGCTTAAAATTTATCAAGAAGCTGAAAACGTGCACTTGCAAACTAGGGTTTGGGTAGAAATCAAGTGGGAGCAGGCACCAAAAGGTGAAGAAATAACCGGTTCAGTAACTGTGACAGGGGCAGGTAAAACAATTACAATCCCAGTTACAGCCACTAACTTAGACCTTACAGAACTTGATCTAAAGCCAATGACTTTTATTGAAAGCAATGGTTATATCTCAATTGAAGCTGAACATTATAGCAAGAATGTAATGGCGGCAAATCGCAAGTGGGAAAAGATAGCCAATTACGGACGGACACTTTCTTCCATGGCCGTTTTCCCAACTAAGGGTCCGGCCTTAGAACCTGAAAATGCCCCTTACTTAGAATACCAGGTATATTTGAATACCCCAGGTGATCTGGAAGTGCTTGTTTACACAGCACCTACAAATAATTTAAATCGGCAAAGGGGCTTATGCTACGGTATCGCCTTTGCTGATCAACCAATTCAAATAGTTGATACCTTCCCAAAGGAAAATGATGCCTTTTATACCTCGCAACTTTGGAGCAGGGGTGTTATGGAAAATGTGAGGATTACCTCCACAACCCATAGTTTAGAGCCTGGCTTGCACACCCTAAGATTTTATATGGTGGATCCAGGTGTTGTATTGCAGAAAATAGTAATTGATGCAGGTGGTGTAAGACCAAGTTACCTAGGGCCACCTGAAAGCTACTATGTTGGGAAAGGGACCAGTTTTGATAAGGATGGTTATTTACAATTACTAACAACATTTGATTCTGCCAAAAACCTGCTAGACCAGGCAAAGGCATTACCGCAAAGGCTAATTGAAACAAGAACTGTTCTGGCAAATGAAGGGGCAACATTGGTGGAAAGACAATTGGCCCAAGCTAAATTACTTGCTTAAAAAGGGCAAAGGAAGGGTATGGAAATGAAAAAGGGTTCTTTTTATACAAAACAGTATCGCAATGTCTTTAAGGAATTGGGATATTCTGAAGCGGAAATAGATGCAAGGGTTGAGGAAACGTTCCAGACCATGTTTTATGGTAGTGAGGAAGAGCGAATCTACCACCCAGTTGGCGATGATATGGCCTATATTGTTGATACAGGTAATATTGATGTACGCACAGAGGGCATGTCATATGGCATGATGATGTGTGTCCAACTTGATCGTAAGGAAGAATTTGACCGCCTCTGGAAATGGTCTAAAACCTATATGTACCACGATGATGATACGGAAGAAAGGGGCTATTTTGCTTGGTCTTGCCAATTAGATGGTACCCGTAACTCCGAAGGGGCTGCCCCAGATGGGGAAGAATATTTTGCCATGGCCCTCTTCTTTGCCTCTAATCGCTGGGGTGATGGTGAAGGCATTTACAATTATTCCCAAGAAGCCCGGACAATTTTGCGTGATTGTGTCCATAAGGGGGAAAAGCCAGGTACAGGCCATCCCATGTGGGATCCGGAAACAAAGCTCATTAAGTTTGTGGCCAACTGTGATTTTACCAATCCATCTTACCATTTACCACATTTTTATGAACTATTTGCCCTCTGGGCAGATGAAGAAGATCGGCAATTTTGGAAAGAAGCAGCTACGGCAAGTAGGGCCTTTTTAAGGAGGGCTTGCCATCCTGTTACAGGCTTAAGCCCTGAGTGCTCAGAATTTGACGGCAGTCCCTTGCGGCGTGGTGCAGGGCAAGGTTATCGCCGTGATACATATTATTCAGATTCCTATCGAACCATTGCCAATGTTGCCATGGATTTCAATTGGTTTGGTGATGATTGGGATAATAAAGAAGACTGGCGGGTGGAATTGGCAGATAAGCTCCAATATTTCTTTTGTAATACTGTCCGGCATTACCAAGATGGTATTTATGAAATAGATGGGAGGGTTAACCCAGGTAAAGCACTACATCCCGTGGGCATTATTGCCACAAATGCCCATGCATCCTTAGCGGCAAAGGGTGAGTATTGGGAAGAGTGTGTTAGGAAACTCTGGGATACACCACTTCGACTAGGGAAAAGACGCTACTATGATAACTGTCTCTACCTATTTGCCATGCTTGCCCTCAGTGGAAAGTACCGGATTTACTAAAGGCCATATAACAAAGGAACGGGATTTTAGCAAAATTAAATATATCAAAATAAGAAGGACATTGAACCTTAAACGGAAATTATTAACTTAGCAATCAGAAATCGTTTTCGAAACTAATGGGAGGTAAATTATGAAGCATCTTAGAATGCAACTAGTTTTAATTACCTTAATAATTTTGTTCTTAGCAGGTTTTTCAGGCACAACTAAGATCTTGGCAGAGGGTCCTTCACCGGTAATAACTGATCCTGCAGCCCTCTTTGACGGACTTGAAATAGCCCATGCACCTAAACAAATTGGTAATCATAACCCAATTTTGCCCCACAGATTTGGTGCTGATCCCTATGCCCTTGTTTATGGAGATCGTGTTTATGTGTATTCAACAAATGATGCGGTAATTCAAGATGGTCAAGGCAATGTACTTGAGAACAACTATGGAATGATTCGCTCCATTAATAGGGTCTCATCTGCCGATTTGGTAAATTGGACAGATCATGGCTGGATTGAAGTGGGCTCACCTTTGAGGGGTGCTGCCAGAAAATGGGCAACAAACTCTTGGGCACCTGCTGCAATTTATAAAAACATAGATGGTGAGGACCGTTTCTTCCTTTACTTTGCCAACAATGCCAGTGGTATTGGGGTTTTAACAAGTGATAGTCCCCTTGGACCCTTCGTTGATCCCCTTGGCAAACCATTAGTATCTAGGCAGGTGCCAAATGCCGATGTTATGTGGTTATTTGATCCTGCAGTGGTAATTGATGATGCGGGCCAAGGCTATCTGTACTTTGGAGGCGGTGTGCCAGATGGCCAAGGTGAAATGCCCAACACAGGCAGGGTTGTTCAACTTGGCGATGATATGATTAGCCTTTCTGGAACACCTGAGGAAATAGGGGCACCGTGGTTTTTTGAGGCAGCCTTTGTCCATAAAATTGACGATACATTTTATTATTCCTATTCCACAAACTTTGATAGCAGGGCAAATGCCAAAGGCGATATTCTGACAGATGCGGGCGAAATTGTTTATCTGACAAGCAAAAATCCCATGGGTCCTTGGGAGTATCAAGGTTCAATTTTGAAAAACCCCGGAGTGTTCTTTGGCTCTGGTGGTAATAACCACCATAGTTTGGCAAAGTTCCATGATCAATGGTATATCTTTTACCACAGCCAAGTATTACAAGATGCAATGAACATAGGTGGCGGTTATCGCAGTACCCATGTTGATTTAGTAACAATTGGGGAAGATGGGCTAATTCGACCGGCCATTGGAACGCGCAAGGGTGTGGAACAGCTTCGGGCTTTGGATCCATATCAAATTAATGAAGCGGAAACTATGGCTTGGGGTGCTAAGATAGCAATTAAACCAACAACTGAACCAAGTGCCCTATTTGGTGAAATCAATACTGTGGTTACTGACATGGTCGATGGCAGCTTCATAGGTATTTCCAAAGTTGATTTTGGTACAGATGGTGCAAGGCAGTTTACTGCTAAACTTGCCTCAACTAAGGATCTAAATGCAATTAAAATTACAACTGATAAGCCAGAAAACGAAGCATTCGGCTACTTAGTGGTACCTAATACTGGCAGTCTAAACGATTTTGTGGAAGTGACAGTAAGTTTAGATAAGCCAATAACTGGGGAACAAGATTTATTCTTTGTTTTTGCCGGTGAAGGCTTTGCCTTCGATGCCTGGCGTTTTCACTAAGAGCAAGTTTTAAATAATAGTCTAAAGGAAGGTGCGAACCAATGAAACTTGAAGATCTACGCAAAAATTATAATTTTAGAAATCCCATTATCCAGACTAACTACACATCTGATCCTGCCCCAATGGTCTACAATGACCGTGTTTATCTATATACCGGACATGATGAAGATCGGGCAACTTGGTTTACCATGAACGAGTGGAGATGCTATTCATCTGCTGATATGGTAAATTGGACTGATCATGGTTCTCCCCTCCGTTACACCGACTTTGTGTGGGCTAGGGGAGATGCTTGGGCTGGGCAATGTGTGGAAAGAAACGGTAAATTTTACTTCTATGTCCCCATTAATCAGAAGGGTGCTGGTATGGCAATTGGTGTTGCAGTGTCTAATAGCCCAACAGGTCCCTTTGAAGATCCCCTTGGCCGCCCCTTGGTGGAAACAGGTACAGGGGATATTGACCCAACTGTTTTTGTAGATGATGATGGCCAGGCCTACCTTTACTGGGGTAATCCCTACTTGTGGTATGTTAAGCTAAACGAAGATATGATTTCCTATGATGAAGAGGTTGGGGTTGTTGAAGTTCCCTTAACAGAAGAAGGTTTTGGCAAGCGTGAGGGTGATGATCCAAAACGTCCCACCTTATATGAGGAAGCACCTTGGTTTTATAAAAGGGATGGGCTTTATTACATGGTTTATGCGGCAAGTGGTATCCCCGAAAACATTGCCTACTCCACAAGCCCAAATCCCACAGGTCCTTGGACCTTTGGCGGTATAATTATGCCTACCCAAGGAAGTAGTTTTACAAACCATCCAGGTTTATGCGACTTTAAGGGGCGTTCCTACTTCTTTTATCATAATGGTGCTTTACCAGGTGGCGGAGGCTTTACACGTTCCGTTTGTATTGAAGAATTCACCTATAACGAAGACGGAAGCTTTCCTGAGTTGAATATGACAACAGCAGGTGTTGAACCTGTGGCGAATTTGAATCCTTACCAGAGGAATGAGGCGGAGACAATAGCCTGGTCCTACGGTATTAAAACAGAGCCATGCACCCAAGGTGGAATGAATGTTTGTAATATTGATGATGGGGACTATATTAGGGTCAGCAGTGTTGATTTTGGCAAGAAGGGTGCAGTAAGTTTTAGTGCCTCCATTGCAAGTGTTATGGGTGATGCCTGTATTGAGCTTAGGCTCGGTAGTCCAGATGGTGAACTGGTAGGTACACTTGAGGTGCCAAATACTGGTGGTTATGCTGACTGGGAATTAATCAGCACAGATGTTTCAGGTGTTACAGGTGTGCAAGAACTGTTCTTCGTATTTAAGGGTAAGAGGAAGTATGATCTCTTTAAATTTGATTACTGGCAGTTTGAAGAAGCATTATAAAGATAGCGGAGGCGTTTATAATGTCAGGAACAAATGTAACAAATCCGGTTATTTGGGCAGATGTTCCCGATCCTAGTGTAATTAGGGTCGGGGACACCTACTACATGAGTAGCACAACAATGCATATGAATCCTGGGGTCCCAATTATGAAATCGAAGGATTTGGCAAATTGGGAACTGGTCAACTATGTTTATGATGTGCTAGGTGATAAAGATCAGCAAACACTTACAAATGGTGAAAATGAATACGGAAGGGGTTCCTGGGCAAGTAGCCTAAGGTACCAGAATGGTTATTACTATGTTGTGTTTAGCTCCCAGGTGGAGGGTAAGACCTTCGTCTACCGCACCAAGGATATGGAAAACGGACCTTGGGAAAAACACACAATTGACTTTACCCATGACATGTCCCTTTTATTTGATGATGACGGTCGTACTTATTTGGTTTATGGCGGCGGCGATATTCGTTTATTAGAACTAACATCGGATGGAACAGCGATTAAACCAAATGGTTTAAACCAGGTGATTATACCTAATAGTAGTGCAATTGCAGGACCTAATATTGGCTTGCCTGCAGAAGGTGCACATATTCATAAAATTAATGGCAAATATTACATCTTACTTATCACTTGGCCAAAGGGCGGAATGCGCACTGTCTTATGTTATCGTGCCAGTATAATTACAGGTCCCTGGGAAGGTAAGGTTGTTTTGGAAGACTCGGGTATTGCCCAAGGTGGCTTTGTGGACACACCAGATGGTAAGTGGTACTCATTGCTCTTTGGTGATCGGGGAGCAGTTGGTCGAATTCCGTACTTAGTGCCCGTTAGCTGGGAAGATGATTGGCCAGTGTTCGGTATCGATGGCAAGGTTCCCCAAGATACGGGAATAAAGTTTGACCCCGATTATAAAATTGTCCGCTCCGATGATTTTGATGATGTAAATCTAGATTTGGTGTGGCAGTGGAACCATAATCCAGATAATAATAACTGGTCATTAACTGAACGTCCGGGGTATTTACGCCTAAGGACAGGGAAAATTAGCGAAAGTATCCTTGATGCGAGAAATACATTGACCCAAAGAACCTTTGGGCCCCACTGCTCAGGCATTGTGGCACTTGATATTTCCCAGATGAATGCCGGTGATTATACTGGCTTAGCCGCTTTACAAAAGAATTATGGCTTTGTGGGTGTTAAAATGTCCGATTCTGGTAAATCCATAGTTATGGTAGATGGCAGCTTAGAAAACCCACTGGAAGTGGAAAGTGTGCCCCTAACACAAGAACGGATCTATTTGAAAGTGGAATGTGATTTTAAGGATCAAAGGGATCAGGCCTATTTTTACTACAGTCTAAATGGGGAAGAATGGGTAGCAATCGGCCACCCTTTACAGATGTCCTACACCCTTCCCCACTTTATGGGCTATAGATTTGCCCTGTTTAACTATGCTACGAAAACAAAAGGTGGCCATGTTGATTTCGATTACTTTAGAATTGCAGAAAAAATCACCGGTACAACCAACTAGGAGGTTGAAACATGCAAAGGGTTTTGGTAATTACACTACTGTGCATTTTGGTATTGGGAAGCTCCATCACTTTTGCCCAACAATACGCCATTGATTATACTGAGGATTTCTCCGATTATTTAAGGGGCTGGCGTGTCTTTGGTTCAGGTAAAGTTGAGTTAACAACAGAACAGGCAAGATCAGGTGTTAAAAGCCTGAAAATGTCCCAACGTACAGATGGCTGGCATTCTGCTGCCTTTGATTTAGACCCCATTTTAGCAGATGGTGGAACCTATAAGTTCAGTGTCTATATTAGATTAGCCTCAGAACTGGAAGATGAAGTTTATGGGCACTTTACAATTGGCCAAACTTTCTCAGATGGGACCACGGAGTACAAGTGGATGTCAGACGAAGTGCTTGTAACCAATGATGAATGGGTTTTAATTGAGAGCGAAGCATATACCTTTGATGCTGCAAATACCAATAATGCATTTTTATATGTTGAAGTAAGTGACCCTAAGGTTGGGTATTATCTCGATGATTTTAGGGTTGTGGGCAATAAACAATTACAAGCAACCTATGAACAGGCCTTTGAAAAGGATATTCCCCCATTGAAAACTGTCTTAGGTGAGTATTTTCACTTTGGTGCCGCAACTAGTCCTCACTTTTTAAATGAACAAAATATCCATGCGGCATTTATTGCAAACCACTATGGTATGTTGGTTGCAGGTAATTCCATGAAACCAGATGCACTACAGCCTGCAGAAGGTTACTTTAATTGGCGGGAAGCTGATCAGTTTGTGGAATTTGCCGAAAAGCATGATATGTTAGTACGGGGCCATACATTATTATGGCATGCCCAAGTTCCCAATTGGTTCTTCCTCGATCCACAGGATCGTACAAAGCCTGCCACAAGTGAACAACTGGTCGACAGGATAGAAAAACATGTTAAGACAGTTGTGGGCAGGTATAAAGGGCGAATTTATTCATGGGATGTTGTAAATGAGGTTCTCAATGACTCTGGCAAGATTAGGGGTATCAACGATGATTCGAAGTGGGCGGCAATTGTCGGCGATGTGGATGGCGATGGACATCTAAGTGATTATATTGAATTGGCATTTAAGTTTGCCCGTGAAGCTGACCCCGATGTTGAATTGATTATTAATGACTATGGTCTTGAATCTAGGGGAGCAAAACGTACAGGCATGTACAACCTTGTCAAGCACATGCTGGAAAAGGGTGTGCCAGTTGATGGCATTGGTTTGCAAATGCATATCTCCATTTTTGGCCCAACTGTGGAAGAAATTGAAGAATCAATTGAGCTATTTGCCTCACTAAAAGAGTATAATCCAGACTTCACCGTTGTGGTAACTGAGATGGACATGTCTGTTTATCGCTGGATGGAAGAGAAAAAGGATATTACGCCAGAGATCTTGGAGCTCCAGGCACAACGCTATGGTGAGATTTTTGAAGTCTTTAGGAGACAGGCAGCTAAAGGCAATCTTAGCTCCGTTGTAATGTGGGGCATTGGCGATATGGATAGTTGGTTAGTGGACCATCCAATTAAAGGCCGGGGAGATGCTGGTTTATTATTTGATAGGCAAATGAAGGCCAAACCTGCCTATTATGGGATCATTCAGCAAGGGAAGAAATGGTATGTAACTAAGGCAGAATATAAGGGTGCTTTAAACTTAATTGAAGGAAAAGACCAGCCCATAGGCAATATAAAGCCCGGTGAATATACTAGGGAAAGCCTTGAGCAAATTTTCGACATTAGTGGGCTTAAACAAGCTCGGTTAGCTAAGGGCTTCATATTAGAGGTGTACCCAGAGGCAGATGCTGCAAACCCTATTTTTTATATCGGTGATGATACAATTTTCCCCTTTGAACTGGCTGACCTAGGTGAGAGGATAATCATTAGGGAAAATACAGCCCAAAACCTATCCCTTAACAAGCCCACCAATGCCAGCCACAATTCTGAGCGGGCTAGTCGGGCAGTTGATGGTGAACATATGTCAAGCTGGAGTGTTAGGGAAGAACCACCTTACTGGCTAAGTGTTGACTTGGGCAAACCCCATATTTTAACCAATTGGGTTGTTTACCACCGCGAGGCAGGCGGCTTTAACCCCACAGGACTTGAGGGCCCCTTTAACACGGCAGATTTTAAATTGCAAATTAGCAATGATGAAACAACCTGGGTTGATGTTGATATTGTTGAGGGCAATGTTTCAAGTAAAACTGAGCGGGCAATTAAGCCTGTTGAAGCACGTTATGCCCGTCTTTTAATCACTAAACCCACATCTTTAGAGAACAATCGGGAAGCAATGATTTACGAATTGGAGATTTATGGCTTTGAGACTGACTAAAAGTTCCTAGGGGGTAGCTTGGTGATTAATCATTGGGGTAGTAAAACAATTATTCCCATTATATTCAGCTTGGTTATTTTAGTTATGGTAAATTCGCCAGTGGCAAGGGCAGAAAAACTCCTTTCCCTTGATAAGCCCGTACTAGCAAGTACCCAGGAAGGCTGGAATCCGGCGGAAAATGCAGTTGATGGTTTAGCTATAACTCGCTGGGCAGCATCATCGGGATCGTATCCCAATTGGCTTAGGGTCGATTTAGGCTCAGTTTGTGAGATTTCACGTGTTAATATTAACTGGTTTGACCCTGAAAATAGATCGTATAAATACAAAATTGAAACCAGTAATGATGATGTAAATTATGAAGTTGTTGTTGATCAAACTGAGCGGGTTGAAATAGGGAATTCTTCTGATCCCGTGGATGTTTCAGCACGTTATCTGAGGGTAACAGTTACAGGTGGACAAGGTTCACCTTCCTTTAGTGAGTTACAAGTCTTTGGTGTGGAAGGGGAAGGGGCAGTTGTGGAAACTTCAGATATTGGCTGGGTAGGTACTTGGGCAGCTTCACAGCAACTTGTGGAGCCCCATAATATGCCCCCAAGCCCTGGTTTAACAAATCAGACCCTACGCCAAGTTGTCAGGGTTTCAATTGGTGGGGAGCAAGTGAGGCTTAAGTTTTCCAATGAATACGGTGATTCTCCCCTAGTGATTAATTCGGTGCATTTTGCCCAATCGAAAGGTTTACACACAATTGACCCTAAAACAGGTGTTATGATGACTTTCAACGGCAGTGAATCTGTAACAATTGAGCCTGGAAAAACGGTTGTGTCCGATCCCTTCCCTTATAAACTGCAACCGTTAACAGAGATGGCTGTAACAATCAATTTTAGTAATGTACCAGCTAAGTTAACAGGTCACCCAGGTTCCCGCACAGAATCATTTATCTCAGCAGATAGTGCAGTTGACGTGGTGAGTATGCCTAGCGCGGTTAGGGCCGAAAAATGGTATGTCCTAAGTAATATTGATATTAAAACAGAAGCAAAGGCGAGTGCAGTTGTAACCCTAGGTGATTCAATTACAGATGGGAGGGGTTCGACTACCAACCAGAACAATAGATGGCCTGATATTCTCGCCGAACGTTTACAAAAAGAGGAGGCCACCACAAATGTTGCCGTACTTAACCATGGTATTGGGGGTAATGCGGCAGTATTTGGCGGGTTGGGGCCCACGGCATTTAGCCGTTTCAACCGTGATGTGCTTGAAGCAAGTGGAGTACGTTATGTAATAATCTTAATTGGTGTAAATGATATTGGCGGCAGCAATTCATTGGCACTTGCCGATGATTTAATAAGTGTTTACAAGGCCTTTATTGAAAAGGCCAGGGCCAAAGATATCCTGGTTTATGGCGGTACAATTCTTCCCTTTAAAGGATCAGGTTATTATACACCTACCCGGGAACAAATCCGTCAAAAGGTAAATGACTGGGTTAGGACAAGTGGCCAGTTTGATGCAGTATTAGATTTTGACTTGGCCCTAAGGGATCCAAGTGATCCGGAAAAATTACTAAACCAGTACGATAGCGGCGATTATTTGCATCCCAGTGCAGAAGGCTATAGGCGAATGGGTGAATCAATAAATTTAAACCATTTCACTAAATAGTATAAGGCATAATGCCGGTAGAAGTGAATAAGGGCCTGTTCAACTCCTGGGAATAGTGTAATAGTGGGTGAGCATCGAAGGGGAGAGTATCGATGCTCATCTCTTTGCCTGCAAAACTACGAGAAGGATTGTGAACTTGGAAAAACCTTAATTACGGTGCTTGCCCTGGTTAGTATGGCGCAAGCTGTTAACGGAGGGGGAAAAGGTATGGAAACTATGGATATTACTCAAGTCCCGGCAGAATATCTTCGGGGGGTTCCACAAGGACAGCGCGGCTCCATTGTTGAAAGAACATATGAAGTACACAATTACATTAACGCCTTGCGACAGTTTAATAGTAACCAAGAGATTAGTTTTGAAGAGGTTGGACGGGAGGTTGTTAAGGGTGAGTCCATCACAAAAAAATGCAATATTTATTTGCCCCCTGGCTACAATCAAGCTGATGAAGGAACAAAGTACAATGTCTTATATCTACTGCATGGTGTAGGTGGTAACCGCTATGAGTGGCTTTATGGCAGTGGTCAGGCAGATGGAAATTTTGTAATTGCCAATATCTTCGATAACCTAATTGCCAATGGCGAGATTGAACCACTAATTGTGGTTTTTCCCGAAGGTAGAAGTGCCCATAACTGGGAAGATACTGGTTTTACTTCCCATGCAACCAATATTTTAGGTTTCTATTATTTTGATTATGAGTTGCGTTATGACCTCCTTCCCTTTATAGAGGCAAACTATAATACATACGCCGATATTGTAGATTCCTCACCGGAGGGAATAGCCTATAATCGCAAACATAGGGCAATAGCTGGCCTTTCCATGGGAGGAATGCAGGCTTTAAACCTAAGCTTTGGTGGTTATCGATTCGATTCCACCACCTATACAAAAACCCCAAGCAAATTTGGTAATAACCTAGCCCAAACCATTAAGGCAACTGGGATGCAGGATTTGTTCGCCCATGTGGGTGCCTTTTCCAATGCCCCAACCTCAAGTGAGGGTCAGGTACTTGGGGCAGGTATTGCAGGTGCTGAAGCCGCAACTGACTTGCTCTATATTACCTGTGGTTCCGGTGATGGTATTGCCATTAGTAGTTATGTTGATTCTGTAACTGGACTTGCGGAAGGGGCCGGCAGTAAGCTAAAGGCATTTTACCAGGTGGTAATTGGGGGAGGACATGATTTTGGAGTGTGGAATCATGGGGCCTACAACTTTGCCCGCTTAGCCTTTGCCAAAGGCTATGAACAGGCTGTTGTTATTTTAAACTTTGATTAAAAATGTGGGAGGACATACTTTGAGTTATAATTACATTTTATGCTACACAAGGACACCTTTGGAGAATTTAATTTATTCCCCTAAACTGGCCTATAGTATGCACCTTGCTTATAGTAAAGATGGGAAAGACTTTCAGGCACTTAATCATAATTCAGGCGTTTTATTTGCTAAGGCAACGGAAAATAAGGATGGCACCCTTAATGCCAAGTCCCTTAAAAACCCCTACCTCTTTCAGCTCAGGGATGGAAGTTTTGGGGTAATTGCCATTAGAACAGAGGCAACGGGGGAGCCTGATCCGGAAAGTAAGGGCAAGGTTTTACTCTTTACCTCTTCTGATCTTTTAGACTATGAAGAACTTGGGTTACTGGACTTACAAACAGATCAATATATCCAGGATATTGCCTGCCAGTATGATGCAAGTACAGAACTTTATATTATTTCTTGGCAAGATGCCCAAGGTGAGTTTTATAAAACCCATTTACAAGACCTTGGAGATTTAAAAGGAATAGCTAAACCGCAAGTAAGTACAGCCTTTGCCATAGAATCACCCACTTGTGATGTGGAAGGGGCGGTACCCCGGAACCTAATTACAGTTTCTGATGAAATTGCGGATCGATTAGTAAAAAAGCTCACAGTACCTATGAATATTGGTATTGAGGTCCCTAAAACCGCCGCGATCTCTTCAAAGGAAGAACTTGTTGAAATTAAGGCCACAGCACTTTATAGTGATGGTACAAAGGCGGTAAAGTCTGTGGACTGGAATACTGAAGGCATTAACTGGGACCAGCCTGGAACATATAACATTACAGGTGAAGTTGTTCAGCCCCATTTCCCCTTTCCATTGGTAATTAATCGGGCAGATCCCTGTGTTACTAAGTGGAAGGGAAAGTATTATTTTGTAAGTACCAATGATGCGGATCATAATAATACTTTATATATTCGGGAAGCGGATACACTTACTGGACTAGCCCAGGCGGAAGATGTATTGATTCTCGATACTAAAACCTATCCTGAAATTAAAGGTTTATTGTGGGCGCCTGAACTCCACATTATTGATGGGGAACTATATCTTTTCCACGCTGCAACACCTGGTGAGTTTTTCTGGCAGCAAGCACAGGTTATGCATTTAAAAACAGGTGGAAACCCACTTAATGCCAGTGACTGGTCAAGGCCGAAACGGGTTTTGCGGCAAGATGGATCTTATCTGTGTGAAGCAGGGAAGACAATTTCTTTAGACATGACCTATTTTAAGATAGGTGACGAACATTATGTTTCTTGGTCCCAGCGGCAATTTGTACCAGTTGACCAAGGTGCATGGCTTTATATTGCAAAAATTTGTCCTAAAAAACCATGGCAACTCATTAATGAACCCGTTCTCCTATCGAGACCGGAATATGGTTGGGCAAATAATAATACCTTTGTTGATGAGGGTCCCTTTGCCTTAATAACCTCTGATAAGGTGTTTTTAACCTATTCAAGTGCCCTTGTTGATGCAACCTATGTTGTTGCCCTACTTAGTGCAGATCTTGACTCAGATTTAATGGATCCTGCCAACTGGCGGAAGGGAAATTATCCTTTATTAACCTCCAGGAGTGTTCCAGGTGAATTTGGGGCAGGACATAATGCCTATGTAATTGATGGGCAAGGCACAATTTGGAATACCTATCATGCCCGGCCAGGTGTAGATGGCCCGAGGAGTACCGGTATACGCCGAGTACATTTTGATATAGATGGGGAGCCAAGACTTGATTTAACAGAGGAGCGGGATTTAAACCAAGAACTGGCGAATGTAAGCATAGAAGTAGTGTTAGGAAAGGATGGCTAAGATGCTTAAAGAATTTAGTTTAGATAGTGTTCAAGTAACAGATCCCTATTACGTAAATGCTTTTAACAAGGTTGTTGACTATTTATTACGGCTCGAACCGGACAGACTTTTAGCCGGCTTTAAGGCGGTTTCAGAAGGTAAGGATCCGGGGGAGGAGCCTAATCTTAATCTATATGCTGGCTGGGAAGATGCTTGGAGTTTGCTCAGGGGCCACACAATGGGCCACTATCTCACAGCCATGGCACAGGCTTACAAACAAACTAAGAATAGTGATGCAAATTTAAATTCACAACTGAAGAAGCAAATCGATTACACAATTGACTGTCTACGGGCTTATCAAGAGGCTTCCCCCAATGGGTATTTATTTGCCTCCCCAGAAACCCATTTTGACATAATTGAGGGTAAAGCAACTGGCAAGCACTGGGTGCCCTGGTATTCGATGCACAAAATTTTAGCAGGTGCAGTGGATGTTTATCGCTATACAGGTAATGAAAAGGCATTGGCAATTGCCTCAACACTTGGTGATTGGGCCTATGGACGCACATCAAAATGGGATGATGATTTACAAAGGCGTGTTTTAAACATTGAATATGGGGGTATTAATATAGCCCTATATGATTTATATAAAATCACCAAGGATGAAAAGCATCTGGAAGCGGCTAAGAAATTTGATGAAGATGATTTATTTGCAGAAATCGAAGCGGGAAATGATCTTTTGGAAAACCGCCATGCCAATACCCAAATACCAAAATTCATCGGGGCCTTAAATAGATATGAAGTCTTAGGAGAAGAGGCGGACTTTTATTTTAATGCCGGTAAGAAGTTTTGGGAAATGGTTATTAAAGATCATACCTATATTACTGGCGGCAATAGTGAATCAGAACATTTTCGTAAGCCCGGGCGCCTTGATGAGTCCAGGACAAATATAAATAACGAAACATGTAATGCCTATAATATGTTGCTTCTCACCAGGAAATTATTTAAGTTCACAGGTGATGTGAAGTACGCTGACTTTTATGAACGGACCCACCTTAATGAAATTATGGCCTCTGTTCATCCTGAGACAGGTATGACCACTTATTTTAAGCCAATGGCAACTGGATATTTCAAGGCATATGGCACAGAAACCCATTCCTTTTGGTGCTGTACAGGTACGGGTATGGAAAACTTCACCAAATTAGGTGATAGCATCTATTTTTATAGTGATGATGATTTATATATTAACCAATACCTAAGCTCCAAGTTAAATTGGGAAGCAAGGGGACTTGCCTTAACTGTTGAGGCAGATCTGCCAAGTGATGATCAGGTTTTAATAACTATTGAAGCTGCCCCAACGCAAAAACAAAGGATTAAATTCCGTATTCCTTCCTGGCTTGCCGCAAACAGTAAGCTGGCAATAAGTATCAATGATCAGCCCGTTTCAGCCACGGAAAAGGCGGGTTATTTAGTAATTGATAGAACTTGGGCTGCAGGTGATCAAATTAAGCTCCACTTACCCACAGAAGTAAAGGTGGAAAGGCTTGCCGATAATCCCAATGTGGTGGCCTTTAGCTATGGACCTGTTGTGTTGTCCGCTGCACTTGGCAAGGAAAAAATGGAAATAGAACCCCATTGGGCCTCCATTAAGCCCATGTTGCCAGAGGGTGTTGAAATTAAGGATTATTTGGTTATTCAATCTGGCACCATTGAAGACTGGCTCAATAATATTCAAGAAAATCTTGTGCGCAAACCGGGGACTTTAGAGTTTAACCTCAGGGGTACAGATGGGGATCAAAGCCTAACATTTACCCCCTACTATTTAGAGCATGAAGAACGCTATGGAATCTACTTCCGTTTAGTGTCGCCAGAATCTATAACCTTAGAATCTGAAGGTAAGCCTGCTGAGCAAAAAAATGAGATTGACGCAGTGCAAATAACCAATGATCAAAGTGAACTTGTCCACAACCTCCAGGGTAATACAGTGGTGGGCACCTATGAAGGTTATAACTTTAGGCAAATGACCGGTGGAGAAGGGGATGAAAACTGGTTTAGCTACGATTTGGCCGTTGATCCTCGGCGAACAAACTTTGCCGCCATTACCTATTATAGTGGTGATGCAGGTAGCAAAATTAATATTTATGTGGATGATCAGCTTTTAAGTGAGGAAACAGTGGTCCAAAAGGACACCAAGTTTTACACTGTGGAATATCAACTACCAGATACCCTCCTTGTGGATAAGCAGAAGGTAACATTGAAATTTGTGAACAGTAAATCAGAATTAAAAGGACGCATCTTTGATCGAGTTGTAATTTTAGCGGGTAATTAATGAACAGGGGAGGAACCCAAAGATGTACAAGGCAGCTATTATAGGGTTTGGTGGAATGGGGAAATGGCATTATAATGCCATTTCCCAGCAAATCAATGGTTTAGAGGTTACTGGAATCTATGATATACGTGAAGAGGCCCGGGAAGAAGCCCGTGCCAGCTCCCTCCATGTTTACACTGAACCTGAAGAAATATTTGCAGATGCAGAAATTGATGTGGTATTAGTTGTAACACCCAATGATTCCCACAAAGACTATATCTTAAGGTCTTTGGCAGCTAATAAACATGTGGTCTGTGAAAAACCGGTTGTACTTAATAGTGCCGATTTACGAGAGATAATGGAGGCAGAACAAAACTCCAAGGCCCTATTCACAATTCATCAAAACAGACGGTGGGACAAGGATTTCCAGACGGTAAAGACTATCTTAGATAATGATACAATTGGTAAACCCTATTTTATCGAAAGTAGGGTAAATGGCTCCAGTGTGTTTTTACATGGCTGGCGGGATTATAAAATCAATGGCGGTGGCATGCTTTACGATTGGGGTGTACACTTACTTGATCAGGCCTTGCTTTTAATTCCGGAAAAAGTGGTATCTGTCACAGCCCATATCTTTAATATCCATTCTCAAGAGGTTGATGACAATGTTAAGGTGCTTTTAGAGTTCGAAAGTGGTGTAAGTATGCTTGTGGAAGTTGCCACTAACTGTTTTATTACAGCACCTCGCTGGCATGTTTCTGGAGCAAATGGTACTGCTGTAGTAAAAAACTGGGATTGTGAAGGTAAGATAGTACAGCTTGCAGATAGTAAGGCATTGAAATGGGAAAACCATATTGTTTATACATCAGCTGGGCCAACAAGGACAATGGCACCACGCCCTGCCGAAACCACTGTGGAAACCCCCTTACCAGACATAAAGGATGCCAGAGGCAATGATTATCACCACTTTTCCTCAGCAGATATTTTCTATAATAATCTACTGGCTGCCATGGAAGGTAAGGAAGATTTACTGGTAAAATCAAAAGAGGCATTACGGGTTATGGATCTTATTGAGTTGGCCTTTAAATCCGCTGCGGAAAAACGGGGAATTGCCTGTTCTATTTAGGCAGAAATAATTATTAAGAAGGGGAGGACAATTGTGAGGGAAACTACAAAAATTGCTTTTATTGGTGTAGGCGATATTAGTGGTATCTATTTGGAGAACTTGACCAATCTTTTTAAGCAAATTGAAATTGTGGGAGTTTGCGATTTGGTTCGGGCAAAGGCAGAGGCAGCTGCGGAAAAATATGGTATTCCCAAAATTTATGAAACAATGCATGATGCATTTGCCGATCCGGAAGTTGAAATTATTTTAAATCTTACTCGCCCCTATGAACATTTCGAAGTAACAAAAGCCGCCCTAGAGGCTGGCAAACATGTATATTCCGAAAAACCCCTTGGTGCAACCAAGGAAGAGGGAGAAAAGCTAGTTGCCCTTGCTAAAGAAAAGGGTCTAAGCATTGGCGGTGCACCTGATACCTTTTTAGGGGCATCAATCCAAACTTGCCGTAGATTAATTGATGAGGGCTTCATCGGGGAGCCGGTGGGCTTTAATGCGGCCATGATTTGCCGGGGTCACGAATCGTGGCATCCTGATCCTGCCTTTTACTATCAATTTGGGGGAGGCCCAATGATGGATATGGGTCCCTATTATTTAACTGCCTTAGTTAACCTATTAGGCAGGGTAAAGGCGGTCACAGGGGTAACGAAAACCTCTTTTGGCAAAAGGGTAATTACAAGTCAGCCCCACGCGGGAACAGTGGTAGATGTGGAGGTGCCCACCTATATTACGGGCATTTTGGAGTTTGATAATGGGGCAATAGGTAATCTAACAACAACCTTTGATGTTGTTTATAATGAACAAGCCCGTTTTGAAATCTATGGTTCTGAAGGAACATTAATTGTTCCTGATCCCAATTTCTTTGGCAATCAAATTTTCCTTTTACGGCCAGAAACTGGCAGTTATAAGGAAATGCCCCTTTTATTTGATTACAAAGAAAACTCAAGGGGCCTAGGCCTTGTTGATATGGCAGTTGCCTTAAGGAATAACCGCCCAATTAGGGCCAATATGGAGCAAACCTTCCACGTCTTAGATATTATGACGGCCTTTGAGCGTAGTAGCCAGAAACAAGCTAGGGAAGTTATCAAGTCGCCCTATCAGAGGGAAAGACCCATGGAAAAGGCTCAAGTTTTAGGCATAATGGAAAGCTAGATAAAAAAATGCGTTCTGGTAAAATTCCCAGAACGCATTTTTTATTTAAATTAGAATGGTAATTCCACAACATCGCCACCAATTGTCAATGTGGCAGATAATGGTGTTTTACCGGTTAAGCGTTGGCTTAAAGCATCTGGTTGGCTACCACCCACATAAATGGTTAGTTTAGAGGGTTCAACCAAGCAACGTCCTTCCGCATCAAAGATGGCCATCTGGCGCGGCTGGAGTGTGAATTCAACTGTTTTTTCTTCCCCTGCCCCAAGTGTAACTCGCTTAAAGCCTTGCAAGCCG
>JGI24708J26588_10000332_pt1 | contig 38306 bp, 30 predicted proteins | sample BioPla1DNA2_FD_26588 | JGI IMG/M metagenome (IMG submission 26588) | reverse complement strand
AGAAGATATCGTACGATGAAGCAGCTGAGTTCATTGAGGACAAGTTTAGGGTCTTCAGCCCGGAATTAGCTGATTTAGCGAAACATGCTTTTGAAAACCGCTGGATTGAAGCGGAAGATCGACCAGGGAAACGGCCTGGTGGATTTTGCACATCCTTTCCTATAACGAAAGAAAACCGGATCTTTATGACCTATTCGGGGACAATTCAAGGAATGGGTACTCTTGCTCATGAGTTAGGTCATGCTTATCACGGCCAGGTCCTGAAAGATGCACCCTATTTACTCCGGCGATATGCCATGAACGTTGCAGAAACAGCGTCCACTTTCGCGGAGCTTCTCGTTGTAGATGCTGCCATTAAGCAGGGTTCGACTTATGAGGAAACCCTAGGACTGCTGGAAGATAAGCTACAGCGCGTTGTGGCTTTCTTCATGAATATTCACGCCCGTTTCTTGTTTGAGACACGCTTCTACGAAGCCCGTAAGGGAGGACCTGTAGGTGTAGAAGAACTGAACGAACTGATGGTCCAGGCGCAGAAAGATGCTTTTTGTGACAGTTTAAGTGAATACCATCCCCACTTCTGGGCTTCTAAGCTCCATTTCTACATTACAGATACGCCTTTTTATAACTTCCCATACACCTTTGGCTATCTCTTCAGTGCTGGTGTTTATGCACAGGCTGTGAAAGAAGGACCAGGTTTTGCAGACCGGTATCGGAACCTCCTACTTGATACAGCCCGTATGAGTGCGGAAGAACTGGCTCAGAAACACTTAGATGTGGATCTAACGAAAGGGGAGTTCTGGCATGGAGCTGTTGAATTAGTGACAGACGATGTAGATGAGTTTCTTAGACTTACAGCTGAAAGTAAGGTTGGGAACGGTGGGGAGGCCCAGCGAGGTCAAGCTTAAGAAGGTTGAAGAGTATTTGGGTTTGGTCGACTTGGCTTCTTTAGCTCTGTTGCCTGTTAAGAAATTCGGTGAGACAGTGTTCTTTGTTAATGGTCACAGAGGAGCTTTTGCCCCTTGGGGACGAGGAATAAGAGAGATTGTCTGTTGGGATAACGATGATCGGGGGGTGATGCCACTAGTAGCGAAGCACAAGTATTACACAACAAGGGCGGTGAACCCGATCACACAGAAGCAATAGGGTCTCAGAATGGGAAAAACCGCTTGAAGAGTGGGAACTGGAGCCAACCAACATTGGAGGTGCGTGAGGTGCGGCGAGTTCTGATTGTCGTGGACATGCAAAATGATTTTGTCGCTGAAGAAGGGGCGTTGAGTTCGCCGGCGGGTCGCAAGATCGTACCCTTTGTCCGCCAGCAGGTGCAAAGGGCTTTACAAATGGGGGACGAGGTTGTGTTTACTTTGGACACTCATCTAGAGGATGATGCCGAGTTTGCCAAATTCCCGCCCCATTGTCTGAAGGATAGTTGGGGCCAGAGACTAATACCTGAATTGCAGGAACTCTTAGATGAACAAGTGACTGATCGAGTGCACTTTGTAGAGAAAAACCGTTACAGTGCCTTTTACCGGACAGACTTAGAGGAATACTTGGGCTTGGCCAGCGGAAGCACGGGCAGGCCAGTGGATGAGGTAGAACTGGTGGGGGTTTGTACCAACATTTGCTGCTATTTCACGGTAGAAGAGTTGGCCAACCGTGATGTTCCAACCAAAGTTTATGCCAAGGGTGTAGCCAGCTTTGATCAGGAAGCCCATATCTTTGCCCTGGAGCAGATGCAGTCGGTGCTAGGAGTAGAAGTGATCTAGTATGTGTGAGCCGGTATGGAATGGCTGGCCGATCACGATTGGCTGGCTGTTGAGCTGGTAGGAGCCCAATCTGTAGGCTCTACAGCCCCTACCAATAATCTGGATTATTGATAGACTGACCTCACTAAGGGTGGGAGTCCGCCGGTGTTTTAGCGAGGCGTCCCAACTAGNGTGGCAAGGGATCGTATTGAAAGAGTTCGGATCGTAATATTGGAGAATAGTACGTCAAAGGCTTATGTGAGAATCAATTGACATTAGAAAGGGATGATGATGCCATGACTACCGGTTTGCTAAAGCCCTCCCGCGGTTCACGCCACCTAGTGTCTACTTTTTCTATTGTCGGTTGTGATCCTCTAACGGGTGAATTGGGAGTCGCAGTTCAATCCAAATTCTTAGCAGTGGGAGCCGTAGTCCCCTTTGCTAAAGCCGGTGTCGGTGCCTTGGCCACACAATCTTGGGCCAACACCAGCTATGGACCGGAGGGTTTGGGGTTGCTAGAGGAAGGGGAAACGGTGGAGGCGGTACTAGAGACTCTAACCGGGAAAGACAAGGACCGTCATCTGCGCCAGGTGGGAATAGTGGATGCCAAAGGCAATGCCGCAACCTTTACCGGCTCGGATTGTTTTGCTTGGGCAGGAGGACGCACTGGTCCCGGTTACGCATGTCAAGGCAATGTTCTGGTAAGCCAAGAGACTGTAGATGCAATGGCCGAAACCTTTGAAAGGACAGAAGGTGAATTGGCACGCCGCCTCGTGACTGCCCTCGATGCAGGACAGCAAGCAGGGGGAGACAGCCGGGGCAAACAGTCGGCAGCGATCCTAATTGTCAAAGAAAACGGCGGGTATGGTGGCTTCAATGACAAGTACATGGACCTAAGAGTAGATGACCATCTTGAGCCCATCAAGGAACTAATCCGTCTGATGGCTCTATTTGACCTTTATTTCAAGCCAACAGCCCCCAACAAGTTAGTGAAAATCGAGGGTGGGCTTATCATTGAGATCCAGGCGCTGCTAAAAGAGAGTGGTTTTTATCAAGGGGACATAGACGGCCGGTTTGATCAAGATACCAAGGCTGCCCTCAAGACCTTCTATATGATGGAAAACTTTGATGACCGCATGCGGGATGATGACTTAATTGACGGGGAAATACTCACATATTTGCGGCGGCTTGGAGGCAACGGTCAGGATTGAGTTTTTGCCAGAATTATAGACCGGGGTAGCTGCATACAAAAGCAGCTGCGTCAGCCCTCACTGACTTCGCCTAGCGCAGTTAATATTTTCGGGATTCTAAGGAGGCTATGGTTTCCGCTGAAGGCATGCTACTTTAATGCCTAGATGGTCCCATGCCTCTAACTTCGATAAGAAGATCCCCCTATATGAGACCTGTTCGGGTAGATGGCCTATCGGGGAGATATCTAATACCGGATGGGTTGCTGAAGCGGGCTGCCTAAAGGTGGGCTGAGTGAGGTAACTCCAGGCAATGGCGTTGTTATCACCACTAGACTCCAGGTGGAAAACGATACCCGATCAATTTGAGATACGTCGCAGGAGGGATACTCCAGTCTAGCGCTGAAGTTAAATTATTGTCACTACATAAAAACCTTTTCAGAGTCTTTGCGAGTCGTTGTGGCTACCCACAAGTTTGCCAAGGAGATGGGGCCTTTGTCAGATCAAATTACACTATCTTTCTTGCAGGAGTACATAAGGAAAAAGGACCATGAGCCAGAGTTGAAACATGCTTATTTCCTAAAGCTAATAGAAGAGGTTGGTGAATTATCCGAAGTTCTGCTAAAGGGCAGAAGAATGGAAGGGCAAAATATCAAAGGAACTATAGAAGAAGAACTCTATGATGTGCTTTATTATGTTTTAGCCTTGGCTAATGTTTATGATGTTGATTTAGAGCAAAGTTTTAGGCTTAAAGAAGAGCTTAACAAATTGAAATACGGACGTTCATTGTCTTAGTATTCTATGCCCATGCGAGCCCTCGATTGTAGTTTGTGGAAAGCCAATACTCAGAAGGCAGCTATAGCACAGTGAGGTATCTTGAGGACAAACCACCACTAATTCGTACCGTCCCCCAGCCACAGTGGTGGATAGGCACATCTCCGGCAGGGGACAGCAATGCCATCGCCCCCGTGTCGGTATTGACTAATGTACCAAGGCAAGTTGAGGAGATATTCTCGCCTTCAAGTGAAATTGTAATCCGGATCATGCTGGACTCATCTGCAGCAGCGCAGACAAGGCATAGGGATGACAGGCTGATCATTAAAATGCTTGACACTACCAGAGGAAAGATCAGTAACGGAGAATAACCACTAGCGTTGCTGTATGTGATTAGGTCAGCATAGTATGAGAAGTAAGGAACAACACATAATACTGCGAGCTTCAACTGACCTGAGATGCTAACTGTAAGAGGCGAAGGAGAAGTCTGCTTAATGCAGAAAACGAATACAAACTGGTGTTTCGAATATATTCGGGCAGAAATGAGGTGCAAACCATGATTGAACTACCCGAAGCGTTGAATATCGCAAAGCAGCTTCAAAATACGGTAGCCGGAAAGACGGTCAGCCGCGTTCTACCGCCTACGAAAGCCCACAAATTTTGTTGGTATAGCGGCGAGCCAACGGAATACGATGAAAAGATAAGAGGTCACGGGGTTCATTCTGCTGAGGGCTTCGGTATCTTTGTCGAGCTCATATTCGATAACGGTCAGCGGCTATGCATCAACGATGGCGTGAATGTGCGTTTTTCCGATGTTGACGATACAAATGCAACTAAGAATTATCAACTGAAGGTGGAATTCACTGACGACACCGCGCTTGTGTTCACAGTTGCCATGTACGGCGGTATTATCATGCACGATGGAAGCTATGACAACGAATACTACAGAAAAAGCCGGAATGCATTCTCTCCGTTCTCCCCTGGATTTGAAAGCCACTTTCGCAAACTGGTTGCCGAAAGCAAACCAACTTTGAGTGCCAAGGCGTTCCTTGCAACAGAGCAGCGTTTTCCCGGCATCGGAAATGGGGTGCTACAGGACATCTTGTTTGCGGCGCAAATCCATCCGAAAAAGAAGATAGGAAAGCTAACAGACCAGGAGGCCGACAATCTTTTGTTTGCTGTTGTTTCCGTTCTGCGCGAGATGACAGACCTTGGCGGGCGGGATACCGAAAAGGATCTGTTCGGAAATATTTGCGGATACGAGACAAAGATGTCAAGGCACACGCTCGCGGCAGGCTGTCCGGTCTGCGGTGGGGAGATAAGAAAAGAAGCCTATCTTGGCGGCTCGGTCTACTACTGCCCAATCTGTCAACCGATTCTCTGATTGAATGGAGTTGAGGTTTTCTGGTTAGGGCGCTGAAGAAAATTACAGAGTTGGAGCTGCTGTTCTGATTTGTGCGTTTGCTATGGGCAGGTGGATTGTTATCGCGGATCGCGACCAGGGAGGGAAGAGTTTATGTTTAGAATTGGTCAGGAAGAGATTGATGCCTTTACAAGGGTGATCAAGTCGAAGGAACTCTTTCGGATAGGGAGCAAGAACCAAGAAGTCGACAACTTTGAGAAGGAATTGGCAGAGAAAGTATCAGTAGATTATGCCCTTTTTCTCACAGGAGGTACGCCGGCGATTATCTCAGGGCTTATAGGTTTGGGAGTAGGTCCCGGTGATGAAGTCATTGTACCAGCCTATACATTCATGGCATCGGCTTTAGCAGTAACAGCTATAGGCGCGATACCCGTTATTGTTGAAGTTGATGAGACTTTGACTATTGATCCGGAAGATGTTGAGAGAAATATCAGTCCCTATACCAAAGTGATTATGCCTGTACATATGCTCGGGTTCCCCTGTAATATGGACAAGATAATGGACATAGCCAATAGACACAATGTGAAGGTTCTAGAAGACGCGTGTCAAGCTGTCGGTGGTAGCTATAAGGGTAGGAGATTGGGAAGCATCGGCCATGTAGGGGCCTATAGTTTCAACTATTACAAGATAGTTAGCTGTGGGGAAGGCGGAGCCCTTCTGACCAATGACAGAGAAGTGTTTGAAAGGGCAGTCTACCAGCATGACGGAGGGTCTACCTTTAGGGAAGATTACCTGCAGACGGCCAAAGGGCCAGCCGAAGATTTGGGAACCTATCCTATATACAGTGAGTTTGCGACCCCGGTATTTGCAGGAATGCAGTGGAGGCAAAGTGAGATCAATGGTGCGATAATGAGGGTACAGCTAAGGAGGCTCGATGGAATACTTGCTGACCTAAGAAGTGTCAAGAAACAAATCACGGCTGGATTAAGTGACACCAGACTTGGTTTCCTAAGGTCGAACGATCCCCAGGGTGATTGCTCCACCCATCTCGGGTTCATTTTCCGTAACGAGGAAAAAGCAAGGCTCTTTGCAGAGAGCCAGGGCGTAAATGGCTCCCTACCAATAGATAGTGGGAGACACGTTTATACGAACTGGGAACCAATTATGCACAAAAGAGGGGCATGTCATCCTGCCATGAATCCATTCAAGCTACCTGCAAATCAGGGACTAAACTGCGATTACCGCGATGACATGTGCCCAACAACACTGGATCTATTGAGTAGGACCGTGTGCATCCCCATGAATCCTGACTGGACCGAAGAGGAGATCCAAATAAGGATCGACAGCATAAAGGCAGCAGCGCAAAGACTATAATCTGCATATTACAAGGTGGCGAGGGTCAACACTATGGCAATAAGGCCAAATACTGTGTTACAATTGTGAAAAGAGTTGAGCAAATGGGGTGCGCGCCTCATGCATGACGATCTGGCTAGTTTCCATCCGGTTTTGCAGCAATGGTTCAAAAATGCGTTTGGCTTTCCGACTCCACCTCAAGAAAAAGGCTGGCCCGAAATCGATGGGGGCCATAATGTCTTGCTTTTGGCACCCACCGGATCGGGGAAGACCCTCGCAGCCTTTTTCAAATGCCTGGATATCCTTTACAAGAAGCTCCTCTCAGATCCCAGCGCCGAACACCCGGGAGTTCAGATTCTCTATGTGTCACCTTTGAAAGCGCTGAATAACGATGTGTATAAGAATCTGCAGATACCTCTAGAGGGGATCAGTCGCATGGGCATGGAGATGGGATGCGAGATGCCCATAATCACCACTGCTGTACGCACCGGCGATACATCAACCTCAGAACGCCGGAGAATGCTTAGAAAACCACCCCATGTACTAATCACCACCCCAGAATCTCTCTTTTTAATGCTGTCCTCTGCGGCCCGGAACATCCTCAAGACGATTAGGTTCGTCATCATTGACGAGATCCACAGCCTTTTGCCAAACAAACGGGGCTGTCATTTGGCCTTGTCACTAGAACGCCTACAGAATCTAGTTGGTAATCAACAATTTCAGCGCATAGGCCTCTCGGCAACGATCCATCCCCTTGACGAAGCGGCCAAGTTTTTGGCAGGTGATGGCCGCGATTGTACGATCATCGATTCCGGACAGCGCAAAGGCTATGACCTTGCAATAGAACTCCCACTTCCCGACCTTAGGCTTTTGCCCGAGAGAAGTGTCTGGCCTGCAATCTATCGAAAGCTGCATCAATTGATTCATGACCATAATACCACCCTTATCTTCGTCAATAATCGCAGGCAAGCAGAGCGTATCGCGGCCAATTTAAACCAACTTGCCGGCGAAGAAATAGCTCGCACCCATCATGGGAGTATCGCCAAAGAAATGAGGCTAGAGAGTGAAGAGCTACTGAAACAAGGGAAAATCCCCTGTATCGTGGCGACTTCCTCCCTTGAGCTTGGCATCGATGTGGGGCATATCGACCTGGTGGTGCAAATCGAATCACCTAAAGAGGTGGCGAGAGGAATTCAGCGTGTGGGACGGGCGGGCCATATCGTCGGCTTACCGAGCAAGGCTCGTATCATTCCCAAGACACGTCTAGATCTACTGGAATCTGTAGTAATGATCGATGCAATAGAGGAGGCGGCCATAGAACGCTGCCATGCCCCCCGCAATTGCCTAGACATTCTAGCCCAGCAGCTAGTGGCCATGACCACGGAGGGGCGCTGGTCGCCTGAAGAGATGTATGCAGTGTGTACTCGAGCCTACAACTATGCCGATCTCGATTGGGCAGATTTTGAGCGAGTGCTTCAGATGTTAGCGGGGGTCTATGAATCAGACGAGGCCATTGATCTAAAACCCCGGCTGCAATGGGATCGCTTAGGCAACGCTGTGAGCATGGACTCGTACGGAAGGCAGTTGGTNTATTCTAATAGCGGAACAATTCCTAACCGTGGCTACTATAGGGTGTATCTAGGAAATGGCGGACCGCTCCTTGGTGAACTCGATGAAGAGTTTGTCTATGAACGGCGCCTTGGTGATCGCTTCCTTTTGGGTACGACCGTCTGGCGGATCGAAGAGCTGCGCCAGGACCGAGTCATTGTTTCCAAGCCAACTGGCCAAGGGAACAATCTCCCTTTTTGGAAAGGTGAAACGGTGGGTAGATCCTTCACCTTCGGGGAAAGATTAGGCGGCTTTCTAAGGGAAGCCGAGTCCCATCTAGCTGGTCCTGACATATTCTACGACTGGCTTAAGGTGGAGGACAAGGACGTTGCCCAGACCCTCTACAACCTGCTAAATGAGCAAACTCGAAGTACTGGGAAACTGCCAACAGATCGTTGCCTGGTGCAAGAGGAGTTCCTTGGGGAAATGAGTGATTGGCACATCTGCATTCATTCACCTTTTGGCACTAAGCTGCATGCTCTTTTGGCTCTTCTCATCAGTGAGCAAATCCAATCGGAAGCGGGCCTAAAGATCGAGGCCTTCCCCGCAGATAACGGGATCCTCTTGCATGTTCCAGGCGACAACGAACCTCCTCAGATCCGGTGGGCATCATTATTGTCCCTGGACCTTCGGGACAAAATCGCCCAATTGATTTCCACAACGAGCCTATTTGGCATCACATTTCGGCACTGTGCCCAGCGTTCGCTAGTCATGGCCTTGCTTTCCTATGGCAAAAAACGCACTCCTCTCTGGTTGTCGCGCCTTAAGGCTAGTGACCTGCTTCAAGTGGTCAGTAAGCACCAAGACTTTCCCTTGGTCATGGAAACCTATCGGGAGATCTTGCAAGATCACTTTTCCATTAGCGATCTGGAGGATTTCCTCAGCCAGATTCTACGGGGAGAGATTGAAGTGCATCGAGTCCAAACACAAACCCCATCTCCCTTTGCCCGTGAACATTTATTCAATTTCGTTGCCACTCAGATGTACACTGATGGTACGCCCGCTTCCAGTTCGAAGAGGCTGTTTGGCTTAGAGACTAACACTCTTCAAGAGATCTTCGGGAAGGAAGGGTTAGGTCCCGAGCTACGGGACGATGCAGTTGCCCAAGTGGAAACCCGGCTGCAAGGGCGGGATGCCTTGCTTCATAAACCAACTCTTGAGCGGATGCAGTATTGGTTAGAGAGGGTAGGAGATACAACCTGGGAAGAGGTGGAAGAATGCTTTCGCGAAAACCTAGAAGAGATCGCCCACTTACTGGAAGAGCTGCTCCATCAAGAAAGGGCCTATAGGTCTTGTGACGGCCAGATCGCAGCCACCCTCCATAGCCGAGACTATTTGGCTCTGCAAGGACCAAACCATACATCCCAAAGCAAGGCCTTGCGGTCAATCATTGTACGCTACCTCAGATGCCACGGACCATTTTCTATACAAACATTGGCCGAACGCTATAAGATCAAGCAGGAGGCCATTGCAGTAGTCTTAGTGCAACTGGAGCGAGAAGGCCTTTTGGTGCAGGGATGCTTCTGGAGCCAGCAGGATGGCCCGCATTGGTGCAGCCCTAGGGTACTGCGGGAAATTTACGCCCTTTCATTAAGCAAAAGCCGCAAAGACGTTGTAACTGCTGATCGTAAGCAGTATGCGGTCTTTCTTGCCCAATGGCAACAGGTGCAAAACAGGAACTCAGCTGAAGAAACAAAAATGACTGAAGAGCCGAGCGCCCACCTACGCAAGATTCTCCATCAATTCGAGGAGCTTTGGCTGCCGGTGGTGAAACTGAAGGGTTTGATTTTGCCCGCTCGGTGGCATAACTACTCCGAACCGCACCTTGACCAATTCCTAGGAAGCGGACTTATCTCTTGGCGGGCCAAGCAAATTGGAACAGAGCTTTTTCTTCGTTTTGAGTCCAGTTTTACAGCATCGGACCATCCGACTATCCCCACATGGGTTGACTGCCCCGTCTATTATGGAGATTTCTTAAGCGGGGTGCAGCTTTCGCCTTCGGCTGAACGGCTAGTCCAAACTCTCCAAGAACAAGGTGCCCTGAATCTCATCCAATTGAGTACAATGTTGGATCAAAGTGTATCCCGGATTTGGAGCGATCTAACGGAGCTTGTGCTAAGGGGCATCGTGAGCAATGATACCCTAGGCCCGCTTCGTCTTTTGGCCAAGTGGGAGAGGCACCTGCAGAGCAAGATGTATTTAGCAGTCGAATCATCTGTGTTTGGGCAGATGGGCCGTTTCTTTCTACTGCCTCAAAGGCGTGAGCGCTCGGCTGCGGCCCAGGTGCAAACCCTACTAGATCGATACGGCATCGTCACCAGAGAAATAGCTGTGACCGAAGGGCTGATTTGGAAGGATCTCTACCCCATTTTTGATTACCTGGAACATATTGACGAAGTGAAGCGCGGCTATTTTGTAGATGGGCTTGGTGGTATTCAGTTTGCGAGACGAGATGCGGTAGAGAGGCTTAATCAAACCATAACTGATGCTAATCAATGGTGGGTGTTGGCCAAGGAAGATCCCGCCTACCCCCACCAGTTCTCAAATGATCGGTTTAAGGCGGGATCCTTGATGGTGTTCAGAGCCGGTAAACCCGCAATATCTGCTGAAAAACGAAAGCTCGCACTAACCATCCTCGATGAGCTAAGCGATGCTGACCTAGAACAAGGCCTGTTGTTTTTGCTGCAAGCACTTTATCCCCTGTACCCGAATGAAAAGATCGTGGTTAGCGAAGTGAACAGAACAGCCGTCACACAATGCCGGGAGCTCCCCATCCTAAAACGGCTAGGTTTTGAACTCGGCTACCGGGAAGCTGTTCTTTGGCCCTCGGAACGCAAATGAGATGCTATGTTCGGATTTTGGGTAAAATCGCTTCAATAACTCAGTGGATGAAGTAAACATCTGACTTGGGGCGTAACGGCCGATTGAGAAAGTGGGGGGGGTAAGAAAATGCGACATTGCGTCGATCAGCTTGTGGAGGGAATAGAGCTCACAGGGGATCTGCTCGTCGACGTCAGGGCTTTGTTTGTCAAATGGGATCAGCCTCATACCTTTCAGCATTGCTTGGCGGTTTCTCAAGAAGCATATCAGCTGGCAGAAAGCTTCTCTGTCAACACAATTGAGGCGGAGATGGCAGGTCTTTTTCATGATATTGGCAAGGTCGTGCCAAGAAGTGAGATGGTAGCTTTGGCTGAGGCTCTGAAGCTAGACGTTTTACCGGAGGAACGGTTATTTCCCAGCATCTTGCATCAGAGACTATCTGCGGAGATAGCTCGCCGCGTTTTTCAGATTGATGCCGAATCCATACTTAGTGCTATCGGATGCCATACAACACTAAAGAAAGGTGCCTTGCCTCTAGACAAGGTTGTTTTTCTGGCGGATAAGATAAGGTGGGATCAGCCCACTAAGGCACCTTTTGCAGATGCCCTGCTAACCGCTTTGAAGGAATCCTTGGACTGTGCAGTACTATGCTATCTTAACTATCTTTGGGAAAGACGAGGCGAGTTGGGTGTACTACATCCGTGGCTGGTGGAAGCACGGGATGAGCTATTGAAGACCAAATCCGATACCTAGCTTTGAGTTCTCTTCACCATCCTTTTTGTCATTCTGCCAATATGACAGGCTGACGGAAAGCAAGGGAAATAGGGGACCGAAGATCCCGCAGGAGATGAAGCTGCTTTTCTTAGTCCCCTGGGCGGCACCGATTTGTCAATGCCAAGATCTTGACAAATTGGCAGCTAGCATGGCAATGCATGTCCATCTGGTGGTACTCTAGAGGTGAACAGCCGCATATGGCGGTCATAAACCCCGGAGGTGACAGAGCAGTCGGCTCCATCTCAACTCTGGAATTCTACCAGTAAGATAGAACAGTAGTTCCTAATGCAAATGGGGGGATGGGGAAAAGTTTTTCGGCATAGGTGAGCAAAACGCTCATCCCTTGTATGGAATGGGATAAGGACGGCAAGTGAATGTCTTCTGCTCAGTGAAGGTAGATCAAGGTCAATAGATAAGGAGTGAAGAAGTGGACACAAAATCAGGCAAGCCCCCTGCCACCAACGGGATTCCATGGCAGGCGGCTATCCGCTTCCTCATTACGACAATCTTTGCGTTGGCAGTACTTTTCTTATCAGCGGGAAGTTTGCAGTGGTGGGAGGGCTGGGCCTACATAGGCATGACCTTGTTTACTCTCGTGGTAAGTCGAGGACTGATTCTCCTGAAGAACCCGGATATGGCAAGAGAACGGGCAGAAGCTGGCCAAAAGGAGGATGTCAAGGCTTGGGACAAGATAATCGTTCCGCTGATTGCCATCTATGGACCGCTGGTTTCCTGGATAATCGCTGGGCTGGACCAGCGTTTTGGTTGGACACCTGATCTACCTGACTATATCCAGGTTATTGCGCTTGGCGTGATGTTTCTCGGCAACATGACTGCTACCTGGGCGATGGTGGTCAATCGGTTTTTCTCGTCCCATGTCCGGATCCAGGCTGAACGCGGCCACATCGTCGTCAGTGGTGGTCCGTACCACGTAGTGAGGCACCCGGGGTATGCAGGTGGCATATTGGGATGGATTGCGGCGCCAGTCTTTTTCAGCTCGTATTGGGTAGCGATCCCATCTGTCGTGGTAATCACCCTCACCATCATCCGCACGGCGCTGGAGGACCGCATGCTGCAGGAAGAACTTCCGGGCTATCGCGAGTACACAGAGCGGGTTCGCTACCGTTTGGTGCCAGGGATTTGGTAGGAAAGATGTTTCTATCACTCTAACTCTTCACAATGCCCTCCTGCAATAACTGGACGATGGTAGGGTTTAGCTTCTGTAATGCAAAATCAGGACGTCCAAGAAGGTAACCTTGAACAAAATCCAGACCTAGTTGTCTTAGAAGCAACAGTTCCCCTTCTGTTTCCACTCCTTCTGCCACTACCTTGATCCCCCGGGCTCTGCTAAAGGACAAGATATGCTTTACAAACTGTTGTTTACTGACATTGGTGTCAATATCCCGAATGATTCTCATATCGATCTTAATAATATCGGGGTTTAGCGATAATACCTGCAACTCATTGGAGTAACCTGTACCAAAATCATCGATAGCAATGGATATACCGTGATTACGTAGGGTATCAGCTTTCCGCTGTACCATATCGGTCACGACGTTTTCATTTTCAATAAACTCGATGATGATATTGGGGAAGATCACGCCATACTCCCTTTGGATATAAGCAAAATCATGCGGTGAGAGCTGCTGGTTGGGAATACTGTTGACAAATACCTTTTTACGACCAAATTCCTTGCGGTTTTGGTATACATACTTCATTATTTTAAACATCACCATGCGCTCCAGTTGGTATAATTTGAACTCGGCGGCTGCCATCTTNAGTACCTCGAAAGGTGAAGCAAAGCTTTCATGGGTGGGACGCATTAATGCTTCATACCCGAAGATTTCACCAGTTGCAACCTCTACAACTGGTTGAAAGGCAAAGCGAATTAATCCTTCATCGATCACTTTATTGATAGTCTCACGGTTTTCCAACAGATAAATGTTCTTCCGATAGGAATCGCGGTCAAAACAGGCGACGGTACCTTTGCGTTGATGTTTTGCTTCATACATGGCAAAATCAGCACACCGCAAAAGCTCTGTCACATTATCGGAATCAGCAGGGTACCAAGCAATACCGCCGGAATACCGCATTTGTTGTTCCTTACCATTGGGGAGCCTTATCATGGTGTTGGAGCTCTCCTCCAATTGCTTATGGATCAACCGCTCCAACTCTTCTTTAGATTTATATCCGTGTAGATAGACCGTAAACTCATCGCCGGATATGCGGGAGGCAATACCTCCATAGCGCCGGAACTGACCGAAAATCTCACCTGCTTGAACTAGATACTGATCCCCTGCATCATGCCCATATGTATCATTTACATATTTTAGATTGTCCAAATCGATAAACAGCATGGCGCCGATTGCATTTGGCTCATTTTGCATAACAGCATGTACTTCGCGTNTAAATGCGGTCCGGGTATATAGTCTGGTCAGGCTGTCGTAATCCAGTTCCTTGGCAAGGGAGCGTTGAGTTTCAATATCATCCGTCACATCCATTATTGTGCCAATGCGGCCTATGTCGGTGCTAGCCTCACGGACGCGCAACCAATACTGTCGTCCCGTGTCAGGATGGTGGTAATGAACTGTATTAGCATAGTCTTCGCTTGGATGGGTCATNATCTGCTCNTAATACTGGGCCCATTGTTTCTGGGAAACTAATGTACCGTGGGGAAGACCTAGNAAATCGTAGACATGGCCAGTGATGGTAACATAAGGATTGTCAAATTCGACCTGATAACAACCCATGGGCATATTGGTCAATTCCATGATCTTCTCCGTTACCTTTACACTGTTAATCACACTCTTGTGCAGCTTCTCTACAGCTGAGGTAAGATCGTCAATTTCCTGCAAACCCGTGGGTTTAAAGCGAATTTCTTCATGAGGGTTCATTTGTCTCACATGCTGGGACAAACCGGCAATTTTGCGGGTAGAAAAATAAGTTAAGATGAAGATAGCTATCAAGGCCACCAAGGCTGTCAGCACAATACTACCGATTAACATCGTGCGCACTCTATATGAGGTATTGTGTAATACCTCTTTTGATACAAAGCCAGTTAAAGTCCATCCACTATCATAAAAAGGTGAGTTCTCACTGTATAACCGTAAGGGTTGCATGGAGCAATACATCTCACCTAGTCCTTCCAGAGTTGTTTGCCATAAGCTAGTGTTGGGTACTGTTTTGAGGGGCAATGTCTGCCCCTTTTCAAGATAGAGCTGGGCTAAAGGCCCACTGGGAATATACCAGTTCAGGTCGATACTGTTATCGTTGCTTCCGGTAAGAGCATAAAAGCTAGCTGGGTAGGGAATATCCGTGTTGGGTAAGTAGTACTTGGCAAAATGGGAAAGGGAAATCTCAACCCCAAGGACACCAAAGGGTTGGCCTTTTCTGTCGAGTAGTGGTAGGGAATACGTAATTACCTGATTGCTATCCCTCAAAAGGGGTGAAGGTGCTGCCCAATAACCATAGCGCGTCAATTCGGAACCGGGGTATTGCTTAGCTGCTTTTTGGGGTTTGTAATATAGGTCCCCCTCTGATTCTGTAGTGAACTCCATGAAAAGGTCCCAATTAGAACTCAATGCGACTTGATGTTTTTGTGACAGGGAGATTGGGCCGATCTCCATTAGGAACTGGGAATTATCCCCACCCGCCAGACCCGGGGCCGAGTTGCGAATATACACTGCCAAGTGTGTCCGGGGGTCCTGGGTACCAAAGGCTCCGGATAGTATAAAATAGGCTCCGGTAATACTGTTTTTGTTCAATAGGCTAAATATGGTCTCTGCCGCTGCATCGCTTACCTCTTCAAACAGATCTTCATTCATATGAATTTGTTCAGGACTCAAATCATGTACTACAGCAATGGAATTCGCCGCATCGGCGAAGCGCATCGCCTCACTAGATGCATTGACAACTAGATCCCCAATTTTTGTGTTAAACTGTCGGGCCCGAGCATCAATAGTGCTTTCAAAAAGGCGAAAAGCCTCCGCATCTAGGGCAAAAAACACATTACTGGACACTAGTGCCGAGACTAATGCAAGGCTTTGTAACGCAACCAAAATAGACATTAGAATAAAGATCTTCATCCTTAGTGACTGGGGCTTTTTCACAGAATCCTCCATTTGCAACATATTCTTATATCCTACTCGGGCTTCGTACGCTCAAAAGGTATTCCCAAATGATTAAAAGCTTCTTCTAAGGCTGCTAGCCACTCAGCAAATGCTGCAGGGGTGTCTATACCCTGCAATACTTCTTCTTCTGACTTATTTTGTTGTTGTAGATTCTTAGCTACCGCTCGACCCCTTTGCGCGGTTTGTATTAGGGTCTTTTGTAGAATAATACGAGCATCATAGCTTCCAGGGAAAGAGGGAGCAGCATAGACGTCTCCCTCTACAACCTGGCCCAGAGCAACTCTGTACGCATTCGCCGCATTTCGCTGCGACTTATCTCCGGCATCCAAGGTATCTAAGGCCAACAGAGACTCTTTCGCAGAATAAGCCCCTTGTTGTACTGGCATGTAATTACTGGCCATAGCAAAGGGGGTGTTGTTCTCTTCCTTGGTAAACCATCTTAAAAACAAGGCGGCTCCTTCCTGGTGAGCATCATCGGTTTTAGACACACACATACCGGCACCTTGTAGGATTGCGTATTCATGACCACCCTGGAATACAGGATAGGGTACAGGCAAAAGATCGATGTCAACTTTGTCGTAACCACAAGCTACCCAAGTAGGGAAATAGGAGGCTCCCGAGGAGGAACCGACATATGCAATTAGGTCATTGGATTTAATATCATCGGAGCGGAACTTACCCACGGCATCAAAATACCCCATACTATAACCTTTGTAGTACACTTCGAAAACCCGACTTAGCACCTCTTGGTTCAGGATCACCTTACCTTCACCTGTTCCACTAGTATGTAGAATTTCAACGCCTAGCTGACGGTTGCCTATAATGATATAATTGGCCACCGAATCTAGACCCATCATGCCTTTACCGTCCCATTGGGTGTCAGGTGTGGTANCATCAATCCATTGGTAGTACTGTCGGGCAGTTTCATATAATCCTTCCCAAGTAGCCAGATTCTCCGCTGTTAGCCCTTTTGCAGTGCAAAGCTCCTGCCAAGCTGTGTTATTTACATATAATAGCTCGGTACTTTTGGCAATGGGCAATACAAGTAATCGGTTATCATGAGAATAGCCATCCTGGAAAAAGGCCTGTACATACTTAGTCTTTTCCTCTTCCGTCAGATAGTCGTTTAAGTCGATCAGCTTTCCATAGCTATCGATTTCCATTGCCTTGTCCGGGTAGCAAGAAAAAGCATCGGGCATGGGTTCGGAGTTGATCGTCCCCGTAGCAGCGTCGGTAGTCCTCCGCTCTAGCTGAGCAAGCCCCCCCATCGCAATAGGATGGACCACTACACCTTTCTCTCTTCCCACTGTTTGGTTGAAAGTGTTAACAGCCTCCTCTAGTGCCACCAAGACATCTCCAACATAATAATGCCATAGGGTAATTGTAATGGGTTTTCGGGGATTCAAAGCGGTCTTTTCTTTGCCGCACCCGGACAAAATCAGTGTGGTTAGTAATAGCACAACAATCCATGTCTTCCCGCTAGTTTTCATCAAACCTCGTCCCCATTTCTCTTGCTAAGTTTTCATCAAACTGTGTAGCTCGTTGATTAGACGGTCGGCCTCTAACAACCAGGTATTCTGCAATATGCCAGTCAATTCTAATAACACTATGTGGCTTTCTAGGTAGTCAATCATGATGTTTTCGAACAAAAGAGATTAGCTTTCAACCCGCTAAGTTTAGTATGCGAAAGAGATTATAAAGAACTTCATGATAATCATACCACAGACTATCTTTTCGCTGTGAGATAGGTGACTAAAAAGAGGACTAGCAGTATGCTAGCCCTCTTCTCTTGCTTAGTTTTACCCCTCGTCGATAATCACTGGAGCTCCTGCCCACCACCCTGATACTTTTGGTCGTCAACATTGACCGTCACTGTTCTGGGAAATATCTCTCCACTCATCGTATCAGTGTACGGTGTTTTCTCAATGGTAACTGTAAGGTTTAGTATCTCGGTTTGCGCTAGATAGCTCAGATCCCCAGTCTGGGGATTGATCTCGGCTTCCCCAACAGGGGCAGTAATCTGTACTTCACCATAGTCCCCAGTGAAGACCATCACATCATTGTCTCGGATTTCTATCATCCAGCCAGGTTCGTTTCCTACTGCCCGAAAGTTGATTCCCTGTCGCCGGGCCTTTTCCCAAGGGTTTAGAGACGGATCTATGGAAAGGGCATGGTATTCGTTGCCATCCAGTTCAATAAAGGCTTCCTCGCCCTTGGTCCAAAAGGTTGTTACGCCATCACTGTATTTGGCACCGGAAGCGGATCGAACTAGAGGCAATCTTACCATTTGGCTGTCTGGCAGGATAAGGGATACCATGTCTTCTTCAAAGTAGGCAGTAAACTGCATATCATTCGCCATGAAAACCTGACCTTCGGTAGCTACGGCCTCAGGTTGGGACTCGGTTCGGTAAACCAATATCTCCAACTCTCCGGGGTTGTCAAGATCAGCGATGGGGTAAGGCTCGGTAGTTGCCCACAGTGTTTCACCTTGCTGATCCTTTATGATAGCCCGAACTCCGTAATCCTCCTCGGGGCGAATTGCACCAGCATCATACTTTAGCACAAAGGGAATCGGTACTTGGCCAGTAGGTTCAACTATCTCTTCTGCGATAATCAGGGCCTCGGAACTAGACTGATCTGTCCCAACCAAGGTGACAGTAACCCTGCTATCTGGTGGTAGTGCTATACGCTCTCTATAGGTTACTACCCCACTTAATTCTTGAGGCTTTGAACCACTAAGCTGATTGGCAAGGACATAGGCACTAAGCAGGAGTATCAACAGCACAGTTATCAGCATACGAAAACAAATAGTGTTACGTGGTCTAGACATATATCTCACCCCCTACTTGGCAATCTTAACTAAGATACTGTGGTTTTTCAAGGCAAATTGCCTGTCAGTATATATCGAAAGACCCAATAACAGGGCACCGCTAGCTGTCAGGCTCAAAGGAGAAAATTGCTCAATGCACAACTTGCCTATGAGATGCGCAGCTAGTTTGGGCTGACTAGCCGCAGACTAGATCGTCTACATCAATCCGAATAGATAAGGAGCGAGGAAATGAACAGCCCAAGTTGGATCAAAGCAGAGCGAAGGCGTGGCTAGCCCTTTACAGCACCGGCGGTCAGCCCGGCAATGATCTGATTCTGGAACATCAGTACTAGGATGATCAAAGGCAGTGTGACTAAGACCGTTGCTGCCATGACCTCGCCAAAGGGCTCTTGCCGAGCTATTTCTCCCGTAAACAGAGAGATAACCACTGGGACAGTGCGAGCACCCGGTTCGATACTAGTGAAAGTCAAGGCAAAGAGGTACTCATTCCAAGCGGCAATAAAAGACAACAAACCTGTAGTGACTAAAGCCGGTGTCGTCAACGGCAATAGGATCTTAGAAAAGGTCTGGAACGGTGTTGCTCCATCCACCTGTGCTGCTTGCATCAGGGAGCTAGGTAGGCCCCGGAAGAAAGAGGACAATACCCAAGCAGTGAAGGGCAAGGTAAAGATGAGGTATGACAAGATCATCCCCGGTACAGCCGATAACTTAGATTGAGTGATGACAGCATACAGACCTGCCAATACCGTAACTTGAGGGAACATGGTCATGGCCAGAATAGAGTACATAGAGGCAGTTTTACCTTTGAAACGCAACTTGCCGATGGCGAAACCGGCAAAGGAGCCCAGTACCAGGGAAATCAAGGTGACGGAAACCGCCACGATTAAGCTGTTGGCCAACCCCCGAGCGAAGGTAGAATTCCCTAAAACAGCTGAATAATTGGCTAAAGTCGGGCTGAGGCTTCTCTCCGCAGGGTGCACAGGAACCATAGTGGCCGGTGTCATTTGCAGCTGTGCTTCGGTTTTCAACGATGAGTTTACCGCCCAGTAAAACGGAAAGACCAAGTAGAAGAAGATGATTACCAATAANANCCAAAACAATGCTGTGGANGCCAAACGGNGCATGTTTTTACCCATCGCTTTCCACCCCCAGAAANCGGATATACGTGACAGCAAAGACAAAGATGAAGAGGAAGATGATTACCCCAATCGCCGAGGAGAGTCCCATATCTCGGTTGCCGATAAGTTGATAATAGTTGTAGGTCGCCATGGAGTAACGGGTTTGAGCTAACAGTACTTGAAAAACGTCAAATACCCTTAAGGCATCCAGGGTACGGAAAACTAAGGCTACCGCCAAGGTTGGCTTTAGCAGAGGCATAGTAATGCTCCAGAGTCGACGCAGCCAACCGGCCCCATCTACCTCCGCCGCCTCGTAAATATCTCCGGGGATAAGCTGTAGTCCTGCCAGCAGTAACAGCGCCATAAAGGGTGTAGTTTTCCACACGTCAACAGCGATGATGGCTGGCAAAGCCCAGGCATCTGTCCGCAGAAAGGGAATCTGACCATTNCCGACCCCGAGTTTCTGAAACAACACGTTGATGATCCCCACCCGGGTTGGGGTCAGCATCCACTGCCACATCCTAGCCGAGACTACGGTAGGGATAGCCCATGGAATCAGCATAACAGCCCGCATGGCACCCCGAAGTTCGAACTTGCTGTTCATCACTAAAGCAATCATGAGTCCCAATAAGGTTTCCTGCAAGACAGAGACAATAGTGAAAATCAGGGTGTTCTTAATGGCCAAAATAAAATCCCGATCTGATGCACCGATTACGTAGCGCTTGCCCAACCAAGAGAATTGAGCCAGCTCTCGATAGCGAACCGGTTGCCGTGGCAGGATCTGAATCGGTCGGGCATACTCAGGCTGATGGGTTTGGGGATCGAGCTTCGGCCTGCCTGTTTCCTCATCAATGATGGGAGGAAGCTCCTGGATAGTCATACCTAGGAGTCTTTTATAGTTATCTAGGGCAACATACTCCACTGATTGGCCTGAGGCAAAGCGCTGATTAGTGAAACTGCTGTAGAACACCTTCCCCAAAGGATAAATGGCTATCAAGATGATAACCATAAAAGTCGGTAGTAAGAGCAAGTATGCCAATCGTTCTTCCTGCTGAGCCAAGGATAGCTGCTTGCTTTTGGGTTGCCTTTTCACGGGTGGACCGCCCTCTCGTTCTAGTTAGTTATCTATTGGAGACTCCCGATTGGGGTTTTTTATGCCTCAATCGGGAGTCTAAGTTGCTCTACTATTTTGCTGGAAGTCCCGTTAGGTCTTGTAGGTCAAGCTCCAGTTCCTCTAACGCATCGCTAGCATCACTCTTGTCGGTCAAAACAGAGTGAACCGCGTTGAAGAACAAGGTGGAAACCTCATTATAGCGAGGAGCAGAAATGGTACTGGGACGAGCTACAGCGTTGACGAATACATCATATAGACTACCCATGAATGGCGAAGCCTCAAGTACCTCTAAATCCTGGTATAGTGACATGATAGTGGGATTCATGGACGCCTCAATTGCCCTGACCTTCTGCTCCTCGTAGGAAGCGAGGAACAAAGCAACATCAGCTGCAATCTTTGGATGCTTGCTATATTTGCTCACAGATAGCTGCCATCCACCAAGGGTAGCAGCACCTGCGCCACTGGCACCAGCCGGCAGAGGTGATACGTCAAATTTGCCTGCTATGGCACTATCCGGACCGTTCCCGAGACTATAGCAATAGGGCCAGTTNCGCATGAATAAAGCATTCCCNGCCTGGAACATAGTCCGAGCATCTTCCTCTGCAAACCCAATGACTCCTGGAGGCGAAATGGTGCCCACCCACCCGGCGGCCTGCTCCAAGATTTCAACAGCCCGGGGGTTATTCACCGATATAGTACCATCAAACTCGATGATACTGCCACCATCGTTAGACGCGAGCCACTCCAGAGCATCACAAGTTAGCCCCTCATAGGCATTACCTTGCCATACAAAGCCCCAGAAGTCCTGATTGCCCTTGGCTCTTTCCCCGGCTTGGACTTTAGCAGCAGCGGCTTCCAGCTCATCCCAGGTGGTCGGTGGCTCTAGGTCGTACTCTTTCAGCAAGTCCGTCCGGTAGTACAGCAATCCTGCATCGGTAAACCATGGAATAGCCACTAGTTTCCCATCAACGGTGTTATTCTCGATGATCTCGGGGAAGTGCAATTCTGCCACTTCTTTCGCACCGTATTCATAGAGATCGACAAAATGCTCAGCCAAATCTCCCGGCCAGATCACGTCGATCTGGTAAACGTCAATTTCGAGGCTCTGGGCCTCAAAGAACTGAAGATATAAACCAAGACGATCCTGAACCATATCCGGTGTATCTAGCACAGTGATCTTAATATCGGGATGCAGCTCCATATAACGAGCAGCTGCTTCTCGACTAATCTCTAGTTCCTGTCCTACGGCTCCGGTAGCCACCGTGATATTTACTGGTTCAGCAGCTAGCGCTACTCCCGACACCACCAACAGCCCGATCAACAACATGATAAGCGTAGTTCTAGGTTTCATTAAGTAACCTCCCATCGACTTTAGACCGTATTGCAACCCAAATTGAGTTTCGTTGCAGCCCTCCTTCCGGTTCTATATATTTGAAGCAGATAATCCAGTACAGTAGCTGCCTTCTATGTCAATACCAGCCGTCTAAACCTTAAGAGACTGCGACTCCTCTTAGGTCTAGGCTTTGTGCCAAGTGGCAGGTCACAAAGTGTTCTGAGCCACCGTCGGGACCAATATTCCTCATCAAAGGCGTCTTTTTGCGACATATCTCTTTGGCATAGTCGCACCTAGGATGGAAATAGCAGCCAGCTGGTGGGCTAGTAGGATCTGCAACTTCTCCTTTCAAGGGAATTCTCTCTGTTTTGATTCTAGGGTCTGGTTTAGGAACTGCCGATAGCAGTGCTTCGGTATATGGATGTTTTGGCCAAGAAAATAGCTCTTCAGTGTTGGCTAACTCCACTATCTTGCCAACATACATGACAGCTACCCGATCACTTATGTGTTCAACAACGCTAAGATCATGGGCAACGAATAGATAAGTCAGGTTGTACTCTTCCTGCAGGTCCTGGAGGAGATTTAAGATCTGTGCTTGGATTGATACGTCCAGGGCTGATACCGGCTCATCACAGACGATTAGTCTCGGGTTTAGAGCCAAAGCTCTAGCAATACCAATTCTCTGCCGTTGGCCGCCGCTGAACGCGTGTGGATATCTCCTCATGTATTCAGGTCGGAGTCCAACCCTTTTCATCAGCCTAAGTACTCTATCTTCCAGTTCTTTGCCGCTGGCAATGTCATTTACCAAAAGAGGTTCACCGATGATATCTTTTACTGTCATCCTGGGATTAAGAGAGGAATAAGGGTCTTGGAAGATGAGCTGCATGTCTTTCCGAAGGGGGCGGAGTCCGTCTTTGCCGATAGCAGCTGTATCTATATAACCCCCGTTTTGGCTGAAGAAGACTTGACCACTGGTGGGCTGAATCGCCCGTATGATACATCTACCGGTAGTAGTTTTCCCACAACCACTTTCGCCTACTAACCCTAGAGTCTCACCTTCCTTGATGGAAAAGCTTATATCATCGACGGCGCGCACATGCCCGATTACCTTTCTCCACATCCCTCTGCGGACGGGGAAATACTTCTTGAGATTTCTCACATCGATAAGCCCAGCTTCAGCCATGTTTTTTCACCTCANCGTATAGCGAACAAGCTACTTCGTGTCTAGGAGTCACTTCGACNAGATCTGGNATCACAGTATTACACAGCCCTTTCCTATACTCAGGACACCTCCTATGGAAGGAACACCCANGTGGTATGTTATAAGCATCGGGGACTGTCCCCTTGATAGATTCCAGGCGCTTCTTTGTCTTTTTACCAACTTTGGGAATGGATTTGAGTAGTGCTTTAGTATAAGGGTGTAAAGGGTTGTGGAAAAGCTCATCGACTGGGGCACTTTCCACTATCCTGCCAAGATACATAACCGCTACATGTTGAGACATCTCTGCTACTACTCCGAGGTTATGGGTGATCAGCATGATCGACATTCCCAGTTCGTCTTGGAGCTGCCTCATTAGGTCAAGGATTTGAGCTTGGATGGTGACATCAAGAGCAGTAGTAGGTTCGTCGGCGATTAGAAGTTTGGGATTACAGCAAAGTGCCATGGCGATCATCGCTCTTTGCCTCATTCCACCACTAAGCTGGTAAGGATACTCATCGATTCTCTCTTCGGGGCTGGGGATTCCAACTTTTCGCAACATATCGATGGCAAGGTCCCGGGCCTGGGCATGGTCAACATCTTGATGCAACAAGATTGCTTCTATGATCTGATTGCCAACTGTATATACGGGGCTAAAGGAGGTCATGGGCTCTTGGAAGATCATGGCGATTTCCTTGCCCCGGATTTTCCTAATCTCGGGTCCATTAGGGTCAAGCTGAGCTAAATCTACGTATCCCTGTGGGTTGTACTCATCTCCATAGAACTTGATGGTGCCCTCTACGATCTTGCCCCTGGCTGCTAGGACCCTTAGAATGGAAAGGGCCGTAACACTTTTCCCACAACCGCTTTCACCGACTACGCCCAAAGTCTCCTTCCTACCCATAGACAGGCTGACACCGTCAATAGCTTTGACGGTACCTTCATCAAGGAAGAAGTAAGTCTTTAGATTTGCTACTTCCAGCAGCTTGCTATCCATATGTCTCCACCTTGCCTAGTAGTTTCTAGCGGGAATAGGGGTCTGCCGCATCTCGCAGACCATCACCTAAAAAGTTGAAGGATAACACGGTAATGATTACCATGAAACCTGGAAGCAGGAGCCATGGTGCTAAAGCCACCGACCTTACGTTTTGTGCTTCTTGCAGTAACACTCCCCAGCTAATCACCGGAGGCCGTAGGCCCAGGCCCAAGAAGCTCAGGCTGGTCTCGCCGAGAATCATCCCCGGAATGGAAAGGGTCAAAGACGCGATAATGTGGCTCAAGAAGGATGGGACCATGTGTCTAAACACGATTCGAAACTCGCCTGCCCCACAAATCCTTGCGGCAGTCACAAAATCCTCCTCCCGTAGGGACAGAAATTTACTTCGCACAACCCTGGCCAATCCAGTCCATCCGATTAGTGACAGGATTATGGTGATACCAAAATAGACTCTAAGGGGCGGCCAATGTGGTGGTAGTGCAGCACTTAAGGCCATCCAAAGGGGAATGGTGGGTATACTGCGGATAAACTCAATCAGGCGCTGAACAATAACGTCAAAGGCTCCGCCGTAGTAACCAGAGAAGCCCCCAATCAGGATCCCGAGCAAAAAGCTAATAAGGACACCAATCAGTCCTATGGACAATGATATTCTCGAACCATATAGCACCCGGGAGAATGTATCTCGCCCCATGCGATCTGTACCCCAAAGGCATAGGGTGCCTTCCTTTGCGCCAATAAGGTGTAAATCCGTGGGCCACATTCCCCATAGTTTGTAAGGGTGGCCTTTCACGAAGAAATAAATGGGGTGCTCAATATCCGGATCAGGAGTGTATTTTTTTCTTAGTGTTTTAGGGTCTATCTCACGTTTGTATCCATGGACAAAGGGCCTTAGACTAAAGCCATTCTTACCTACAAAACGAATTCTTTGAGGTGGAGCATAGGTGAAGCGAATATCATACTGATTGGGGTCGTAGGGGGCAAAGAACTCACAAAATGTGGCGAAGAAGTAAGTGGCTATAAGTATTACTAAGCTCACATTTGCCAGACGATGCTTGCGAAATTTCCACCGCATCAGCTGCCATTGTGATGCCACATATATGTCCTCATCAGCCTCAAGATCTTCATCGTCAGTAATTAGGTTAGGAGTATCTGCATCTGGTGTCTGGCTTTCTTCCGCCTTTGATCTGCCCTTCAGGGAGTTCTTCCCATAATCCTCATTACGTGGCATAAAACTCCTCCTACTCATATCTTATTCTGGGGTCTATCCAGGCAAGGAGTATGTCAGATATCAAGGTGCCTATGACCGTCAGAACGCTCAACAGCGTGACAAAGCTGCCTGCTAGATACATATCTTGACTTTGAAGTGCTCTTAAGAGCAAAGGTCCTGTAGTAGGTAAGCTCAGAACCACTGAGGTAATAGTCTCGCCCGAGATAAGATTGGGTAAAGACCATCCAACTGTACTGATAAACGGGATCATTGCGATCCTAACCGGATACTTATAAAGTAGCTTCCTTTCGGGAACTCCTTTGGCTCGGGCTGTCGTTACATATGGTTTATTTAACTCATCAAGTAGGTTTGCCCTGAATGTACGGATGAGCCCCGCAGTGCCGCTCATACCGATGATGATGACAGGGATCCAAAGATGCTTGAGTAGGTCCANGATTTTCGCNCCACTCCAGGCAGCTTCGACATACTTGGGTGAAAAAAGACCACCAACGCTTTGGCCGAAATATGAGTANGCAATCCACATAAGGATCAAAGCTAGCATGAACTGAGGAATAGCGATGCCGATGAACCCCAAGAATGACACGAAATAATCCCCCGCTGAATACTGACGGGTTGCTGAGTACAATCCGATTGGAAAGGCAACAATCCATGTGAATATCAAGGTACACAAGGATATAGCCACTGTAAGGGATAGCCTCTCCCAGATCAGAGTATTAACTGGCCTATTCCACTCGAAGGACTGGCCGAAGTCGCCGTGGAGCATTCCCCATACCCATTTGAAGTACTGAACATAGATAGGTTGGTCCAGTCCATATCGTTTAGTCAGTGTCGCTATGGTGGCTTCATCTACTGTTTGTCCAGCTTGGCTTAGCTGTGCAATATAGGATGTCAGAAAATCACCGGGTGGGAGCTGAATGATGGTAAACGAGACTATGGAGATGAGGATTAGGGTCGGGATTGCATAGAGGATACGCTCAAGAATATAGCGGGCCAAGGTTCTTTCTCCTTTCACCTGGGAGACGATCTAGTTCATATACCGTAAAATGCCTGGGGTGAAATTAAGAGTCTACAGATTTTGTATGCCCGATACCAAATAAATAGAACAAGCAGTAGACGACAGGAGACTATTTTGGGCTCCAGGTTCATATGATTAAGTGATTGTGTTGGCACATGGAATAAATTGGCAAAGGTAGTAAGAGTGAAACTAGTGATTTGTGCAAGTAATTCTTACTGGGGGGAGAGTCATTGAGAGACTTCACATTGCAGCTTAGGGATTACGCTGAGGTTAACCGGGTAGACCTAATGGGTATTGCACCGATAGAACGTTTTGATGGTGTTCCCAAAGAGCGACACCCATCCTCCATATTTCCCGAGGCAAGATCAGTGCTTGTGGTCGGCAAGAGGATAACCCGGGGAGTTTTGCGCGGTGTGGAAGAAGGAACGCAATTCGATCTTTACCCTATGTACGGAAGGGATTGGCTGAACAATCGGATCTTGGCTATGGCTACATTTAGACTGGGAGAGTTTCTAGAGGATAACGGCTGGGAAGCCGTCCCTTTGCCTAATCTACCGCTTGAGGTACCGGCACTGGGAATTCCGGTAAGACCTAACCAGCCGCCCCCCAATGTCATGATCGATTTTGAAGATGCTGCGGTGAGAGCCGGTCTGGGGGAGATCGGTTATTGCGGCGTGTTTCTCACTCCTCAATTTGGGCCTCGGCAAAGGATTCAGATGATCCTCACTGACGCCAAACTGGAACCGAATCCTATTCTTGAGAAGGCAATCTGCAGCGGCAGTAAAGACCATGCCAAGTTCTGCCCGATGGGAGCTATCGATGTTTCGTGTGAAAAGACCACTGTAATCTGTGGCAAGCAGATGGTCATAGCTAGGGTGGACTTTGAAAAGTGCAAGACCTGCAAAAATGGAGCATATCCTAACCCTTATCATGTGACAGGAAAACCGGACCGATTAGCGGCTATTTGTGTCAGGAGCTGTGTGGAATATCTAGAGACTAACAAGGCCATCGAAAGCAGTTTCCACAACCCCTTCAGGAAAAGAGCGCCATGGCAGGTGATTGAGGAAAGAAAACTCCTATAGTCGAGCCCATGTATTATCTATTTACGCCTTGATCCAGGAAGTACTCTTGATACGGAGGGGAGAGGACAATGGGGCTAACCAAAGCACAGATAAAGGAATTTGGTCTTGCTGCCGGTTTGGATCTGATCGGGGTGGCTAATATAGAGCGGTTTAAGGATGCNCCCATAAGAATGCATCCAGCCTCCATCTTTCCTGAAGCCAAGTCGGTAATCGTGGTGGGAAAAAGGATCTTGCGGGGCGGCTGGCGGGGTATAGAGGAGGGAACCTACTGGCCTTCATATACGTATTTTGATTACCACGGCCTCCTAAACAGCTTGTTCATTCAATATCCCTTGTATGAATTGGCCTGTTTTTTGGAGGACCATGGGTGGGAGGCAGTTCCCTACTACTCAGGAGTACCTGAAACACAGCCCCCGACGGAGCCTCTGCGACGGGGAGGCGTGGCCCCAAATGTNCATCTCGCGATTAGAATAGCGGGAGTCGCTGCCGGAGTGGGAGAGATGGGCTGGTCTAAAGTGTTTCTGACCAAGAAGTTCGGGCCTAGACAAAGACTGCATGCAATCATAACTGACATGCCTTTGGAGCCAGATCCTCTNGTGGAGCCCCAATCCATCTGCACTCGNTGCATGGAGTGTGTGCGGGGTTGTCCGGGGGCGATTCCACATATCAAAGAAGGTAAGACGATAAGCATCAAGATAGAAGATAAGACCTATGAATGGGCTGATATCAATCTAGGTCGCTGCTGTCTCATGTATCATGGTGGCGATCCACGGCTATCGCCCTTTCTGCATAAAGACTTCCCCGGTTGGAGTTTTGATGTAACTGAACAGGAAATATCTGAAGAAGCCGCTTACAAATTCTGCTGGCCCTTATCTACCCTGCCATGGCGTAAGACAGAAGAATTTCCTTCAGGCTACATTGTAGAAGGTCACGCGTTGCTGGCGAAATGGGGAGTAGGCGAGAAAGAGGGATCAAGCTACGGTGTAGGAGGTTCTCGGGGCTGTATGCGCAGCTGTTTTAACTACCTGGAAAAGAATGGTTTTATCGAGCAGACCTTTCAAGGAGGTGAGTTCATCAAAAGAGACCGTTGGCTCTTACCATCTAAAGCAGAGAAGAAGCAACTCGAGAGCTAGAATGGCAAGAGGAGGTCAATTAATTGAAAGTGTACAACCGTCCTGTGAGTTTGGTAGTGCTGCTAATTGGTGGGCTGTTAATAGGTCTTGCTTCCCACTCCTACGCTGAATTTGTTCAATCACCGGGAGTATCAGTGATGCTCTATGCTGCTCCCGAGGAGTACCAGAAGGCAACAGGGGACACGATAACCCAATTCAAGGAAGCACCTGCCCTTGCAGCCCTGGTGGAAAAGGGCGAGCTCCCCTCAGTCGAAGAAAGACTGCCTAAGGATTTTATGGTTTACACTGTAGCAGAAATCGGACAATACGGGGGAGATCTGAAAAGCGCATCGGTGGGTCCTGCCGGGGGGCATGATCTTTATTGCTGTACGGATCCGCCCTATTTGTTCAATACCGATGCTTATGCACAAGCTATCCTTCCCTATATAGCCAAGGGTTATGAATTCTCCGAAGATATGACGAAGCTGGTTATCTTCCTTAGAGAAGGCCTGAAATGGTCAGATGGGGTCCCCTTTACTGCCGATGACATCATGTTCTGGTGGAACGATGTTATATTGGATGACGAACTCACTCCGGTGAAGCCTTCAATCTGGATGCCCGGTGGCAAGCTGGCTGAGTTTACAAAACTAGACGATTATACCGTCCAAGTCAAGTTCGCTATTCCCTATAGACCTGTGACTGCCTCCATAGTCCTCGCCCAAGTGAGTTTTCGGCCGGCACATTATCTGAAGAAGTGGCACATAGGGTACAATCCTGATGCCGAGAAGCTCGCCCTAGAAGAGAAGTTCGATGCCTGGTATAAGGTATTCCAGTTCCATGCTGATGCTGGATGGACGCAGCAGGACACTAATCTGCCTGGAGTGGGGCCCTGGGTAATGGAAAAGCTCACCACCACTCAAAAGATCTACAAGCGTAACCCCTATTTTCTCGGTGTTGATCAAGCTGGCAATCAGCTGCCATATGTCGATCGGCTGGTTGTAGATATAGTTGCTAATAAAGAAGTAGTGATTATGAAACTGCTCAATGGTGAGATGAGTGTTGGGGGATATATGTCCGGTATGACTATGCAGGATGTTTCCCTGTACAAAGAGGGTGAAGAAAAAGGCAACTACAGTTGTTTCCTTTATACGAGCCTCTATACCGAAGTCGTATTCTCCTTCAATCAGGCTCATCCAGACCCCATCATGCGAGAGATATTCCAAGATAGAAGGTTCAGACAGGCGATGTCATTGGCGATCAACAGAGATGAAATCAACGAGTACTTGATGGGTGGCACCGGTATCCCCACTCAAGCAACGGTACATCCTACCTGCAGCTTCTTTAGACAAGAATGGAGCACCGCCTACGCAGAATATGATCCGATAGCAGCTGGAGAGTTGCTGGACGAAATGGGCTTGAAGCGTGGTCTCGATGGATATCGGCAAAGACCTGATGGAGAGCCCTTGCTCATAACCATCCTCTTTGACGATGCCGGTCTGGGGTACAGAAGCGATACCGAGTTTTTCCAATTGATGAAGACATATTGGGAAGCCGTCGGGGTAAAGACTGAGCCGAGAGCTATGGCCCGCACCTTGATTGCTGCCAGAGCTCTGGCCGGGGAGCTAGACATCGGAGTATGGTCACACCCTCGTCTCATTGAAGGTGCTGTGTATTATCCCGGGATAGAACTCCATTGGAAGCCAAACAACCAAGCATTGGCTTGGGGAATTCCCTACTCGATATGGTATGACACCGATGGGAAATCGGGGGAAGAGCCTCCCGGCTATATCAGAAAGTTCTTTGATGCTTGGGATGCATGGTGCCTGGCAGTGACAGATGAAGAGTATCAGGCATGGGCAGAGGCACTATGGGATCTCCAAGCAGAAAACCTCTATATCATTGGAACTGTTGGGTATAGCAAGTGGCCACTACTTATTGATAACAAGTTGCATAATGCCCCCAAAGAAGGGTTCATCTTGGCCGAACCAGTCAGATGGTGGGTCATATCCTATCCGGAGCAGTGGTTCTTGAAATAGAGTCAAACGGCTATCTAAGAATGGTCCTAGAGCTGGCACTTGGTGCCACTCTAGGACTTTATTCGTGTGCCCAGCATGTCTGCTGAGCCGGTCGCTTTCAACGGAAGAAAAGGAGGCATTTGTTAAAGTCTGCATTAGCAAAGAGTATATCGGCTCGAACTTGCCGAATATCTAAGAAGGATGGCGGCTAAGCAGAACCACAGGGGGAGTGTTTTTACCAGCATGGTGATATTATTGGACAGAAGATTCGTGTTAGTGACGCTTGTTATCGTACTCATGCTATGTTTCCTGGTTAGTGTACCAACTTCAGCAAGGAGTATTGTCCTGAATTCCGATGGGACTTTCTTGATTAATGATCCTACTGAAGATTTATACGTTTTTGGTGATCTAGATAAGATGCGATACAATACCGCGGCCTACATAGACATTAATTATTTGCTAGAAGAGGTTATTAAGCATTTGATTGAGACACGAGTTGTTATGAACAAATCCCTGGTGACTCCGGGGCATCAGGCATATAACGAATTTACCGGGGAAGCTGCCATCATTATCAGGGACGTTTTATTGCACCTTGCTAGAACTGAAGGAATTGATCTTTTTACCAATATGGGTGATGAGGGCCTACCTAATTTGACAGACCGGGTTCTGGCTTTGGTGCCCAGTATTGAGGCCCGAAATGACGGTTTAAAACTAGCAGCAGCGGAATTCGCTCAGGTATTTCTCTATGAGCAGCTCAGTGCACCCCACACCGCTAGGGATAGGATCGCAAGTACTAAGTTTTATCTGGATCAAGCAATGGAACACGATTCTACTTGGATTGAGGCAGGTATTCTTATGGCTGAATCGCTGCTGTTCGAGGGAAAGGCACTTAACGCTCAACATGTACTTGGGAAGAATATAGAGATAGGCGAAGATGGCTCTTTATCTTTGAAGCATTCCTCCGTTTCTCCTTTCCTGAGGACTATCAAGACTTTTTGCTATGAAGGGTATCCTTTGGTAAACTACGAAGATGCAGTTCTTGGTTCGGTGAGTGAAGCAGATACAATTATTGAGCATCGCTACACTCGAGATGCAAGCGATTGGTACACTGCCTATGCCCGTGCTTTGAATGCCACAGGTCAGCCGCAAGAAGGAGCAACCTATGCTCAAATGGCTCTCGACAGGAACCCCGATAATTGCGTGGCATGGCATACACTAGGGGATTCGCTACTAGCCATGGGCGAGTTTAGGGAGGCACGGGTAGCATTTTGGACAGTAATTGTAGTAGTCAACGAAAACACCTTAGGCAAAGTGACATTTGAAAACGAGTACACATATTATCAATCTGCGGCATATAATTGGGCGGTTATAGCGTTTTATTACGAAGATAACTTAGAAGAGGCTGTAGAGCTGATTAGAATTCTAGATTATTGCCTCCCAACGATCCATCATTTGCGCAGAGATTACGTTGATCCACTAAGACAAGAATTACTTGATGAACTGCATTCCAGGCACTATAAGAGTCTTCACGAAGAGAAATTGGAAGATGCTCTATACTTTGTTCAATTGGCAGATGAGTTGTACTCCGACGATCCATACATAATCTACCAGCTTTGGGTTGTGAATCAAATGCTAGGCAATAAAGAAGAAGCAAGCAGGTATTTGGAGACACTCTTACTCGATCATCCAGATAGTCAGCCGGCAAGAGATTTGATGCGGTTTTTTTCATCACATCCATAAGGCAAGAGGATATTCGGCCATTGACGGCGGTGGGCAAGGCTGAGCCGATGACCGCATGCGAGGTGATGACTTAATTGACGGGGAAATACTCACATATTTGCGGCGGCTTGGAGGCAACGGATAGGATTGAGTTTTTGCCAGAATTATAGACCAGGGAAGCTGCAGATAAAAGGAGCCACGTCAGCTTTAGCTGACTTCGCCAAGGCAGGGCGATGTCCACCAAGTCCAGATAGGTTTGTCCAAGAGTCAAATACTTACGTAAGCAAGGAGGGTCTGGTTGATTACTAGTGTGTATTTTGTCCGTCACGCTCATTCTGACATATCCATAAGGCAGGAGGATATTCGGCCATTGACCGCGGTAGGCAAGGCTGACAGCAAGAGGGTTAGCGCTGTGCTCCTTGGTAAAGGTATTTCAAAGGTATATTCTAGTCCCTATCTTAGGGCAGTGGAGACCGTTAGCGATCTAGCCAACTCTATTGGGACTCAAGTTATCTTGGTAGATGATTTCCGTGAACGGTGTACGGGGGGCTGGGTTGATGATTTCTTCACTTTTGCGAGACAGCAATGGCAAGATTTCGACTACCGGCGTGGTGATGGAGAATCCCTTAGAGAAGTCCAAGCAAGGAACATTTCCGCTTTGGAGAAGGTAATCAAAGCTAGTTTTGGCGAGAGCATAGCCATCGGCACGCACGGTACAGCCTTAGGGACCATCATCAACTACTACGACTCCTCTTTTGGCTATGAAGGCTTCTGCAGTATTGTCGACAAAATGCCCTATATCCTTCATTTCACTTTTGATGGGCTTCGGGTAAAGAGTGTTGCTGAGATTGAGCTCCCTTAATGGGGACGGATAGGATCTTGTATCGTGCGTACGATCAAAGGGGAGGTCTGGTATGCAAAGAAGATCGAACTACACAGAGATTAGCTTTTTGCTTCTTCCCTGTACATAATCTCAGAAGCAACCAGACATAGCGAAATGATTGCCGAGAGCGCCAGCAGCGCTATCCACGCGGGTGGGTAACTTCCACGTAAGTGATAGTCCCGTTTCTTACATTCTCACTATGTCCAAGGATAGGAAGCGTCATCGGGGGGACTTTGGAACACCGAATCGTCTCCAATCGAATAATTGAGCACAGAGGCATGGAGCCCTCCTTGGCAAAGGTGACCGCTGCCGGCTCACGAAAAGACATTTTTGAACCCTAGTGGAGATCATCTCTCTGCTAGGGAGTTTTTCTGTATCCAAAACAGGAAAGGCAGGAACCTACGTGAGAGCGAGGAATAACGAGCCAAGTACCCGCCACAATCACTACCCGAAGATAGAAGCGTTTCCTGTATCGGAGAACAATACATCCAGACTATGGCGTTTGGCGTGATGTTCCTTGGCAGCATAATCGCCACCTGGGCGATGGAAGACCGCGTGCTACAGAAAGAACTTCAGGGCTATCGTGAATACTCAAAACGGGTTGGCTACCGTTTGATACCAGGGGTTTGGTAGAAGACATGTCTCCATCCATGAAACTGCTGGACACGAGCGTTAATTACAATGTGCGAGGTGGATAGGTAATGGAAAAACGTCTATACTTTGATACCGTAGCAGAGCTCTACGAATCGTCGCGACCGGGGTACCCCTCTCTCTTGATCGACGACCTGCTATGGCTATCGAGGATCTCGGCAGACGCCCACATTCTGGACGTGGGCTGCGGGACAGGCAAATCGACCGAGCCCTTTGTCCTGCGGGGTTTCAAGGTGTGCGCTCTCGACCCTGGAGCCAACATGCTCGCTTTGTGCAAGAAGAAGTTCCACAAGTATCCTAACGTGAGGTTCGAGAACGCAGCATTTGAGACATGGTCTGATGGGTCCGACGAGTTTGACTTGGTGATTTCGGGAACTGCTTTTCACTGGGTAACCGAGGCTGGGTATCGACAGCTTCTGCGCGTGCTCAGACCCCAAGGGGCTGTGGGGATCTTCTGGCACACTTTCCTCCGTGGTCATGATCAAATTCACAAAGACCTTGATCTTATCTACCGGAATCACGCACGACATCTGTACGTTGACGACCTCGATGCAGCGCAGGAGATGAAAGATCGGCGTAAGGAGGAGCAGATGCTATCCTGGGAGGAATTCGCTGAGTGGAGAGTAATTCGCTACTATAGCAGCATTCGCTATAGCGCAAAGGGATATCTGGATCTTGTCAAAACATGGCCGGATCACGCAGGACAGAGTGATGTTTTCTTTAAATCGGCGGGCTCGCTAATTGAAGATGCCGGTGGGGAAATCGTCATGCCTATGCGGACGACGCTCTGCTTTGGTCGGCGCATGTAGTACTTGAACAGTAAGCTGCCGTCCACTACCATATCGGCTGGCTGGAGTAATCGGGAAGTTTTGCCGACTTAGAGTGGACAGAGAGCCCTCATGACCGAGGAAGATAATATCATGATATGTGGGAGGTTGCCGATCGCTTCGCTCTATCTCGATGACAGGCATCAACACATATCTAGTGACAAATTGCTTACCAAGAGCGATTTGGCTATCAAAGACGCATCGAGTTGCGGGGGGAGTAACTCATGGAGAGCTTCGATATCGTAGTACATTGGCAAGATGAAAGAATAGAGATAAGGCTAGGCGGAGCAGTTTAGAAGGGATGTGAAAAGGAGTGGCCATGACTGAGTTCCATCCAATAGAGACAGAACGTCTCTTGCTGCGCCGCTTTAGTTTGGATGATGCCCAGGATGTGCAGAGGCTTGCCGGGGACTGGGATATCGCCAGGATGACAATAAATATTCCCCACCCTTATGAAGATGGCGTGGCCGAAGAATGGATCAGTAGACAGAGAGAGCCGTTTGATAGGGGCGAAGTGATCGCCCTGGCCGCCACACTGAAACCAGAGGGGACTTTCATTGGCTGTGTTTCGCTAGGCGTAAATAAGAAGAATCACTGGGCAGAATTGGGGTATTGGATTGGGAAACCTCACTGGAACAAAGGCTATTGCACTGAAGCTGCCGGGGCTTTGATGGACTATGGCTTCAGGGTACTCGAGCTCAACCGAATACAGGCACGCCATCTGGCATCTAACCCTGCCTCTGGTCGAGTGATGCAGAAGCTAGGCATGTCCTATGAAGGTACTTTGAGGCAAGTAGTTTTTCTGAGGGGCTCATATGAAGATCTTGCGGTGTATGCAATCCTGCGAGATGAAAACGATGTTTGATGATGTCTGGAGGGTATTCTGGTTCAACATCAACATGGCCAGCCACAAACAGCATATCCTTGGCTGTTTCATAGTGAACTAACTGGAGCTAGCCAGCTTTGATTTGCCTTAGGCCTTCCGAATTGTTTTTCGCTAGGGAAGGACCAGTGGTGCAACAGCAAGAATTGTTAACATAGATGTATTCTGATCCAACAGGACAATGGGGGGTTGGATTATCTTATCGCTATTACTTGGTGCCAGTGTTGTTTTATATGTTGTGGCACGAGCTAATTACCTTCTTTTCCATGCTTTGGTAGAGGGTTTTGCCATTGTTGTGGCAGCCTTAATATATGTGTTGGCCACCCGTACCTACCAATACTCTAGAAACACCACGTTTCTTTTTTTGGGGATAGCCTACTTTCATGTGGCTGTTTTGGATTTCAGTCACTTACTTACATATAAGGGGATGGGGGTATTCCCGGCTTTTGGTGCTGATATCCCGACCCAGCTATGGATCGCAGGGCGCTTTATAGAGGCGGTGTCCCTTTTTGTCGTCCTACTCTTACCACGACAACAGATCAACCGCAGGCTCACAAATATGGTCTACACCTTTACGACAGTTTGCTTGTTGCTTAGCATAATGGTTTTTCGGGTATTCCCTACCTGTTTTGTCGAAGGCCTAGGGCTTACAAGTTTCAAAGTGCTGAGCGAATATATAATTATCTGCCTTCTTCTTAGTAGTGCCTATATGCTATACTTACGCAAGGACCGTGTTGAGCAGGGTACTTTCAGGGCTGTGGGAGTAGCCATGGTAATCACAGCTATATCTGAGCTTACTTTTACTCTCTATACCGATGTTTATGGTATCGCCAACATGCTAGGGCATATACTTAAGNTGATTTCTTATTATGTTATTTACTCAGGCGTTCTAACACAGGGGATTGAAGCGCCCTATAGCATGATGTCGGCAGAACTCAAAGATAGGGCTCTCAAAGATCCCCTGACCAGTCACTATAATCGTCAGGGCATGATGGAGGTAATGGAAAAGGAAATGCCCGAGATTATGCAAGAAAGAAATGGCTTGGGAATACTGATGATAGATCTAGATAACTTCAAAGCTATCAATGATAGTCATGGACACTTATTCGGCGACGAGGTTTTGAGGATGTTCGCTGCATGTTTAGATGATAATATACGTGAAAATGATGTAGCGTGTCGTTTCGGTGGCGATGAATTTGTGGTGCTCTTGCGGGAGGTGGACCTTAGTGAGCTCAAATATGTAAGGGATCGCATTCAGACTGCCACCGAGGTATGGATTGCAGATAACGAAAGACTTCATGGTTTGGGAGTTAGTATTGGTACCGCTTTCTTGCAGCCGGGACAGCCTTTTGATATCGACAGTTTACTCAAAATGGCCGACAAAAGCATGTATGCTGTCAAGCAAAGCAAGAAGGAACCATGCTGAATTAGGAAGGGATTTCCAGGTACGTATCTTGGTAAGCATCAAATACTCCCCACCCTGTATTTGCCTCTTTTGTGGCCTGCGGCTGTCTAGAATCAAGCGGCCAGAATGACACATCTTAGGACAGTGCCAGGCTGCCTCATTCGATTAGGTCGGGATGGACACAGCTCACTCAGTAATCTGTGGGTGTGTCCATCCTTCGCTAAATCTATTTCCGCTTATTTGGCGTGCACGTATCCATAAAACCAGGTATCACCATCGGCGGTAATATGGGTGATCTTGAGCCTTTGCCCGGCTGATACCTCATCAGTCAAGAAGAAGCTTAGCTCTTTGGAGGAGGCATCCCCCACGACAAAGCTACCAAGCTCGACATCGGCCTCAGTGGCAATAATGATTTGATCGCCTTCCGCTTCGGCAAAGGCGGTCTCGCCGGTGATGATTTGGACATCACCTGGTGTGGAGACTAGGACTCCAGGTGCCTCAGGGAAAGCCAGGGCCGGAATCATTGCCATGCCTTTGTATTCCGGCATGTCCTTCATTCTTTCCGCAAATTCGACCTTGACTGCTGCCAAGGATTCGGGATTCATCAGCATCTCCAGCCCCAGGGCTACTAGGGCTTTTGAGGCGGCTACAGCGGCCTTGAAGCCATAGACTGAGCCCGATTGTAATGCTGATTCCACAGAATGCCCTGGAGTATTAGGTACCCAAGTTGCCACACTGATGGTGGTGCTAGGTGTCTTCCAGGTCACATCCCCGATGGGATCGGAGCCAAAACTTTGTTCACCAGTTGGTTGCTTTATCTTCGTGGTTGGCACGTCCTTGATTCCTAAGGCCTCCATGGTGGCAATGTCTTCGGCAGTGAACTCAGTGGGTCCCACTTGCTCGAGTGCATCGATGGCTAGAAGGGCCAACGCTTGGTTGGGTACTTTATTGTAGATGCCGGAACTAAAACCAATCTCCAGCTCGGTGCCGGTGGCTAGTGCCGCAGCTTTGGCGCAGTTATCAATCCGTTCCCGGGCGTATGCCACATCGGGGTATTTGGGTCCCCTGACAAAATATCGGCTGGCGGCTGTGGCTGGCACGATGTTGGGGGCCGCTCCTCCATCGGTGATCACGTAATGGATCCG
>JGI24708J26588_10000331_pt1 | contig 38418 bp, 30 predicted proteins | sample BioPla1DNA2_FD_26588 | JGI IMG/M metagenome (IMG submission 26588) | reverse complement strand
CCAAGGCCGGATTTGTATCAATGGGCTTCCATGCATTTTGGTAAATGATCTTTTCAAGGATCAGACCCCCTTGACAAAGGGGCATTACATATCAGTATTAGTGTTGCTGTACGTTTGGAAGAAATGTTGTTAGGTAATAGTCATTTTTAATGTACCTCTCTGCGTTTGTGTTTACAACTCTTTTTAAATTAGTTTTACAATAAAACTTTATTATTTTTAAATGGTCGCTCAAACAATGCAACTCGAAATTATTTTGCGTATTTACGCAAAATAATTTCGTCTACAGCTAAAAGTAAACAAAACACGCCGCAGGCATTGCCTGCGGCGCTTGGTTTATCTGTGCGATTTGTATTATGCTACACCCCTGAAACAGTAATACCATCAACAGCCATATATGGCTTTGACGAGCCGCCGTCCTCTATCGTTTCTTTGGATATGCCTATTATGGAGTTGAACAATTTTTCGAGGTTTCCGGATATCATTGTTTCGGAAAGCGCGGAAGTTATCTTGCCTTTTTCAATTAGGAAAGCATTTTTGGCTACGCCTGAAAATTCTCCATCTATTGCGGGCATGCCGCCTGAAAAGCGCTCAACAAGTATACCCTTATCTATGCCTGATATAAGGTCTACAAGGCTAGTATCCCCGGGGGCTATTATGGCTTCAGAGCCGTCTGTGGGGGAAGCTTCCATGCCTAGTTTATTTGCGTGGTATCTGTCTATTATGAAGCTGTTTAACATGCCGTCTTTTATAATATCGTAGCCTTTAGCCTCATAGCCTTCCGAAGTATACAACGTAGGCGACACTATAGATGGGTGGAATGGGTCTATGGATATGTTTATTCTTTTATCCACAACATCTTTACCCAGCTTATCCTTCCATATGGCTGTGCCTGAAAGCAGAGAGCCGCCGGAAGCGAAGTTTGAAAGCGCGTAGTACACAAATTCACCCGCAGTGTCGGGGGCGAGTATTACAGGGTATTCGCCTTTGCCTACAAAAGGTACTGTGTGTATCTGTTTTTCTGCGCTGCTTATAAGCTGCCTTAGACCGGATATTTCTATTATTGGCTTATCCAAATCATAAAGCCTTCTTGAGCAGTAGCTCATAGAGGAGCTTTTTTCGCCTTCCCTGCCTAATACGGTAATCATAATATGGTAAAATCCGCAGGAAGTATCATACCTTACGCCATGGTTGTTAAGGTAGATATTGCTGCTTTGGCAGTGGCTTATTATCATTTGCTCTAAAGTAACAAGCGGGTATTCCTTTTTAACATTAAGCAGAAACTCCTCCGCGCGCTCAAACATCTTATCCTTATTACAGGGGGTGCCGAAGCTGTATTCCTTTTTATTTGGGGTAGAGCACATTTCCCAGGCGCTATCCTCTGGCGCGCTATCTGAAGATAGTAAGCATTCATCTACAAGAGCTTTTACGCCTTCTTCGCTTAAATCATTACCCGATACGCTCCCCTTGCGGTTCTGTTTTATGCAGCTTAGGGAAAGCGTGCTGTCAAAGGTGGTGCGTAGAAGGGAAAACTCATCCGCGTCTACATTTAGCTCATTAAGTTCGCCCTTGTAGCAGCTTGCGCTTGCACTGCCGGAGCCGTTTTTTACAAGTTCATTTACCGCATTTTCAGCAAGTTTAAAAATATTTTCCATCATCTGCCTCCTATGCTTATTTCGCATTTAATAGCAGGACCGCCAAGGCCTACGGATATCATCTGTTTTTTACCGCAGTAGCCGGAAGAGTTCCAGTGCATTGTATCCCCAACCATACTGACGGTTTTTAGCATTTCAAAAGCGATGCCGGATACTGTCGTTTCAAGCAGAGCCCTTCCTATCTTGCCGTTTTTAATCTCGTAGCCTTCGGTTATGCCGAACATAAATTCACCCGTCATATCTGCCTGACCGTTGCCGGAAGACAGCAGATAATAACCATCGTCTATAGATGAAATCATATCTTCAATTTTGCTGTCGCCCGGTACAATCGCGGTATTTCTCATGCGGATTAAAGGTTCATCCCTAAATGAATACGCCCTTGCGTTGCCCGCAGGTTCTATGCCTAGTTTGCTGCCTAAATCCCTGTTTACCATATAGGTTCTAAGTATGCCGTTTTCAATTAGAAGAGCGTCCTTAGCTTCAACGCCTTCATCATCTACATATATTGGCAGGGGAGCGGGCTTTCCAAGTGCGGTATGGGCATAGTCCACCATGTTAACAAGCTCGCTTGCAACTTGTTTGTTAAGTAGATTCCTTGCTACGGAGCCGCCAAGCACCAAATCCGCCTCAACTGTGTGCCCTACAGCTTCATGCGATAGCATACCTGTAAGTTCGCCGGATAGCACGCAGGTTTTCTTGCCCGCATCGGCATGTACGCCCTCAGCCTTTTTCATGAGTTTTTCATAGAGCGTATCAAGCTCCTCGATGAGCAGCTCAGGGCTAGTAAAATGTTCATCAAAAGTGCCGCTGCCGCCCAGTGCCTTAAAAATGTCAACCGGAGCGCCGCTTTTTGATTCCGCCATTAAAACAACATATACATAAGATCTTGGAGCTACTAAATGCGCGTTCATACCATCTGAAGTGCGGATTATCTTTTCCATAGAATCGCAGCTGACTCTAAGCGTGTTGCTTAATAGGTTTTTATAGCGCTTTTCTATTATGGAATTTAGCTCATTTAGATAATCTATGTATACTTTTTGAGGTAAGTCGAGCATTTTACTGTCAGGTTCTCTCTCTCCCTTTTTAATAGCCGGGAGATTATTAGCGTTTAGGTGTACCCTTTCCCCTAGGAAATGGGCATTATCGCCCGCGCATTTAACAGTATGGTCAATGGCTTCGCCGCTTATTTCATTTGCGGAAGCGAAGCCGTACATGCCTTTATCGTACACTCTGGCGTTTACGCCTTTTAATTCGTTTCTTGAGTTTGATACAAGGTTTCCCGCGCGCAGCAGTACCGACCTAGTTCTGTTCCTTTGTATTCTTATTTCTGAAGACTTGTTAGGCGGAAAGTGCGCCGAAGTAAATAAATCTTTAAGCAAATTATCCCTCCTTTGTTGCTGACTAGTAGTATTGTATCACTCAAAAAGCCGGAATACAAACCTAAATTGTAACAATGTGGAGTCTACAAAACCTCAGTTTTCTTGACATAAACATAGCCTAGGGCTACAATAATAGCACTACTGAAAGGGGTTTTTTTGATATGCCAGAACTTACTATGGACAAACTTGTCGCCCTATGCAAGGGGCGCGGATTTATATACGCCGGCAGCGAGCTGTATGGCGGGCTTGCCAACACTTGGGATTATGGACCCTTGGGCGTTGAGCTTAAAAACAATGTTAAAAAAGCATGGTGGAAGAAGTTCGTACAGGAATCTGAAACAAATGTAGGTATAGATGCCGCCATACTTATGAATAGAGAGGTTTGGGTTGCCTCAGGCCATGTAGGCACTTTTAATGACCCGCTTATAGATTGCAAAGCCTGTAAGGAGCGTTTCCGCGCCGATAATATGGTGGAAGACTGGGCTAAAAAGAACAATATAAGCGTGCGTGCGGATATTATGAGCGATGACGATTTAAGCGACTATATTGCCGAAAACAATATCCCCTGCCCATCTTGCGGCAAGAGTGATTTTACCCGCGTGCGCAAGTTTAACCTTATGTTTAAAACCCATCAAGGAGTTACGGAGGAGAGCGCGGCGGAACTGTTCCTGCGCCCCGAAACCGCTCAGGGTATATTCGTAAACTTTAAAAATGTGCTGCGTACCACAAGGCGCAAATTGCCTATGGGTATAGGGCAGATAGGTAAATCTTTTAGAAATGAAATTACGCCCGGCAACTTTATTTTTAGAACAAGAGAATTTGAGCAGATGGAGCTTCAGTTCTTCTGTAAACCGGGTGATGATATGCAGTGGTTTGACTATTGGCGCAACTTCTGCCGTGAATGGCTGCTAAAGCTTGGCGTAAAAGAAGATAGGCTAAGGATTCGCGACCATTCCAAGGAAGAATTAAGCCACTATTCTAAAGCCACAAGCGATTTTGAGTACCTTTTCCCCTTTGGCTGGGGAGAACTATGGGGCGTTGCAAACCGCACCGACTACGACTTAACTGCCCACCAGAACCACAGCGGAGTAAACCAAGAATATGTAGACCCCATTACAAACGAGCGCTATATTCCCTATGTAATAGAGCCCTCCCTTGGGGTAGACCGTATGTTGCTTGTATTCCTATGCAATGCATATGAGGAAGAGCAGCTTGACGATAACGACAGCCGCACGGTTATGAGGTTCCACCCCGCGCTTGCTCCCTACAAAGCCTGCGTATTGCCGTTGCAAAAGAATAAGCTAGGCGATAAGGCAAGGGAGGTACGCAACCTGCTAGCTCCATATTTCATGGTAGATTATGATGAATCCGGTTCCATAGGCAGGAGATACCGCAGGCAGGATGAAATCGGCACGCCCTTCTGCATAACTGTAGACTTTGATACCCTTGAAGATGATACAGTCACCGTGCGCGATAGGGACAGTATGCAGCAGGAGCGTATAAAGATAGACGCTCTTAAGGAATATATTGAGGAGCGCATAAGTTTTTGATACTATATTGCCTTTAACCTAGCGTTTTCTCGTGCGTATTTTCTACTTTTGCCTTACTCAGTCAGCATAAGGTACATTAGCCTGATTCACTAATCTTTAACAAACCGAAAGAATCCTTTGCAATAAAATCGCTGTTCTAAAAGCAACATAGTATAAGCAATCCTTGAAAGGAGAGTATAATTTGTCAAACCCAAACATGAACCGTCCACCAAGGCGGCGCAGAGCGGACAGGCATAAGAATATAACCTCTCAGGAAAGACAGATTCCAAGAGAGGAAACGGCTCCGCTTCCGCTGAGAAGCGGTCAGGCGAGGGAACAAATCCCCCCCTCATACGATAATTATGACAGCTTCCCCCCTGGTATGCGCATAGGCAGCCAGCCGGATTATTACGAGCCGGAGCGCCCAAGGCGTTGGCCATATGTGTTTATGGGGCTTATAGGCTTTATAATACTTGCGGTAAGCCTAATTTATTTTGTTGTGCCGCAGGATGGTGTGCTTGGGGAAATTAGAAAGCCCGTTGCCTCCGTTATAGATAAGCTTATAGGCAAGGAGGAGCCAAGACCAAATATAGTAAAATTTGAAACCGCAGAGCCCTACGGTTTAACAGGCGGCAGGAATGTATTTACCATAACCACTGATTTACCTGTAGAAAATGTACGCCTTCGCGATGAAAGCGGCAATGTAATAGTGGGTACAAGCAACTCAAGGGATGAGAGCCGCAAAATATGGACATACACTGTAATATTTGATGAAGAGTTTGAAGGCGTAGTATACGCAAGTGTGCTGGATAAGGATATATGGATATCCGACGGCAAGGGCATACAACTTAACATAACCAAGCCCACAGAGCCGCCGCCCCTGATTACCCAGCCGCCGGTAGTAGAGGGGGATATAAAAGGGCAACTTGTTAGTGCACAGCCAATTATTACAGAGATTCCATCTCCTGTTGAAACTCCATCGCCGCAGCCTGCCATAGCAAGCTTTGCAAACCCCACTGAGGATAATATAACAGCACCCACGCCGCAGATAGCTATAGTGCAGGTAGCGCCACAGCTGCCTAGCACGCAGACAATGCCAGAAAGCCAGCTTGCTACAAGCGATGAACCTGTAATTATAACTACTGCCCCTGTTGTAACGGCAGAGCCTTTAGAAACGCCCGTACCCGATACAGGCGGAAGCACATTTACGGCTATAGAACCTTCGCAGGAAGACGATAACATGGAAATTATAGCAGAGCCTGACGATGTAATAACTTCCGGCGATGGTGATGACACAGATGATTATGCTGCTGATGGCGAAGATACTGCCGAGCAGCAGCCCCAAGTGGCAAAGATTGCCCCTCTGCCCTCTGTTGGTTTTACCGCAGAAGCGGTATCAGGCACCGAGCCTTCAAACGCAAATTATAATGATAGCGTATATATAGGCGCTAAGGCGCAGAAAGATTATAATAGGGAAAGATCACTCAACATGCCCGCGCCTGAAAATTACACTACATACGCTGGCGGAGTGTTTACATTCAGGGGAGATAATTTCCACAAAAACGCCGCCCATGGCGATGTGGATATTATAAGAAAACAGCTGCAAGTTATGTGGGAGGCAGATTTAGGTTCACTTAGAACAGGCAGCGGCACTCTGCACGGCGCAGGTTGGACTGGTCAGCCCGCAATAATTAAGTGGTCTAAAGAATTACGCGAAGCCATGAACATATACGATGATAAAAAAGCCGTATCCCCTCTGCGCGAAGTAATACTCCCCGCGCAGGACGGCAATGTATATTTCTTTGACTTAAGCGACGGCAAGCCAACCCGCGATAAGATAAACATAGGTTACCCATTAAAGAGCAGCGCAAGCGTAGACCCGCAGGGTAGACCAATACTAGCCTTTGGGCAGGGTATATCTAAGCTTGCAAGCAAAACAGGCGATATAGGTTTCTATGTGTACAATCTGCTAAACAGCGAGCAGCTGCTGTTTATTAACGGCAGAAAATCTACAAAGCAGGTACAGTATGCGACAAACGGAGCCTTTGATGGCACTGCGCTGTTTGACAGAACTTCAGACAGCATGATAATAGGCGGGGAAAACGGGCTTCTGTACACAGTACAGCTAAATAGCGAGTTTGACTTTGCCAACAAAGACGCAATGAAACTATCCATAAGCCCTGAGGTGCTCTACCAAAGGGGCAAGGGCAAGCAGGAGAACCCATCGGTAAGCCTTGAAAGCTCTGTTGCTATGTACGGGCAGTACATATTCGCCGCTGACAAGCAGGGCTATATCCGCTGCGTAGATTCCACCACTATGAAAACCGTATGGCTTTTTGACGCCGGGGATAATACAGACGCCGCAATAGCGCTTGATTTACAGGCGGACGGTTCTCTTTATCTCTACACAGGAACAACAGTACACAACAGGAGCCGCAAAAAGGGAGAGGCGTATATACGCTGCCTAAACGCCGCAACGGGCGAACAAATATGGAGCCAAGCGGTTAAAGCTAAGTATGACAAATCCGAAAGAGCAGGGGTCAAGGCAAGCCCCGTAATAGGCGAAAAGAGCATAAGCGACCTTGTGTTCTTTACCGTTAGCAATGTAGATGGCGGAGGAGCAAAACTGCTTGCCCTAAATAAAGCTACCGGCGATGTAATATGGAGCGTATCAATGGAAAACGAAGCCATTTCATCCCCTGTTGCAGTATACTCTAAGACCGGCGAAGCCTTTATAATACAGGCGGATTATAAGGGCAAGCTAATTATGCTAAGTGCCAGAGATGGCCAAATAACTTGCACGCTTGAACTCAACTGCAATATAGACGCAAGCCCCGCAGTATACGATGATATACTCGTAATTGCAAGCTGCTCTAAGGAACCTAAAATCTACGGCATAAGGATAGATTAGTACTATTTTGCTTTAAGGGCAGCGGTTTTATTGCAGTGGTTTTTTCGGCTTGGTAAAGCTTCGTGAAGGAAGCATAGTGGATCCTATGCTGGCTTAGTAATGCAATGCAAAAGCGGAAAAGACGCACAAGAAACGCTGAATTAAATATAATATAGTATTGTAAGGAGAGAAAAAAATGAATAAGAGATATCTTGTGGCACTGGACCAAGGCACAACCTCATCAAGGGCTGTAATATTTACCCCCGAGGGCAAGCTTATGGCATCTGCGTCTATGGAATTTAAGCAGCACTATCCAAAGCCCGGCTGGGTAGAGCATGACCCTGACGATATACTGTTCTCACAGGTGGAATCTCTAAGAAGCGCAGTTAGAAAAGCAAAAATTAACCCCGCCGAGATAGCCTCTATTGGCATTACAAACCAGAGGGAAACTACTCTTGTATGGGATAGGAAAAGCGGTAAATGCTTGTACAATGCAATAGTATGGCAGTGCAGACGCACAGCGCCCCTTGTAGAAAAAATAGTGGCTGAAGGCAAGTCGGACATAATAACCGACAAAACGGGGCTTATACCGGACGCCTATTTTTCCGCAACTAAAATACAGTGGATACTTGATAAGTTAAACTTGCACGAGAGGGCGGAAAATGGGGAGCTGTGCTTTGGTACCGTAGACAGTTTCCTTGCATGGAACCTAGTTAAGGGACACCCCCATGTAACCGACGCTACAAACGCTTCCCGCACCATGCTGTATAATCTGCACACCCAAAGCTGGGACGATGAATTGCTAAACATATTCAATATTCCGCGCGCTATACTGCCGCAGGTAGTGGATACGGCAAGGATAATGGGCTTTTTAGATGATGAAATACTTGGCGTACCAATACCTGTAGGCGCGCTTGTTGGCGACCAGCAGTCCGCGCTCTTTGGGCAAGCCTGCTTTAAGACTGGCATGGCGAAAAACACCTATGGCACAGGCTGTTTCATGCTTATGAACATAGGGGAGGAGTTTAAAAAATCCGAAAACAGGCTGGTAACTACTACCGCATGGCGGCTAAACGGCAAGCCCACATATGCCTTTGAAGGCAGTATATTCATGGGCGGCGCTACCATGCAGTGGCTTAGGGATGAATTAAAGCTTATATCTTCCGCACCAGAGAGCGAGGAAGCCGCGTTATCTGTACCCGATAGCGGCGGAGCCTATCTTGTGCCTGCGTTTACAGGTCTTGGAGCGCCGCATTGGAACATGTACGCAAGGGGCACAATAGTAGGCATGACAAGGGGTACAAACAGCGCGCAGATAGTTAGAGCAGCGCTTGAGAGCATAGCCTACCAGAGTAAGGACCTGCTCGATGCTATGGTTGCGGATTTAGGCTCCCTTCCCGAATCCCTAAAGGTAGATGGCGGCGCAAGCGCAAACCGCTTTTTGATGCAATTCCAGAGCGATATTATGAATGTAAAGATTATACGCCCTGAAGTGCTTGAAACCACTGCCCTTGGAGCGGCGCTACTTGCAGGGCTTGCTGTTGGCATGTATAAATCGCTTGATGAAATTGCCTCTGTATGGGAAGCGCAGGATGAGTTTAACCCTAAGATGAAAGAAGAGGACAGGCACCTTGCGCTTAAGGCCTGGCAAAGGGCGGTGAGGGCTGCGCTCTACTGGGCGGAGGATAGAGAATGAACATAGTTTACGAAGAAAACAATAAGCGTGTAGCCGCGTATGATGGCGAAAATCTTATAGGCGAGAGCAAGTATAATGAGTTTAATGACATATGGGCTGCAAACCATACATTTGTAGAGCCCGAATATAAGGGCAAGGGCATAGCAAAACAAATGTTGGTAACGCTTGTTGACGCTGCTAGACAAAAGGGCAAAAAAATACGCCCCATATGCCCTTTTATAAAAGACCAGTTTGAAAAAAATGAAGGGTGGAGCGATGTAAAGTATAGCGGCAGGTAGTATAGCATATAAGCTGTTAAGCTAAAAAATAATAAAGCGCAGGGGTTTGATTATTAGTCCCTGCGCTTTTATTTATAGTGAGTTATTGCGCCTTATGCTCGTTAATAATATCGTTTTTAAGCGTCCAAAGTGGACGGGATAGGTCTATTTTATAGCGTTCGGGGTTGTGTAATCTAAAGTACTGCGACCAGAAGGTTTTTTCTTCCGCCTTTCTGTACTCTGTTATTTCGTTGAGCGTTGGCTTATTGTATACGAGCTTGCCCTTTCTATAAAGTGGCACGCTAAGTTTTTTGTAACTGAAGTTTTCAAGCGTCATACGCTTCCATGTTTCATCAGGGTCAAATATGGTAAGGGGTTTTTCTATGCTTTCTCCAGCAAGGCATATGTAATCCGCAATAGCCATGCCCTTTTCATCGTACAGCCTGTATACTTCTTTTTCTCCCGGAAGTGTTATTTTTTCGGGGTTATCCGATATCTTCATCTTAGGCTGCAATACGCCGTTTTCGTCTTCCATAGCGCTCATCTTATACACTCCGCCAAGGGAAAATATATCCGCCCCGTTTATAAGCTTAGTGCCTACGCCCCAAAGGTCTATCTTAGCGCCCTGCGCCTTAAGCTCCCTAATTAAATATTCATCAAGGTCATTGCTTGCGCATATAAGAGTATTTTCAAAGCCGGCATTATCAAGCATTTTCCTTGCTTCTATGCTTAAATACGCAAGGTCGCCAGAATCCAGCCTTATGCCCTTTGGCTCATGACCCTTTTCTCTAAGCTCCTTAAATACTGTTATAGCGTTTGGAACGCCGGATTTTAAAGTATCGTAAGTATCTACAAGCAGCAGGCAGTTATCGGGGAATGTTTTAGCATATGCCCTAAATGCGCTTAATTCATCAGGGAAGGACATAACCCAGCTGTGCGCGTGTGTGCCGCTAACGGCAATGTCAAACATCTGCCCGCATAGCACATTAGAGGTTGAGGAGCAACCCGCTATTACAGCAGCCCTACCGCCGTATATGCCCGCATCCGGACCCTGCGCGCGGCGAACACCAAATTCCATAACAGCATCGCCCCTAGCTTGCAAACATATCCTGTGCGCCTTGGTGGCTATTAACATCTGGTGCCCTATAATGTTAAGCAGCGCGGTTTCTATAAGCTGGGTTTCAAAAAGCGGCGCTTGTACTTTAACTAGCGGTACATTTGGATATACTATACTGCCCTCAGGCACTATGTCTATATCCCCTGTAAAGCTAAATGTTTCAAGCCGCTTTAAGAATGTATCGTTAAAAATATTTAGGGATTTAAGGTAGGCTATATCATCACTTGAAAAGTGTAAATTTTCTATATAGTCTATAAGCTGCTCTACGCCCGCCATAAGCGCATAGCTCTGCTTGCCCTTCTCACCCCTTATGAACATATCGAACACGGCTATGCGATTTTCCATGTTTTCATTCAGATAGCCGCTCATCATGGTTAGTTCATATAAGTCTGTTAGCATACTAAGGTTACGCATTTCATCGCCTCCTTATACTATTGTAGCCTTATTTGATTGTACTTTCAAGGCTAAGCTCTCTGCCAGACAGCAAGGCTATCTCGTCCTTCTCGTGGGTTACGGCAATTATTGTATGCGCTTTTTTAAGCGTTAAATCTATTGCGGCTTTTTTATTATCATCGTCTAGCCCTTTAAAGGCTTCATCAAGCAGCAATAGTTCTGAAGGGTATAAAAGCGCGCGCAGAAGCGCTACACGCCTTTTTTCTCCGCCTGAAAGCTTTTCAGCTTTTTGGTAAGCCTGTTTTTTAGTTAAGTTAAGCATGTTAAAATAGCTTATCATTTCTTCTTCGCTAATATTGTTTCCCGTAACAAAGCGTATATTGTCCATAGCGGATAATCCGTATATAAGCCTATCCTCCTGAAATACGCAGGATATTTTTTCGGGTATATCTATCATTTCTCCGCTATCGGGCTTTACAAAGCCCATTATTATATTAAGCAGCGTAGTCTTGCCTATGCCAGAGGCGCCTGTTAGGCATATAATATCGCCCTTTTTTATTTCAAGGCTAAAATTATCTATTGTTTTTCTGCCGCCAAAGCTCTTTTCTATATTTATAAGCTTCATATGTATTTGCCCTCAGTTAAACGCTGCGTTATGGCGAGTATTATTTTTTCCGAAAGGTAGCCTAGTAATATTATTATAAGCGTGTAGCAGAATAAATCCGCCGTGCTTAAATATACCTTGGAATCATACAACCTTTGCCCTATGGTAAAATCCGGCCTTGCTATAAGCTCTGCCGCTATGCCCGCCTTCCATGCCATACCTATGGAGCTTGAAAGGGCGCTCACCATATAGGGGCGCAGTTTAGGCAGGTACAGCATTCTTATCTTCCTTTTAAGGGGAACATTAAAAAGCTTAGCCATTTGAAGCAGCTTAATGTCAACGCTGCGTATGCCTTCTACCGTGTTTTTATATATAACCGGAAATACTATTAGGAAGGATATAAATATGGAAAGCCTCTCCGCCTTAAACCAAAGAAGCGCAAGTATTACAAAAGACGCAACGGGCACAGCCTTCATGCTAAGTAGATATGGCATAAGCAGTGTTTCAAAAAAGCGGTATCTTGCGCTTATTGCGCCAAGGAGCACAGCCAAAAAAAGCGCAGTAAAAAAGCCTATAAATATATTCTTTGCGGATACATATATGCTGTGAAAAAAGTAAGGCTCCTTCCATATGGTCGCCATGCGCTTTATTACATCGATAGGCGATGATAGAAGAAGCGGTTCATTTAAAATGCTCGCCGCAAGCTGCCATACTAGGACAGCTGCGGCGAAGCTTATTATACTGCGTGTTTTATTCTGCACCGTAGTAGAAATCATCCGTGGGGAGCGCTCCCCCTACGCTTTCAGGCTTGAGAGAAAAAAGCGCTTCAAGGTAGCCTGATGCGGCGTTTTTCATGTCATTCCCTGTGATTGCGCTTATATTGCAGTAGGGTATGGCGATTTTAGCTATGGGAGCCTTTATAATGTCATATTTTTCAATTAATTGAGAGCTGCTGTCTGTATCGCTGTTTACAAACTCCACGCTGCCTGCAAAGTCTTTAAGGAAAAGTTCCACTTTTTCTGGATTATTCTGTACAAAGTCTTTCCTCGCAACAACGCAGGCAGTTGTTAGCATACTGCCATCGCCAAGCCTTTTCCACTCTTCATCAAGGCTTATGGCTATATTAAGCCCTTCAACGCTTTTTTGAGCTACCGTTACAAAGGGCTGGGGCAACAGGGCAATTCCCTTTTCCTGCCCGTTTAGCTTCGCCACGGCTTCCGTGGGCTCGCTTAGCCATACCATGTCTATATCTTCATCAAGCGATAGACCTTCTTTTGACAATAGATAGCGCATAGCCATTTCAGGGGTTGTGCCCTTGCCTGTTGCGTATACGGTTTTGCCCTTAAGGTCTTTAAGCGATTTAATGTTTTCTTCGCCTTTTTCTACAACATATAGTACGCCCGTTGCGCTTATTGCAAGCAGATTGGCATTGCCTTCAAGCTTGTTATATAGCACGCTTGCAAGGTTTGTAGGCACGGCTATTATATCCATTTCACCCTTAATAAAAAGGGGTGTCAGTTCATCCGCGGTTACTGCCATAGTAAAGTCATATTTTTGAGATGCCTTGCCATTTTCGTTGTCGTCCAACAATTTAACAAGGCTCATAGTAGTTGCTCCCTTAAGCCCTCCAAGCCTTACGGGCGTTTCCTCTGCAGCTACGCTAAATACCATAGTAAAGAGCATGGCAATAGTAGTAATAAATGTAATAAATTTCTTCATAGTAAGCATACCTCCTTATAGGGAGAGTATAAGTCTAAAATATTCACAAGTATGTTGCGAATGCAACCAAGCTATGGCAGTTGAGATACGGATTCGGTGATGGTTTTCTCTTGGGAGGTTTTGCTGTGTTTATCAAGATCTATCCTGTTTTTATCTCCGCGCGTTAGAATACCTGCGCCGTTTACACAGCCGCCCTCACATGCCATGCCCTCTATAAAGTTGCCGTTAAGCTTATTTCGGGCAAGCATAAGCAGCGCTTTTCTACACTCCGCAATGCCATCGCAGGTTACGGGTTTTGCTACGAAATCGGGGTCGCCAATTTCCTTAACGCCCTGTACTATGGCATCGGATAGCCCGCCGCTTCTTGCGAATATCCTTCCAAAGTAGGAGGCGTTGTCAAGTACATCCTCCTCCATGGTGGTTATATCCAAATCCTTACTATCAAGCAGCGCTTGCAGCTCTACAAATGTAACCACACAGTCAACATAGGGGGCTACTTCGGGCTTTTGAAACTCCGCCTTCTTGGCATTGCATGGGCCTATAAATATAGTCTTAGCGCCGGGGTCGTTCTCTTTAATGTATTTAGCTATTGTAGCCATAGGTGATAGGTTGTGGGATATATAATCTACAAGTTTTGGGAAGCTCTTATGCACATAGTCTACAAACGCGGGGCAGCAGCTGCTTGTAAGTATACCTTTTTCTATAAGCTCCTTAGCTTCGCTTGCGGCTACCATGTCAGCGCCAAGGGCAGCCTCTACCACTGTATGGAAGCCAAGCGCCTTTATGCCGCTAATAACCTGCCCAAGTTTCGCGTACTTAAACTGGCTTGCTATTGCAGGCGCAACTATAGCATATACCCTATACTTGGAGTTGTTCTCGCTGCCCTTAATTATATCTATCGCATCAAGCAGGAAGGACTTGCTCATTATAGCTCCAAATGGGCATTGGTACATGCAAGCGCCGCAGGCTATACATTTGTCATTATCAATATCCGCAGCCATATCTTCATCCATGCCTATGGCTTTTATAACACTACAGGCGTTTTCGCAGGGACGGGTATGGTTTCGTATGGCGCTATAGGGGCATACCTTTGCGCATAGACCGCAGTCTATACATTTTGTCTTGTCTATATGCGCCCTTTGCTTAGAGTCCAAGGTAATGGCATCCTTCTTGCACACTTCCATGCACCTGTGCGCAAGGCAGCCGCGGCAGGAGTCGGTAACTTCATAGCCGCTGATAGGGCATTCATCGCAGGCTATTTTTATAACCTCTATTACATTTGGGTTGCTCTTATCCCCACCCATGGCGAGTTTAACCCTTTCAGCCAGTACAGCCCTTTCCTTGTATACGCAGCAGCGCATTGTGGGCACGTTTCCGGGAACTATGCGACGGGGGATATCCAGAACCTCTTCCTGCAGGGTACCCTTCCATGCCGCCTTTGAAACTTCCATCATTGCCCTATACTGTAGGTATTGTGTTTTTGTATCAAATATACGCATATTATTCTCCTGATAGCTTATATTAAAAATCGCAAGCTTAATTGATGCCTTATTTACCAGGCATTATTTCGTTTTGGAAAAAGGAGTCAACATCTTTAGGCGATAGCGAGAAATATTTGTCATCAAGCTTTACGCTTATGCCTTCTTCTTCACAGTGGTTTAAACAAAATATGCCTGAAAACTCTATGCTGTCTTCAAGCTTGTTTTTTTCTATAAGCTCCCTTAGCCTTTCCACTACCTGCCTTGAGCCTTTAAGATGACAGGAGCTACCCACGCATACAACCAATTTCATTACGCTTTCCCCCTATTAGCTACTGATAGGCGCATTATAACATAAAAAACAATTTTAACATAGGCTAAAAAATGCCCGATTATTCTAGGTTTTGCCATTTATTACACTAGTAATTGGAAGCGTGAACCCCTTTGGAAAATATAAAGCATTCAATAATTACACTTTTTTCTTTGAGCTATATTGACAAGAAAAGCGTGTTAGGCTACCCTAATATCCGTAAGCCGTTTATTTAATTACAGCTTATTTCAGAGTGTTGCTTAGCTATATTATGGCAGCTAAGGTATTATAGGCGAGGTATAGGGAAGGTTTTTCGGGATATACATGCACATAAACACTAAAAATACAACAGAGCATGAAGCCCTGCTTAGGCTTTGGAATAGCGCACATATACAGCTTAGCGATATGCAGCATAGCCTGCTTATACAGCAGGGTACTAAAATGGTAAGTGAAAATGCCAGCTTTATATTTTTGCGCTGTAAGGATTGTGCGGTGCAGCTTGGGAAGATGGCTTTTAAGGTTAAGGGCAGTGCGCTGTTTCATGCAGGGCGGGGGCAGGTGCTTAATGTACCCGCAGCTAAATATGAGGTTGAGCTATATCAAGCTTCATACCAAGCGCAGCTAGCGCAAAGCGCCGGTGTTGCGCTAAGCAGCTTACTTGCTTCAGGCGGACCGCTAGATTTAACACTACATATTTTACCAAAGCAAACGGCTTTTTTTGAGCAGCAATTCCGCATAATGCAGGATGAATACAGCGCAAAGTCAGCATTGAGTGTTCTTAAGATAAAAAGCTGCCTATATGCTGTGGCGGAACTGTTTTTCAAGGAATTAAACCTTAGTTCTCCCGTGCAGCTGGATAGCTTTGAGCAGGCGCGCCAATATATGCAGCAGCATTTTAGAGAGCAGATTTCCATACAGGCATTGGCGGAATCGCTTGGTATAAGCCGTTCGCATTTATACAATCAGTTTAAGGCAGCAATAGAGCAAAGCCCTAAAGAATATTTGATGAGTTTGCGCCTTAAATCTGCGTGTACGCAGTTAATTAAAGGCGAACAATCCCTTGACCAAATAGCTGTAAATTGCGGGCTTGGCGATAAGGGATATTTAAGCCGTGTATTTAAGCGCTATTATAATATGTCTCCCGGGGAATACCGCCAAATGAATATAAACAAATGTAGCGGGTTCAATTTGCAATTTAAAGAGCCTAGCGGCAAAGATACACCGCTTACAATAGAAAACTTCGGGCGTCTGCACAGCTTTAGCAGCGTGCCTAAGCGTGTTGTATGCCTTGACTATGCCTCAGCTGAGCTATGCTTAGCCCTAGGTGCGGGGGATGCCTTGGTAGCTGTTGCGGATGCTGATGAAATGCTTGCGGATTGTAAGCCTGAGTATGGAAACTATCTAGAGAAAATTTCCCATCTATTCGCAATGTCCGGATACCGCAATGTGCCAACTTTGGCGGATATTGTTGCCTATAAGCCCGAGCTTGTTATAGGCACATCATACAGCTTTGAGGCGGTTTCAGGCGTGGCGGAGGCAGCTGCCTTTGAGCGCCGAGGCATACATATTTATGCTATGACAGCCACATGCAAGCTTGAAAGCAGCTTAGAAGATACATATCTTGATATATGGAACCTTGCGCGGATTTTTAAAAAGGAAGAGCGCGGTAAAAAACTTATAAATAAAATGCAGTGCAGCGCTGAGGCGCTTAAGGAGCAAACAAAAAAAATATCCGAGCCTGTTCGTGTGTTTTCGTTTGCAGGAACGATTGACGGAAAACCCCTTTCCTGCGGACAATCTCTTGAAAACCATTTAATAGAGCTTGCGGGCGGAAAAAATATATTCAGCCATTGCAGACAGCAGCTTGCGATATTTGATTGGGAAACAGTGGCGCGGGAAAACCCACAGGTTATACTTGTACATCGTTTTTCAGATAAAACGGAAGAACAGTGCCTTTCATTTATTATGGATATACCCCTATTGCGCTATACAGATGCCGTTAGAAACAGGCGCATACATGCTGTAGGGCTTAAAAAAATATTCCCCGCCATAGATAATGTTAAAACTGCTTGGTATTTGGCTTACTTATTTCACCCTTGCGCATTTAAAAACAAATATATAACAGATATTAAACATTCGTGTATATAATTCGCCTATAAAAATGCTATACTGGCAATGTGTTAGCGAAACCTAACGCAGAAGGAGGATTTTAATATGCGAAAATTTCTAGCATTACTTACGGTACTCGTTATGAGTATAGGCATTTACGCTTTTGCACAGGGCGAACCTGTTACCATTGAGAACATGGGCAGAACCACTGTGTATGAAAAAGCGCCCGAGCGTGCATTCCTTTTTTCGTATAGCCAGGCAGAATATTTTGCCGCCTTGGGCTTGGAAGATAAGGTAGTTGCGTTTGTACCCGGCATGTATACCATTGATGATGTGTTACCGGAATATCGTGAGGCAATCGGAAAAATGCCTCTGTTTACTGACGGCTTGGAAAGAGGTTCGCCAAATAGCATAGAATTTATTTTAGATAAGGAACCTGATTTTGCTTTTGGTACAGCTTATAATTTTACAGCAAGAACTGGCGGCGCACCGGAGGACTATGATGCTGCTGATATCAAAATATATGCAACCAGAGGCACATATATTGCTAAATCAAGCCTGAATGATACATATGAAGACATACTAAACCTTGGTAAGATTTTCAGAGTTGAGGAGTGTGCAGAGGCGCTGGTGGCTGAAATGCGTGCGGAAGAAGAAGCCGTTCGTGAACTGCTAAAAGATGTTGAGCCTGTTTCTGTCTTTGCATACGATAGCGGCGAAGGAACTCTATATACCATTGGTAACGAGGGTATAGAAAACGAGTTGATTAGAATTGCAGGCGGTAAAAACATTTACGAAGATGTGGATAAACACTATTTTGCTACTTCAGCTGAAAGCGTTGTAGATGCCAACCCCGATGTTATTCTTGTGTGGGATTATAATATAACCGACTCAGTGGAAGAAAAAATCGCTTATCTTAAAGGGCTTGTAGAAATGCAGGATGTAAATGCCGTGCAAAATGACAGGTTTCCTTCAGTGCCTTGCTACGCTGTATTCCCCAGCATACAGAATATAGAGGCTATAAAAACTATTGCTAAAGGTCTGCACCCTGAGTTGTTCGATTAATAATAAAGCACAGAATTATATGCCGGGGGCTAATACCCTAAGCCTCCGGCTGATTTTTTGAAAGGATTTATATGTTCATAAACCGAAAGTTATTGTCTTTTATAAAGAGCAACTGCTTAGGGGTTGCTTTAAGCTGCCTTATGCAGGTTATAATCACCCTACTTGGCACGCTTATTGCGCTTGGCTCCGCATTATGCGTGTGTTTTATACAGGGGCAGGAAAAAATACTGTTTTTTACTTCATTGTGGCAGGTGCTGCTCTGCATAGCCTTATTGCTGTTTGTGCGCCATGTCCTATCGCAAAAAAAAGCAATAATAGCGGAGAAAAGCAGCATAGCGCTCAAGACAAGGTTAAGGGAGCTGCTGCTCAAAAAGCTTTTTACACTGGGACCGGCACATACATTGGCGAAGCGTACAGGGGATACGGCTTCTATACTGTATACACGCGTGCTATTACTTAAAAATTATTACACCGCCTATCTGCCAAGCGCAGTATCTGCAATATGCAATGCTGTTATAATATTGCTGGTTCTGGCGGTTTTCAATAAATTAACAGCAGCGCTATGTGCATTTGCCTGCCTTGGTATTTTTGTTTGCCCTATGCTGTTTTACCGCATTATGCATAAGCGCGGCGAAAAAGAAATGGCGCTGCATGGAAAATATTACAGCGATTGTTTGGATAGCCTTCAGGGTATGAACACATTAAAGGGCTTTAACGCTAGTAAGCGCCAGATAAAAAAGATAGCGCAAAGCGGAGAAGAGCTGCGGAAAGCCATAATGGCTCAGCTGCAAATAACTATGCTTGAAAATGTAGTGTCGCATTTTTTTATTGCCTTGGGTACCTCATTTGCGGTTGCCGTTGCAGCTCAACAGACCTATGCCGGAAATATGCTGCCCGAGCAGCTTCCCTATGCGCTATTTTTGATAAGCGCTTGCTTTGCGCCCATGGCTACCCTGCTTAATGCTTGGCACCTTGGCTATCAGGGCGTAACCGCTTCAACCAGCATTGCACAATTATTAGATGAACCTGTGCATTTCGCCTTGCCTTTGGAACCTGCTAAGCCGATAGATAAACAAACATCAACCGATAGAAATGATATTTGTTTTATAAATGTAAGCTTTGCTTATGAGGTAGAGGAAGGGGTGGTTTTAAAGGATATTTCATTTGAAATTCCGGAAGGTACTTCCCTTGCATTGGTAGGACCGTCCGGTGCGGGAAAATCCACCGCAGCGCATTTATTAGCCGGCTTTTATCCCATAAAGCAAGGCAGTATATCGGTAGGCGATGTGCCGATTAGTGAAAACAGCCTTCCAAGCATACAAGGGCGTATTGCCGCCGTATGGCAGGACAGCCATCTATTCTATGGTACCATAGAAGAAAACATACGCATGGGCAGGCAGAATGCAAGTATTGAAGATATACAGCAAGCCGCAATTAAAGCAGGCATTCACGGTTTTATAAATGCTTTACCGGATGGCTATAAAACCATGGTGGGAGAGCGCGGAATGCGCCTATCCGGCGGGGAAAGGCAGCGCCTTGTTATGGCGCGAGCGTTTTTACGCGACACGCCTATACTTATACTGGACGAGGCTACATCTTCACTTGATAGAGAAAATGAAGAGCTTATACAGCGCAGTTTGCTTAAGTTAAGGCAGGGTAAAACAGTGCTAATGATAGCCCACCGCCTTGCCACTATACAGAGCGCTGATAAAATAATACTCCTTGATGAGGGAAGGATAGCAGCGCAGGGCACACATGAGGAATTGTTGGCATCTTCGCCTTTATACAATAAACTTATGGGCAGTCAGTTGATTGGAGAATACAATGAAACAAAACAATGAAAGATTTAATGCTTTAATTGCGCTGTCAAAGCATATAAAGGGATTTCGCTTATATTTAATAATCGCCATTTTTTGCAACCTTATATTTAAATTACTGCCGCTTATTTCAAGCTTGGTTGCAAGCTATATGGTGGGCAGTGTTTTGTTTGGGCAAGCGGAGCAAACGAGGACACTGCTTATTGCATCAGCAGCGCTTGTTGTGCTAACGGCGATATTCTCCTATTTAGATGTGTTTGTAGGACATGAAATGGCATACCGTATACTTGCAAAGCTGCGTAATATTTGTTATGCACAGCTAGATAAGTTAGCGCCTGCCGCCATGCAGGGTAAACGCAGCGGAGATATGATAAACATAGTGCTAAACGATGTGGAGCAGCTTGAGTGGTTTTATGCCCACACCATAGGGCAGATAATAGTTGCTGTAATTATCCCCACTGCGGCGCTTATATTTATGGGATTGTTTTCATGGGTACTGCCCGTAGTTATGCTGTGTTCTATTGCGCTTATGCTGTGGATTACCATACGCCATAGCAAGGAGGCGGACAAGCAGGGCGCAGAGGTTAAAAAAGAAGCCGGAATTTTAAACGCCATAGCTGTTGATGGGGTTCAGGGTATAAAGGATATTATTTCATTTGGCTGGCAAAAAACATATTTTAAGCGCTTTTTTGCAGCCAACAAGCGTTATAGCGATGCTAATATGAGCTATGCCTTAAGGCGTTCAAACGAAACCCGCTTTATAAACTTGGTAGCCGGTATAGCCTCTCTTGTTGAAACGCTTATTACAATAATACTTGTAAAACAAGGCGTAATACCTGCTGAGTGGTTTATACCGCTGCTTATTTTATTCTCCGGTGTATTTATACCTATAAACGAGGCTCTTTTAATGAGCACAAACTATGGCTTAATTTTAGGTGCGGCTCAGCGCGTGTTAGGCTTAATACAGGCAGAACCCGAAGTAAAGGACGAAGGCAATATTAACAAAGTGCCGCGCGCCCCAAAAACGCTTGTAAAGTTTGATGATGTTTACTTTACCTATCCCGCAAGTGAGAGTGAAACAGAAAACCCGCCGGTGCTTGAAGGCAGCTCTTTTTCCTTTGAAACAGGTGAAACCGTTGCGCTTGTCGGCGCTTCCGGTAGCGGAAAGACCACCGTTGCACGCCTTTTGCAGCGCTTTTGGGATGTGCAGGGCGGAAGTATAAGCATAAACGGGATTGATATAAGAGAGCTTAGCCTATACGCATTACGCAGCGTTGTAACAGTGGTGCCGCAGGAAGTGTATCTGTTTAATGTAAGCGTGGAGGAAAACCTGCGCCTAGCAAAGGCTGATGCAAGCAAAGAAGAAATAATAAAGGCATGTAAACAGGCGCAGGCGGACGAATTTATACGCAAGCTGCCTCAGGGCTATAATACAGTGCTTGGCGAAAGGGGTTTACGCCTATCAGGCGGGGAGAGGCAGCGGCTTTCAATTGCCCAAGCTATACTTAAAGATGCCCCCGTACTGGTGCTAGATGAGGCAAGCGCAAATCTTGATGCAGAAAATGAAAAGCTTATAAACTGCGCTATAAATCAGCTTAAAAAAGGACGGGCAACGCTAGTAATTGCACACCGTATATCTACTATACGCAGCGCAGACCGCATTGTGCTGCTTGAAGGCGGCAAGGTATTAGCGCAGGGAACCTATGCTAAGCTTATGGATAGCTGCCCATACTTTAGCCAGCTTATAGGCGAACATTATCTTAAAGAGGAATGAGTATGAAAAAATTATTGGCAAAAAGAAGCTTTATGTTCATGGTGATTGTATCTGTTGTTATTCTGCTGTTCAGCATGTTAGCGGGCATTATATTCGGCGCTGCCGATTTAAGCGTAGACAAGGTGTTTGATGTAATAAGCCTCAAGCTTTTTGGTATAGAACAGGAAACGCTAAAGCGTTCACAGATAAGCATAATATGGGAGCTGCGCCTGCCAAGGGTACTGCTTGCAATAGCTGCAGGCGGTAGCCTAGCAGTTGCAGGGGCTGCTATGCAGGCTGTAACGCAAAATGTGTTGGCAGACCCGTATATACTGGGCGCTTCAGGGGGTGCGTCCTCTGCAGTTGCTTTTTGCTATTTTCTTGGGAGTGCGTTTTACTCTTCATCGGCGGTTATTTCTGCCTTTGCTTTTACCGGCGCCACTATAGCCTTGATTATAGTATATACCATAGGGCGGGTGGGAAGCCCCGGTTCAACATCGCGCCTTGCGTTATCCGGTATTGCAGTAAGCGTTATTTTAAACGCATTGACTCAGTTTTTTGTGTCAATGTCCAGAGATGCAAGCGCAGTACGCAGCATTATAGCTTGGACTATGGGCTCTTTAGCCGGCGCCAGATGGAATAATATTGCTTTTCCTTTTTTTGGCTCAATATTAGGCAGTAGCTTTTTTATGTTTACCGCAAGGGCTTACAACCTTATGAGCCAAGGTGATGAAACTGCCATAAGCCTTGGCATAAATGTGCCGGTTATAAAACGCCTCACAATTTTGGTGGTGGCATTTATAACAGGCGTAATAGTTGCGGCGGGCGGTATTATAGGCTTTGTGGGTTTTGTTATACCGCATATAATTCGTATATTGGCAGGGGCGGACCATCGCAGGCTGTTTCCGCTTTCATTTTTGATTGGAAGCGTATTTTTGCTTTGGATGGATATATTAGCAAGAACTCTGATGGCGCCAAGGGAGATGTCGGTAGGTATATTTACCGCGTTCTTTGGCGGACCTTTCTTTGTGTACCTGTTATATAGGCAGAACAAATACGGCAGGATTTAAGGTGAAAAATATGCAAAAGCTAAAACAGCATTCAAAGCCTGTAAATAAAATGGAAAACAGCGTTGAAGTACATAATTTAAGTTATAAAATAATGGATTCAACCATACTTGAGGATGTAAGTATACACATCAAAAAAGGAGCCTTTGTCGGGGTTATAGGGCCCAATGGCTCGGGAAAATCAACGCTGTTGCGCCATATATATCGAGCAATTATGCCGCCTAAAAAATGCGTGTATATAAACGGAAGAGAGGTAGAAACCATGTCCTACCGCAGCGTGGCGCAGCAGGTAACGGTTATGCGGCAGGAAAACAGCACGGATTTTGATTTTAGCGTACTAGATATGGTACTTATGGGGCGCGCGCCATATAGAAAACTGTATGAACGCGATACAGATGAGGACAAGCGTATAGCCCGTAACGCACTTGCATTTATGGGCATGGAAGATTTAGCGCACCGCTCATTTTTTACTTTATCCGGCGGTGAAAAACAAAGGGTGCTTATTGCCCGGTCACTTGCACAGGAGGCGGATATATTAATTTTGGACGAACCCACAAACCACTTAGATGTGCATTATCAATGGCTTTTAATGGATATAGTAAAGCAGCTTGATAAAACCATAATGGCAGTATTCCATGATTTGAATATTGCATGTTCATATTGTGACGAATTGTATGTATTAAACCATGGCAAAGTAGTGGCGCAGGGCAAACCGTGCGATGTATGCACGCAGCGCCTGCTTGAAGAGGTTTTTAGGGTAAGAACGGAATTGTTTGTACTTGAAGACGGCAAGCTGCATATAGTGTTTAAGGGCAGTATTCAAAAAGATTAAAACAAAATAATAGACTTTGTTACCATAATTATATAAAAAAACGCCCGCTTATACCGGGTTTTGCCCTTGCGATAAATTAGTGTAGATACTATAATGTACTTGTATGCTCATCTGCCAAGGAGGGAGTAATGAGGAATAATATATGGGCGCTGCTTAACAAGATAGCCCCTCAAGAGGTTGAGGAGCTGGTAAGGCGCATCAATATGCTCTCGGGCGTGGCAAAGTTCAAACCCGTTGGCAGGCGAAAGCTGGCATCTCATCTCAATACTTCCGAAAGGAAGATACGCTCCTCAGCCGAGGAGATGGCGGAACTGGGGCTTATTACTTTTCAAAGCTCTGGAATGCTGCTTACTAAAAAGGGGGATGAACTTAGAGCAAGGTTTGAAGCCTTTGGAGAGATACCGGGCAATGCATCCGCCATGCAAAAGAGAATGTCAAAATATCTTGGCGTGCCTGAGGTATACATAGCCCCCGGCGATGTAGACGAAAGCGCCTCGCTTGAAGCTATAGGCTTTCTCTCCGCTGTGGTATTAACGCCGTATTTAAAGCCCGGCTGCATTATAGCAATAGCGGGCGGCTCTACTATGGCTACTCTCGCAGGTGAAATGAGCAAGTCCTACCCCGATATCACAGTTGTGCCTGCGCGCGGGGGCGTAGGCAGCCAGATATCCACGCAGGCGAACTTTGTTGCTGCGGAGCTTGCGGAAAAGCTGGGATGTAACTGCCGCCTTATGCATCTGCCTGATGATTTAGACTATGCTACCTTAAAAGAGCTTGAAAAATCCAACACTATTAAAGAGGTACTGGGGCTTGTTAAACAAGCGGATATTATACTGCTTGGCATAGGCAGGGCGGATAATATGGCAATGCGCCGCGGGCTTGAAAGTGCGCAGATGCAAACGCTGCTTGGGCTTGGCGCAGTGGGGGAATCCGCGGGACATTTCTTCAACATAGAGGGGCATACAGTGTACCAAAGCCCGTCAGTAGGCGGACAGATTAACTTTGAAGGCGAAAACCATATCACCATAAGCTGCGCTGGAGGCTACTCAAAGGCGGAGGCGATAATAGGCGCAGTGCGCCACCATAAACCCAGCGTGCTTGTGATAGACGAGGGCGCCGCAAAAGGCATTGCGGAAAAAATGTAAAAGCTTAAGGCACAGCCTTTGCTAAATAGATTGGAGGAAATAAAGTATGAAAAAAACCGTAAGAGATATCAACCCAAAAGGGAAGAGAGTAATCATGCGTGCGGACTTCAATGTCCCCATGGACGAGAACCTCAATATCACCGATGATAGCCGTATACTAGGCGCGCTGCCTACAATACAGTACCTGCTTGGTGCAGGCGCAAAACTTATACTTATGAGCCATTTAGGCCGTCCAAAGGGCGAAGTAAACCCCAAGTATTCACTTGCGCCCGTTGCTGTAAGGCTTTCAGAGCTTTTAAATAAGCCCGTTAAAATGTCTAAAGATGTAATAGGCGAAGACGCTAAAAAGCTTGCGGCAGAGCTAAATGAAGGCGATGTAATGCTGCTTGAAAACCTGCGCTTCCATAAGGAAGAAGAAGCGAATGATGATAACTTCGCAAAGGCGCTTGCCTCGTTTGGCGATATATATGTAAACGATGCCTTCGGCACCGCGCACCGCGCGCATGCCTCAACAGAGGGCGTAACCCATTTTATAGACACCAGCGTTTCCGGCTTCCTAATTGAAAAGGAGCTTAAGTTCTTAGGCGAAGCTGTAGAAAACCCCGAGCGTCCTTTCGTTGCTATACTTGGCGGCGCAAAAGTATCAGACAAGATAGGCGTAATTGAAAACCTGCTTAACAAGGTAGATGTGCTGCTCATAGGCGGCGGCATGGCGTATACCTTTACAAAGGCTATGGGTGGCAATATTGGTAAATCTCTGCTTGAGGAAGATAAGATAGAGCTTGCAAAGAGCCTGCTTGAAAAAGCGAAGGAAAAGAATGTAAAGCTTCTGCTCCCCGTAGATACGCTTATAGCGGATGATTTTAACAACGATGCTAACACGGATGTAGTAAAAACGAGTGAAATACCGGATGATTGGCAGGGGCTTGACATAGGACCTGAAACCCGCGAACTTTTTGCGCAGGAGATTGTAAAGGCAAAGACGGTCGTATGGAATGGTCCCATGGGCGTGTTTGAAATGCCTACATTTGCCGAGGGCACAAAGGCTATAGCCAAGGCTATGGCGGAGTGTGACGGCACTACAATAGTTGGCGGCGGAGACAGCGCTGCTGCGGTTGAAAGCATGGGCTTTGGCGATAAGATAAGCCATATATCAACCGGCGGCGGAGCATCGCTAGAATTTTTAGAGGGCAAGGAGCTGCCCGGCGTTAAAGCGCTTTCAGATAAATAGGAGGAAATATGAGAAAAGCAATAATTGCAGGAAACTGGAAGATGAACAAAACCCCTTCCGAAACAGGGGCATTCGTAGAAAGCCTTAAACCGCTTGTAAAGGACGCTAAATGCGATGTGGTAGTATGCGTACCCGCGGTATGCATAGCTGAAGCCGTAAAGGCAAGCGAAGGCAGCAATATTAAAGTTGGCGCTCAAAATGTGCATTTTGCGGCGAGCGGCGCATATACAGGCGAAGTATCAGCGGCTATGCTTAAAGACGCAGGCGTTGAATATGTAATAGTAGGTCACTCCGAGCGTCGCCAGTACTTTGGCGAAACAGACGAAACCGTAAACCTAAGAGCAAGAGCCGCGTTTGAAGGCGGGCTCACCCCCATAATTTGCGTTGGCGAAACCAAAGAGCAGCGCGAAAAAGGTTATACGGAAACTCTGCTTAAATACCAAACTATTACAGCGTTAACAGGCTTTAGCGCAGAAGAAGTAGCAAAGCTTGTTATAGCATACGAACCCGTATGGGCAATAGGTACAGGGCTTACCGCAAGCGATGAGCAGGCGAATGAAGGCGTAAAAATAATAAGAGATGCCATAAGGGCAAGCTTTGGCGATAATGCCGCGGACAGCGTGCGTATACAGTACGGCGGTTCAATGAACCCATCAAATGTAAAGGGGCTTATGGCACAGAGCGAGATAGACGGCGGGCTTATTGGAGGCGCCTCTCTCAAAGCGGAGGATTTTTCTAAGGTCGTCAACTATGGAGAGTAATAAAAAGCTAACTGCGCTTATAATAATGGACGGCCTTGGCGAAAGAAACGCCATAGAAGGCAATGCTGTAAAGCTTGCCGGTACGCCTAACCTTGACAGGCTAAAGCAGAAATACCCTTGGCAGCTTATAGGCGCCTCGGGCATGGATGTTGGGCTTCCTGACGGGCAGATGGGCAACAGCGAAGTAGGCCATCTTAATATAGGCGCGGGAAGGATAGTGTATCAGGAGCTAACACGTATAAGCCGCGATATAGAAACCGGCGTGTTTTTTGAAAACGAAGCGCTGCTCTGGGCTATGGATAAGGCTAAGAAAAAAGACGCTAAGCTCCACCTTATAGGCCTTCTTTCAGATGGCGGCGTGCATAGCCATATAACTCATCTATTCGCGCTGCTAAACATGGCAAAGCAAAAGGGCATTAAGGATGTACTCGTCCACTGCCTGCTTGACGGCAGGGATGTAGCGCCCGACAGCGGTATAGACTATATCCGCCAGCTTGAGCATGAGCTTGCTAGACTTGGCGTAGGCAGGATTGCAACTGTTCAGGGCAGGTACTACGGCATGGATAGGGACAATATTTGGGATAGGGTAAAGCTGGGTTACGATGCTATCGCCTTAGGCGAAGGCGTTGTAGTTGAAAGCGCGGAAAAAGCTGTGCTTGATAGCTACGCTGAAGGCGTTATGGATGAATTTGTACTACCCGTTGTAATACCTGTGGAAGGCAAAACCTCTAAGGTGGAAAGCGGGGATAGCATAATCTTCTATAACTTTAGACCCGATAGGGCAAGGCAGCTCACCCGCGCATTTACCGAAAAAAGCTTCAACAGCTTTGAAAGGCAGTATATACCCACCCAGTTTGTAACCATGACACGCTATGACGAAACGCTTACCAACCTTAAGGTAGTAAACCCGCCTGAGGACCTTACAAACACATTCGGAGATTATATATCTTCCCTTGGCAAAACGCAGCTTCGCATAGCTGAAACGCAGAAATACGCGCATGTTACATTCTTTTTCAGCGGCGGCAATGAGGAGCCTGTACCGGGCGAAGATAGAATACTTATAGATTCCGACAAGGAAGTGCCTACCTTCGATAAAAAGCCTGAGATGAGCGCGCCCGAAGTAACTGAGGAAGCATTAAAGCAAATACGCTCCGGCAAGTACGATGTTATGATACTCAACTTCGCCAACTGCGACATGGTAGGGCATACAGGCATACTTGATGCGGCTGTACAGGCTGTAAAAGAAGTAGATAAGGACGTAGGCATACTGGTGGATGAAATAATCCGCCTTGGAGGCGTAGCATTTGTAACTGCAGATCACGGCAACGCCGAACAGATGTTCGATGAAAACGGCGGACCATTTACCGCCCATACCACAAACCCCGTACCCTTTATAGCCTGCGGAGAAGAATTTATAGGCAGGACAGTCCGCTCCGGCGGCAAACTGTGCGACATAGCCCCCACTATGCTTAAAGCTATGGGGCTACAGCAACCCACAGACATGACAGGAGCTCCGCTTATATAAGCTGATAGAAAATAATATCAATAATAAGCCTGTGCGAATAAAACCGTACGGGCTTATTTAATGTGTAGGTATAAATATAATCGAACCTAAAATCCAGTCATAATTGGATTTTTTAATTATAAAAGCCGAGGGGTTAAATGTTAAAAAATCATATCTAATAACCGATTGCCATAGGTTGAAAAAGTATATTATGGCTCCTTAGGCAAGAAGTTCCATGAGTTGCTGCCTTCGGGTATCATTTGAAGCTCGGTACGGTAGAATGTAAATATCCTGAGTTTTACAGTTGTTGGAACAAAAAACAGCTATAAACCCATTGTTTTCAATGCTTTACGGACTTTCAAGTCGTTTTATGATGTATATATGCGCCCTTTGGCAAAACATACGTCTAAGCCTTTAAAACCAAGCACTTTTGTTAGATATACGAAATATCCAAAAATAACATTGTTAAACCGCTATAAGTCAGTAGTATCAACGGTTTTAGAGCATTATTTTTGTGTTCAAGTGTAAAACTCAGGAAAAAGTATATTATGGCTCCTTAGGCAAGAAGTTCCATGATTTGCTGCCTTCGGGTATCATTTGAAGCTCGGTGCGGTAAAATGTAAATATGCAGTAGTTTATTATATCGGGGTTTGGGTTGGAGCCTGTTAGGTGTATTACTCCGGGGCTTACATAAAAGTATCCTGCTGTTATAGGTACACCCCTGCGAGTTACATATATAGCCTTGCCTGTGTAAGTACAGCTAAGCGCTGGGTCTACCATGTATATATTGCCGAGCCTCCCCATAAGCTTGCCGTTTTTTATCCCTATGTATATAGGCGGGGGCATCTGCCCGCCGGCCATTTGGTTTATGTCTGCCGTGGATATTTCTATTGTCATGGGTGGCTCCTTTACGCTTACAACGCCACCTGTAAGCTCCCACACGCCCTCAAAATCGGCAAGTGTAGCGGGTATTGCGGCGGCGTAATCCTCCTCTATTAAAAAGTCGGGTTGGGGGCGCTCAAAGTTGCGCTTGTCCTCGCCTTCAAGCACTCCATCCTTATACCAGAGTACTTCAAAATAGTCGCCATCAATATCTTGTATATCAACCATAATTATATCATCCAGCATGATTTCAGCTTTCCATGTAATTGGTATTTCCTGGCTGGAATTTTTCATAGTGCCTGTGCCGTCGGGTTTTAAGTCCAGCTCCCAAGGGTCTCCGGCGGCGTTTGTCTGTATCCAACTTCCCTCAAAGCCGTCTATTGGCCTGCTAGTAATCTCTTCTTCATCGGCAAGAATGGGAAATAGGCTTATAAGCAGCAATGTCACAAGCAAAAGAGATAGTGTTTTTTTCATATTTTCACCTTCCTATTCAATATGTGTTTATAAGAGCTAAAAATTTTATAATATATGCAATAAGTATAACAAGCGGCGGATATTTCTCTATAGATATACTTTGGTTATAATGCAATGTTCATAAAAAACTTGCCCCGTAATAAGGTATACGGGGCACATGAGTAAATGCATATTATTAGTCCATAATATCAACGAGCGCGTACATGCGCTCAAGATAATCCGCATCTTCTAAGGAGAAGGGGCTTATATTTTCAGAATTGCGATTATAGCTAACAGGGCAGTTTATGTACATAAGCACATAGTTGTCAACGCCCAAGCGACTCATAACATTTACAGGCATATCAAAGGGAATATCAACTTCCTTAAGTTTAGAAGGTTTTATGGTATTAACAGAGCTTATATCATCAAAGAATGTAAGAATGCCATCTTTAAGATTAACGCCAGAGTACATCTCTGCGTGTACAGTTACAAGACCCTTTTTAATCGTTACTATTACATCTCCTACTGTGTGCATGCCGCTTGATATTAGGGGAAATACATATTCTCCGTCAAGTGACAGGTCAATAGGGGTAAACATCTCATAACCATTAGTAAGGTCATCTCTAAACATTATGAATAGCGGCCCTTCCGACGTTACGAAATTGCCAGATTTTGAAGATGTTGTTTTTGATTTGCTGGGTTTTTTAGGCGTCTTTTCCGGAGTATCAGCTGCGGGACCAGTTTTCCCGCCTCCTGAGGGATCGGTTTTCCCGTCTCCTGATGGGTCAGATTTACTGCCGCCCGGGAGTTTAAACTTACCATCGCCTGGCATTTTGATGCCGCCTGGTTTTTTATCGCCTGGGATTTTAAGCTTACCATCGCCTGGTTTTTTATCGTCTGGTTTACTGTCGGGGAGTTTAGGTAACCCGCCTGGGGGTATAATTATACCGCCTGGGGCTTTAATTAGTTCCTTCTTATCTAGAATATCTTCCTTAAGTTTTGGAAATACATATTTAGAGGCATATACAATAGGCGCTGTAAGGGTGATAAACATAATGGCTACAAGTAACAGAGATAAGATTTTTTTCATGATTCTTTCACCTTCCTTTTTAGTATTGGGTTTATCTTTATATAGGGTATGTTGTATCATCATAAGTCTACCAACAGGGCTCCGCTTAAACAACTACACTTTAGGGTAGTTTTGGCTTATATGTACCTATCCTTTTGGGTGGGTAGGCGCGAAATAGCAGGCAGTTAAAGGGTTTTTTGCAATAGGGATTGCAGTATACCTTTAGTATAAATAATTGAAATGTGAAAGTATGAAATTATTTGTCAAATAAACTTCTGTTGAAAATGTGCAATTTATAGCTATTAGCGATTGCCAAAACAAAAAAACAACACCAGACATGCCATGCGGTGTGTTATAAGTTATATGTGCCTAAATGCGCATATGCTAATTGATTTTTCTGTTTTTCAACAGATTTTAAGTTTAATATACTGCTATTCATCCAAGAAAAGCGCCATAAGCTCCCCTCTGGAGGTTACACCTGCCTTGCGGTAGACATTAAGTGCGTGGAACTTAACTGTATTTTGGGATATATGCAGCTCTGCCGCGCACTGCTTGTATGTCATTCCCTTGCGCAGGCATTTAACAACTTCTTCCTCCCGCAAAGTAAAGCCAAAATTCAACACAAGCTGCTGGTGTTTTTCCTGCGTATTTTCCGGTACTGCCGTCTTTATAAAAAGCTGCTGGGACATGAGGGGCATCATAAGCGTAAACAACACAAAAAGACCCATTGTTGTTAATGTGCCTACAAGCGGCATCATCTCAGGCGCTTTTTTGGCTAATATGCCGGGTATTATGTGCAGCAGCAGGGAAGCATTGAATATAAAGGCAAGTACCCACTTGAAAAGCTTAAAATTAACGAACTTACCTAGTACAAGCCCCAGCAGGTAATAAGATGCTATAAAGCCCATATGGGAAAAGCCTTGCGTTATACTGGCGGCAAGAGCGCCATGACTGTTTGGCAGCAGCAGGCGCAGTATAAATGTAACCGCCATACCAACAAAGAACATATTGCACATATGCCATATTTTAAACTTTGCCGCTACATATATTATTATACACAGCGCAAACACAAAAAGCCCTGCAATACCGCTTATTAGCTGGGAAGGAGCAGCGGGCAGGTAGCTGTAAAAAAATACTATAGCCCTATGGGCGAAGAAGAAAAACAGTGCGGGCGCAAGTTTTTTGCCGTGACCCTCAATGGATTTGTTTTTAATATGCTCAAAATCCTGCTCTTGGTATAGCGTAAGGCATTTGGCGCTTACAAGCACCTGTAAGGCAACGAATACTATGCCGCTATTGCCGCTAAGCGGAACAAGCGCTATAAATAATTGGAACAATAGGCAAAATAGGGAGGTTATAGCTGCACCTATCAGCCGCTCCGTATCGTTAAGCGCACAGCCAAAGCCGAATAGCTGGAAGCCGGCGCAGCCGCCAAATAACAGGGAAAAAACAATCCCCGCCAATGTGGCAAGGGGACCTATAGGTAAAATTAACCAAAGTACAAAGCCTAGAGCCATAAACATCACCACATGCCTTGCGTACCTAGCAATGTTTTCAAGCTTTGCAAATGCGAACAGCAGTCCTATCCCTAGTGAATAGGCTATGCCCATCAAAAAAATACTGTTAAGCCCAAATAATGGATAAGCATCAACCCTAAGACTATCTCTCATGCTGGGGAATATTGGCGCAAGGGTGAATATAAGCATATATTTAATATGCTTAGCTTGCAGCTCATGCTTGAGAGAGCTAAAGCTTCGCACAAGTTTACCGCTTTGTTTGTCGGATTTTTGGGGGAAATGCACGGGTTTATCGGGCATATCTGCTACCTCCCATGAAAACCGTTTATAGGGGGATTTTTCATTATTATTATATCATACAAATTTATTTTGGCAAAATTTCCATTTATCTTAAAGGATAGGGCGAATTTTTCTGTTTTTTCGAAACACTATCCATATGGATAGGTATTTGTGAGTATGATTTATTGATTTATTGATAGCAAAGTGGTTGTATAGGCGTTTGTTTTTACCCGAAGGCTCTAAGATCATACATATGATTGATACTGTTTTGCTCAAACGATAATATTGATTTTTACCATAACAAAATAACAAAAGCACATATAAAATCCCAAAACAAACCCCTGTATAAAGCATCGGGGGTTTTTCAAAATAAAACTTGCCAACATGCTCTCCATGCGATATATTTATTGCGTTGTTTTATTATTTTAAGGAGTGTATATGCAACGAGAAGACATACGCAATATAGCGATAATTGCCCATGTAGACCACGGAAAGACCAGCCTAGTAGACCAAATGCTAAAGCAGAGCGGGGTTTTCCACCAAAACCAGCATGTAGATGACAGGGTTATGGATTCCGGCGCAATAGAGCGGGAGAGGGGCATAACCATACTAGCTAAAAACACCGCGGTAAACTACAAGGGCGTGAAGATAAATATAATAGATACCCCCGGTCATGCCGATTTTTCGGGCGAAGTGGAGCGCGTGCTTAAAATAGCCGATGGGGTGCTGCTGCTTATTGACAGCTTTGAAGGTCCCATGCCTCAGACCCGTTTTGTGCTTAAAAAGGCGCTGGATTTAAAGCTTAAGGTGCTGCCTGTAATAAATAAAATAGACAGGCAGGACGCAAGACCGCTAGAAGTTGTAGATGAACTGCTGGATTTATTTATAGACCTTGGGGCGGACGACAGTACGCTTGATATACCTGTGTGCTTTGTATCCGCGCGCCTTGGTACTGCTACCTTTGATATAGAAAAAAAAGGCGAAGATTTGAGCCCTCTGTTTGACGCTATACTTAAATATGTACCCGCGCCCGTGGGTGATGTGGAAGCGCCGCTGCAGTTATTAATATCCACAATAGATTATAACGACTATGTAGGCAGGATAGGTATAGGCCGCATAATGCGGGGAGAAATAGACGCAAGCGAAAGCCTTGTACGCGTAAACATGCAAAAGCCAGAGGAACATACCCCCTTTAAGCTTATAGATTTAAGCGTGTTTGATGGGCTTACGAAGCTAAAAGTAGATAGCGCGTACATGGGGGATATAGTGGCTATATCAGGGCTTTCAGATATTTCTATAGGCGATACAATATGCGCTGCGGATAAGCCCGAAGCGCTGCCTTTTGTATCTATAGGCGAGCCTACTGTATCTATGACATTTTCAGTAAACGACAGCCCCTTTGCGGCTAGGGAAGGCAGCCTTGTTACAAGCCGCCACCTTAGGGCAAGGCTTTTTAGAGAAGCCGAGAGCGATGTAAGCCTAAAAGTAACAGAGGGCGAAACGCCCGACAGCTTTGTAGTATCCGGAAGGGGAGAGCTACACCTTTCTGTTCTAATAGAAAATATGCGCAGGCAAGGCTATGAATTTCAGGTGAGCCGCCCCAAGGTTATCACCAAAATTATAGATGGCGAATTGTGCGAGCCGATGGAGCGTTTGCATATAGATGTGCCGCAGGCGCATGTAGGCGCAGTTATAGAGAAACTAGGCAGGCGGCGCGGCACCCTTGAAAGTATGCACGGCAGTGAGCGCGTTCGTATGGAGTTTATTATACCCGCAAGGGGTCTTCTTGGTTATAGAAGCGAATTTTTAACAGACACAAGGGGCGAGGGCATACTTGCCGCAGTGTTTGAAAGGTATGAGCCTATGCATGGTGATATACCTCAGCGCAATGAAGGAGCGCTTGTGTGTTATGAAACTGGTGAAAGCACGCAGTACGGGCTTTTCGGCGCGCAGGATAGGGGTACGCTTTTTATTCCCCCTCAAACTCCCGTATATGCGGGTATGATATGCGGCAGGTCTAACAGGGGCGAAGATATAGTAATAAACATATGCCGTAAAAAGCATATAACCAATGTGCGCAATGCAGCTGCGTCTGAAGATTCTTTAAGGCTTGTGGGTATGCATATATTATCGCTTGAAGAATGTTTGGAATTTATAGACGATGATGAACTGCTCGAAGTAACCCCCCAAAGCCTTAGGATGAGAAAGCGTATATTAGACCATAATATGCGTATGAAAATGGGAAATAAAAACAAGTGATAGAGTATTAAAAGCCGTCAAACTAAAAATAGAATTTGGCGGCTTTGTCTTTTAATAAACTTTAACTATAAAAACAATATTGCCTTAGCATAGGGAAAACCCATTGTTTTCTGCCATTTTATTGCATTATTTATCCGGTGCAAATGTACCTGTTTCTACCTGTTTTTTGAAATTGAGCACTGCATCTACAAATTGCTTGGGGCAGTCTGCGTGTATGTCGTGCATGGAATTAAAGCCAGTTATATATTGGCTATTTTTTATTAGGCTGCATACCTTTTTTGAGTCTTCCCTATCCATGGCTGAAAGCAACATGCCGTCTTTATCGTAGTAGCTGGGAGCGGTGTCTTTGCTTGGGTTTACCTGCATAACAAGGGTAGGAGCCATTATTTTTTTGAGCGTTTCCTCCTGATTAAAGCCATCAAACCAAGTAAAATCATAGAAGGTATTGCCGAAATACAGGTCGTAGTCGCCTGTACCGTCTTGCATATTGCGGGTAAGCTCAAATATTGCGTTTACGCCAATTTTAGGCGGGTAAAACCATAGGCGGGGAATTTCTCCCGGGTGTTTTTCCATGTAGCTAAGTGCAGGGGTTTTTATCCACTTTTCCCATATATCTCCCCCTTGCTTGTTGATTAAATCTATCATAGGGTCGTATAGCAGGCTGTAATGCGTGTAACTGTCTATCTCTTGTTGGTTTAAGTAATTGTGTATATTTTCAAAGCCTTTGTAAGCGAATGTATTTTCAGCCCTGCCATTTTCTGTGGAGAAAAAAGGCCCGTCTTCCAGTATAAGCCCAATTACATTCTCTGGGTTATTTGCGCCAAGCCATGCTGAAAGCAGCGCGCCTGAAGAATGCCCCGTAACATATGCAGGCTCTTTTATAACATTATCCATAAACCATATTAAATCCTGCCCTATTATGTTTGCCTTGTATTTAGATGTATCTTTGCTGGATTTGCCATGCCCGTAATAATCCACGGCAAAAATGTGAAACTCCTTAGATAGGTCAGGTAAAACCTTTGCATAGTCCTTCCATGTAGTCTGTTGACCATGCAGCAATAGAAGCGGAGGACCGTTTGAAGGACCCTCTCCATAGTTTAGCACGGAGCCGTCATATAAAACTGCCTGTTTTTCTATAAAGCCGAGCTTCTCACCCGTCTTTTCCATAAAGTTTGTGTTTAGATAGTCATAATTCATATTCCTATAAGCATAAATCGCAACTAAAGCTGCAAGAGTAGCTATAATTATCAGTATTATTTTAAGCGCTTTCAAAATATTCCCTCCTTGCTTGGCAATGTGGTTTCCTATAAGTGTAACCTAACTTAACAATTATATTATAATTTAAATTTTCACCACTGTCTATAACTGTAACATTCACTAAGATTTTCATTGTGCTTATAATTCTGTGCGATAATCTATAAATTACAAGCTTTTTAGAGTTTAGCATATAAAAAATATTGACAATATAAAAAATATATGGCAAAATATAGCCGACCGGCAGCCTGTCGAGAGGCTGGTTAAAGGAGTTGTATTATGGATAACAGAAAAAATGAGATACTGGATGTTACAAGAAGGCTAATAAATGAAAAGGGTCTTATAAACACTTCCACAAACGATATTGCGCGCGCGGTGGGCATATCTAGGGGTACTCTGTACCATCATTTTGAAAGCAAGGAAGCCATACTTGACGCCCTTGTTGAAAAGCTAAGCGCTGATATTTACAGGCGCGCAAGGGAAATAGCGCAGGATAAATCCATTCCCGTAATGGAGCGTATACTTAAAACCGTATTATCTATAAATGTAAGCGACAGTTCTGACCATGTTATACTTGAGCATTTAAATAGCCCCGACAACATATTGCTCCATCAAAAAGTTCAAAAGGAAATGCTGGCAACGTTTCCCGATATACTCGCCCAAATTATTGAAGATGGCAATAAGGAAGGGGTTTTTAGTGCAAAATACCCTTACGAATGCATGGAAATGTTGGTTGCCTATACTTCGCTGGTATTTGACGGCGATTTTATCGAGATGAGCGAAGAAGAAAGCGTAAATAGACTTATTGCGCTTATGCATAATATTGAGCGTATGTTGGGTGCTGAAGAAGGCGCCTTCTATCCCTTTGTAGAGGCTATTGCATATGGAAAAAGATAATAATATTATAAAAAACAAAAGGTTCTTAATATTCCGGCTTGCAAGCCTTATTGCAGCCATTGGCAGCGGAATGACATCCTTTGCAATAGGTATTTATATATTCCAAAAAACGGACTCCGCCTTTATAAAATCTATGATTAGCCTAGTTGCTTTCCTTCCTACTATTCTTTCAGGTCCTTTTGCGGGCACGCTTGCAGATAGGTTTGACCGCAGGAAAATGATGGTACTGGGCGACGGGCTTTCAAGCCTTGGCATTATGCTTATACTTTTTTCGCTGTATTTTGCGGATAGCAATATAATGCTTATTGGCTGCGGTGTATTTGTGTCTGCTCTATTTTCCAGCATGATAGAACCTGCGGCAAAAGCAACCGTGTCGGACATGCTAAACGAGGAGGAGTACACAAAAGCTAGCGGACTTTTGCAGCTTGCAGGCGCAGCTAGGTTTTTAATATCTCCCATAATTACAAGCTTTGTAATGGCGCGCGGCGGACTTGAAGCGGTGCTATATATTGACCTTTTTACAATTTTCAGCACAATAGGCGCTGTTATATATATTTCCAAAGGGTTAAAAGCAAAGGAAACGCCAAAGAATGAAGCGTACACAGAGAGCCTGCGCCAAGGTTTTGCAGCCATAAAAAACAATTCGGGAATTAAAGTTTTGGTACTCTTTTTAACGCTATTAACATTTATGCTAGGTTCTATACAGGAGCTTTCAACACCGCTAATATTATCCTTTACAGACGCAAAAACCCTAAGCATAATGCTTACAATTGCAGCTTTAGGTATGGTAGTAAGCTCGCTCTACCTTGGTATGAGGGAAATAAGGGGGAATAAGATTAAAATACTAAGTCTTTCTGTTTTTATATCGGGTATTGGCATGGTTGGTTTTGGCGCTAAAGAACAAGTATTATTGATTACTCTATCCGGCTTCGTGTTTTTTATGACACTGCCCTTTATGAATTCCATTGCCGATTATTTAATACGCGTAAACATACCAAACAGTTTGCAAGGTCGTGTGTTTGGCATAATAGGCACTATATCACAGCTTGGATATGTATTTGCCTATGCGCTTTCAGGCTTTTTGGCGGATTTTATATTCCGCCCCTTGCTTCAAGAAGGCGGAGCACTTGCAAGTTCTATAGGGCGCATAATAGGTGTTGGCAGCGGCAGGGGAATAGGTCTATACATCATTTTAGAGGGATTTATGCTTATGGTATTGGCGGTGTTCCTAGCAAATAATAGGGATTTACACAAATTGAAAAGAGAGGGGAATATTCAAAAGGATTAGTCAAGCATAAGCAATAGATATACACAAAAAACCGCCACAAGTTTAAACCTAGCGGCGGTTAATATTTTCTGTAAATTGTAATTAGAATTTCATAGGATTAATTCTAATTCCGGGGCCCATAGTGCTGCTTACATAAAGCGAACGGATATATGTGCCTTTTGAAGTGGCGGGCTTAGCGCGTATTACGGCTGCCATAAGTGTGCTTAAGTTTT
>JGI24708J26588_10000330_pt1 | contig 38430 bp, 35 predicted proteins | sample BioPla1DNA2_FD_26588 | JGI IMG/M metagenome (IMG submission 26588) | reverse complement strand
CAGGTAAGGTAGTTAAATCTAAGTGTCTGGATTGCTATGGTAGTGGTTATGTAAGCAGTAGAAAGAAGATAAAAGTTATTATACCTCCTGGTATTGATAATGGTCAAAGTGTTAGAATCCGTGATAAGGGAGAACCCGGAATTAACGGTGGTAGTAGAGGGGATTTATTGGTGGAGGTATCCGTTAGTAGACATCCGATTTTCCAGCGGAAAGACTACGATATATATTCCACAGCACCAATTTCTTTTGCTACGGCAGCCTTAGGTGGAGATGTAAGAATCAGTACAATAGACGGGGATGTAATCTATACTGTAAAACCAGGTACTCAGACAGATACAAAAGTACGCTTAAGGGAAAAAGGAGTACCTACACTGCGGAACAGAAATGTAAGAGGTGACCATTATGTAACCTTAGTTGTTCAAGTACCAACTAATTTGAACGAAGAGCAAAAGGAAGCATTACGTAGGTTTGATGATGCTATGACTGGTAAAAAGCATGGCAATAATGGCAGTGAGAATGAAAAAGAAAAAAGTAAAAAGAAGTTCTGGAAATGAAGAGAACGGAGAAAAAGATGAAGTGGACTAAATTAACATTAACTACTACAACCGATGCGGTAGATTTGGTTAGCCATATGCTACATGAGATGGGGATAGAAGGCGTGGAAATTCACGATAATGTACCCCTCTCTGAAGTGGATAAACAAAAGCTATTTGTAGATATTCTGCCAGAACTGGCTGAGGATGATGGAACTGCTAAAATTAGCTTCTACCTAGAAGGAGACAGTGATATTGATGATACTATTAATAAGGTTCAGACTGGCCTTAAAGAAATAGGTCGATTTGTCCCCCTAGGTTCGGGTCAAATATCTATTGATGAAACAGAAGATGAGGATTGGCTTAATAATTGGAAACAGTTTTTCAAACCTTTTCGTATAGATGATGATATTATAATAAAACCCACCTGGGTAGATCTAGAGGAGCTTAGGGATCAGGATATTGTTATTGAGATTGATCCTGGAATATCCTTTGGAACCGGTTCCCATGAGACTACCAAACTATGTATAATAGCTTTAAAAAAATATGTTAAAGCAGATTCTGTGGTTCTGGATGCAGGATGTGGAAGCGGTATTCTCTCAATTATTGCAAAAAAATTATCAGCCCATGAGGTTTTAGGTATTGATATTGATCCTATGGCAGTAGAGACAGCTATGGAGAATGCCAAGGTAAATGGTTTAAATATATCAGAAGGCAATCTGGATTTTATACATGGTAACATTATTGAAGATGGTGGAGTCAGGGAAAATGTTGGTCAAGGAAAATATGATATAGTTGTAGCCAATATTTTAGCTGATGTAATAATTCCCCTATCTGATGTCATTGGAGAAAATCTAAAATCTGGCGGCATTTTTATTGTTTCAGGTATAATTAATACAAAAGAAGAAGAGGTCAGAAGGGCCCTTCTTAAAAATAATTTTGATATTATAGAGGTAAATAAAATGGGTGATTGGGTATCTTTTGTAGCACAACACCTATAAACTTAAGATTATTATTAAAATGGGCAGTTGCAAAATAAGGGTATTCAGATATAGCCTCACATAACATGTGATGACTATACCTGCATACCCTTATATATTGCAAAGGCCCATTTAATTTTTAAAATAAAACTTACATTGAGCAGATAGGTACCTTATAATTTGTATATAAATATTTTTAACATTGAACAAANGTTCTAATTGGTATATAATAAAAGATGGCAAAAGTGACAAAAACTATATTTACAATATCAAAAGCAAGATAACTATGATAAGGAGATATCAATGCATCGTTTTTATGTAAAAGCAGACCAAATTCAAGAAAATAATATAATCATAAGAGGGGCTGATGTCAATCATATCAGGAATGTATTGAGGATGGACTCAGGTGATGAGCTTATAATTTGCGATGGACAAGGAAAAGATTGCTATTGTATAATAACTATGGTGTCTGACCGAGAAATTATTACAGAAATAAAAGAGATTAAAGAAACAGGAACTGAACTACCAGCTAAAATTATCTTATTTCAGGGGATACCTAAGAAAGATAAGATGGAGTTAATTATCCAGAAAGCCGTAGAATTAGGGGTAGCTGAGATAGTTCCTGTTATGACAAAGCGGGTTATAGTTAAGCTAGAGGATAGGAAGAAAGAGGCAAGGAAATTAGAGAGATGGCAGGCCATTGCTGAAAGTGCTGCTAAGCAATCTGGCAGGGGAATAATACCACAGATTAAATCAGTTCAGACCTTTGAGGAAGCAATAAATCATGTTAAAAAAATGGATATAGGCCTAATACCCTATGAAAATGCTAAAGATATGGAAGATACAAGAAGTATTATAGGAAGCCTTACTGGTAAATCTTCTATAGGGATTTTTATAGGTCCAGAGGGGGGCTTTGATAAGGCTGAGATAGATATGGCAGAAAAAAATGGGGTTATACCAATTACTTTAGGTAAGAGAATCTTACGGACAGAAACCGCAGGACTTGCTATCTTATCTATGATAACTCTTTTTTTAGACAGTTAAAAGAATATAAAAATCGTAGCAATATAATAAGAGTGGGAGGGATTGAATGGATGAAAATACAACTTTGGAGAGAGATATTAGGTCCTTATGAGTTAGCTGTCAATGAGCTTGTTGTTAAGTTTAATCATATAATTGACGAATATAAAGAGGCAGGTGAATACTCACCTATTGAATTGGTTACTGGAAGATTAAAGACCATATCCAGTATCTTAGAAAAGGCCCAGAAAAAAGGTATAGATCTGGAACATTTTCAAGAAAAGATTGAGGATATTGCCGGTATACGAATAATATGTCAGTTTGTAGAAGATATCTATAAAGTAGTAGATATTATTAAAAGAAGATCAGATATGAGAATCAAAAGTGAAAAAGATTATATTAATAATATGAAAGAAAGTGGTTACCGCTCATACCATATTATTGTCTACTACAATGTGGAAACCATGAAAGGAACCAAAGAAATACAAGTGGAGATACAGATACGCACCTTGGCTATGAATTTTTGGGCGACTATAGAACATTCCTTACAATATAAATATAATAAGAACATGCCTGCGCATATTAGGCAGAGGTTATCGTCAGCAGCAGAAGCCATATTAATTCTTGACCAAGAGATGTCGGCTGTCCGTGATGAAATTATGGATGCGCAAAATTCATTTAATATAAAAGCTAATACGGTAGCAGATATTCTTACCAACATACAAAATCTATATCGGGTAGCCAATAAACAAGAGGTTATAAATATACAGGATGAATTCTTCCGTATATATCAAAACGGGGACAAAGATGAATTGGAGAAATTCAGCATGTATCTAGATAAAATTGCCGAGCGTTACGGAGCCCAAAGTTTAAAATAAAATGATTTATGCTTAAGAGTAGGGACTATGACAATAGTCATTAATAATAAATTTGGAGTGAGATAATGAAATTACCTAAACTATTTGAGGACAGAATGAGAAATCTTCTAGAGGATGAATATGATGAGTTTGCTGGATGCTATTCCAAGCCTAATTTCGGAGGCATTAGGGCTAATTCCTTAAAAGTAAGTTCAGAAGAACTGGAAGAAATCTGTCCTTTTCCTATAAAACGAATCCCTTGGATTCATAATGGTTATTATTATGACAGTGGATATCAGCCGGCTAGGCATCCCTATTACTATGCTGGCTTATATTATATCCAAGAGCCCAGTGCCATGACACCCGCCAGCTTATTGCCTGTTAATAAAGGGGATAGGGTACTGGATATTTGTGCAGCTCCAGGAGGAAAAAGTACGGAGTTAGGAGCAAAACTGGGAGGAGAGGGACTTCTAGTGGCCAATGATATCAGTAATTCTAGGGCAAAAGCTCTACTAAAAAATATTGAAGTTTTTGGCATCCGTAATTCACTGGTAGTCAGTGAAGCTCCTAACAAATTGGCCAATTATTTTCCAGAATATTTTGATAAAATATTAATAGATGCCCCCTGTTCTGGTGAAGGTATGTTTAGAAAAAGTCCATCAATTATGAAGAACTGGGAGCAGTATGGTGTAGACTACTACAATAAATTGCAGAAAGAGATAATACTTTTTGCAGCTAAAATGCTTAAGCCAGGGGGATATATGTTATACTCAACCTGTACCTTTTCACCGGAGGAAAATGAGGGTACCATATCTTATCTATTGGATAATTGCCCGGAATTTAAGGTTGTAAGTGCAATACCAGATAACAAAACACAAGAGAAGCTGGGCTTATCCTATGAAGGGTTTGAGTATGGGAAACCAGAATGGGTAAATGGCAGGGAAGAATTAAAACATTGTATTAGACTATGGCCCCATCGCCTAGATGGTGAAGGGCATTTTATTGCATTATTGCATAAATCAGCGGATGTTAATAAAGCCGAGGAAACTTATAATAATACCAAAGCAATTAAGGGGAAGAATACCCTATCTGAGGAAGCTAAAGAATTTATAAAACAATTAAAGTTTCCTATTGATGAACAGCAACTTATTGTCAGGGACAATAGGGTTTATCTTGTACCACCGGGACTACCTGACTTAACTGGCCTTAGGATACTGCGTCAGGGACTTCTTTTAGGGGAAATAAAAAAGCAAAGATTTGAGCCCTCCCAGGCCTTGGCCAATGCCCTTAAGAGAGATGAGTATGACCATATTATTAATCTAAGTAGTGATGATGTTAGGGTTATTAAATATCTTAAATGTGAAACAATTCAAATTGATAGGGACTTACAGGATGGATGGTATCTGATATCCGTAGATGGTTATCCCTTAGGTTGGTCTAAGATGGTCAAGGGTAGTCTTAAAAATAAATATCTACCCGGTTGGAGATGGGTTTAGTAAGGAGACAATGGATGAAACTATTGCGTTTAGATAAATACCTTTCCGATATGGGGATAGGTACGAGAAGTGAATTGAAAACATGGATTCGGAAGGGTAGAGTCAAGGTAAATGGTGAAATTATTATAAAACCTGAACATAAGGTTAAGGTAAATAAGGATGAAATATACTTTGATGATGGTTTGATAAGCTACCAGCAATATAGATATATTATGCTTCATAAACCAGCTGGAGTGGTCTCTGCAACCACTGATAAGGTGAATAAAACAGTAATTGATCTAATTAAAGATAAAAACGGAAGGGATTTATTCCCGGTAGGTAGATTGGATAAAGATACCGAAGGCTTTCTACTAATTACCGATGATGGCCCCCTAGCCCATAGACTGCTGTCGCCAAAGAATTTAGTAGATAAGATCTATTACGCTAAGGTTAAGGGAAAGGTGGATGTTACTGATGTTAAAGCCTTTGCAGAGGGGGTATCTATTGAGGCTGATTATATTACCATGCCTGCTAAATTAAGCATACTGCATGCAGGTGATATATCAGAAGTTGAGGTTACAATCCATGAAGGTAAATTTCATCAGGTTAAGCGGATGTTTGCTGCCCTGGGAAAGGAAGTTATTTATTTAAAAAGGCTATCTATGGGGGGATTATCCCTGGATCCACTGCTTCATCCAGGGGAGTATAGAGAGCTTACTGAGGAAGAAGTAGAACTATTAAAAGAGCTTTAGTGGAGGATAAATAATGTTAAATAATATAGATGCAGTAATATTTGATATGGATGGCACTTTGATTGATTCCATGTGGATGTGGAGAGATATTGATATAGAATATCTTAAGAGGTTTGCTATAGAATTTCCAGTGGATTTGCAAGATGAGATCGAGGGAATGAGTTTCGGTGAAACAGCAATTTATTTTAAAGAGAGATTTAAGCTGGAAGATAGCTTGGATAAGATAAAAAGTGATTGGATACAGATGGCTTGGGACTACTATGAAAAGGATGTAACAGTTAAGCAGGGAGTAGTTGAATTTCTTGAGTATTTAAAGGAGAAAGATATACCTACAGGGATAGCTACCAGTAATTCGAGGGTTCTAACAGATATGGTACTGGATAGATTAAAACTTAAGCAATATTTTAACTCTATTCGTACATCCTGTGAGGTGGCTAAGGGAAAACCATCCCCCGATATTTATTTATTGGTAGCGGAAGACTTAAAAGCAGAGCCTAGCAGATGTTTAGTTTTTGAAGATGTAATCCAGGGAGTAATGGCTGGTAAAAATGCCAATATGAAGGTTTGCGCCGTATATGATGAGTATTCGAAAAAGGATGAAAAGCAAATCAGGAGATTGGTCGACTATTATATTTATACCATGGATGAAGTTCTGGCAAGTATAGACGATAAATGATGATTTATGGGAGTGATTTAAACAGTGAAACTTATAGTAGCGGGTCAAAATGAAGCAGGACAGAGATTGGATAAATTACTTGCCAAAATCTTAAACAATGCCCCTAAGAGCTTTATCTATAAGATGCTAAGGAAGAAAAATATTGTACTTAATGGTAAGAAAGCTGATGGTTCAGAAAGAGTGGCTTTAAATGATGAGATAAAATTGTTTTTATCAGAGGAAACCATAGCCAAATTTACTAAAGAAACTAATTTATTAGCTGATACTACAGCAGTAGAAAAAGCTCTAGATATTATTTATGAGGATTCTCATATTGTAGTTATTAATAAACCCCTAGGTTTATTATCCCAGAAGGCTGATAAGAATGATATTTCTATGGTTGAGTATCTGATTTCCTATCTATTATCTACCAAATATATGGATGAGCAGCAATTACAAAGTTTTAAACCAGGTATATGTAATAGACTGGATCGCAACACCAGTGGACTTTTAATTGCTGGTAAATCCCTATTGGGGCTCCAGGAAATGTCTAGAATATTAAAAGAGAGAGAACTAGACAAATATTACTTATCAATTATTAAGGGTAAATTAGACAGTAAGAAACGTATAGAAGGGTACTTAATTAAAGATAAAGAGAGAAATCGGGTTCATGTTTATCCTAAAGAAAGAGAAGGAGCAGAGTATATCTGTACAGAATATGAACCCCTACAATATTCCCAGGATGGTCAATATACAATGCTCCAGGTTAAATTAGTTACAGGACGCTCCCACCAGATCAGGGCCCATCTGGCCAGTATCGGTCATCCTATAATCGGGGATTTTAAGTATGGAGATCCTAAGATTAATCATAATATGAAAAAAAGCTTCGGCCTATCCCATCAATTACTACATTCCCATAGATTAGTATTTCCTAATTTGGAAGGTGAATTTTCATATTTATCAGGAAAAGAATTTACAGCTCAAGTGCCAGACCTGTTCAAATCTATAGAGAAAGAATTATTTGACTAGTATATTAATGACCTGTCTTTCCGTAAGGGGTTTATCCAAAGCCAGTAATTAGGGAGGATCATAAGAAGTAAATTAGGAAACATAAGTGAGGTGACATATTATGGCATCATGGAAATCCAGGGGGCTTAGGGGCTCCATGCTGGAGGAAATGATAAATATAACCAATATGAAATACCGAGAGAAAAAATTAGCCCTAATCCAGAAGGTGCCTACTCCCATAACACCAATTAATATAGATAAGGAAAGTCGCCATATAACACTGGCGTATTTTGAACAAAAAAGTACTGTAGACTATATTGGTGCAGTTCAAGGAATACCTGTATGTTTTGATGCTAAAGAATGTGCAGTTGCTACTTTCTATATTAAAAACATCCATGAACATCAGATTGAATTTATGAGTGAATTTGAAGAGCAAGGGGGGATTGCCTTTCTTTTGATTTACTATAAAAATCAAGATGTATATTATTATCTTACTTTTAAGGAGTTAATAAAGTTCTGGAATAGGGCAAAGAATGGTGGAAGGAAGAGTTTTCGGTTTGATGAACTAGATCCATCATATCAGATCCCTGTACATAATAGTATCTGTGTTCATTATTTAGAGATGCTAAAGAAGGATCTTGAGAATAGAGAAAAACAGATTGACAATGTAAAGTGATTTAATTATAATGGTTAAATATATCATCATGGTAACGAATTATCACGTTACCATGATAAAGTATATATATTAATATATATCTATGTACATATTAAAATATTAAATAGAAATTTTGGCTTAGGCCTACTCAGTGTATTTCTATTATGAAAGGTTTGGTGTTATTATGAATGAAAAATTATTACATACACCGGAAGGGGTAAGAGACATTTACAATTCAGAATGTGGAGCCAAATTAATGCTGCAAAACAATCTCCATCATGTTCTAGAGCATTATGGTTTCCAAGACATACAAACCCCGACTTTTGAATTCTTTGATATATTTAGCCATGAAAGAGGAACAGTTCCTTCAAAGGATATGTATAAGTTTTTTGATAGAGAAGGAAATACCTTAGTGCTTAGGCCTGATATTACACCTTCTATAGCCCGTTGTATTGCTAAATATTATAGGGAAGAAACTCTGCCCATTAGATTATGTTATATAGGTAATACTTTTATTAATAATACCAGCTACCAAGGGAAATTGAAGGAAGTAACACAATTGGGGGCAGAACTTATCAATGACGGTTCCATTGAGGCTGATGCCGAGATGTTGGCCTTAACTGTTGATTGCCTATTAAAATCCGGTTTGGAGGAATTTCAACTGGAGATTGGTAATGTGCAGATATTTAGAGCCTTGATTGAGGAAGCGGGCTTTACAGAGCAAGATGAGGTTAGCAAGCTTAGGGTATTAATAGAGAACAAGAATATGTTCGGTGTGGAAGAGATGCTGTCTGCAAAAGACATGAGTGAAGAGCTGAAGAAAATACTACTTCAGCTACCTGAATTGTTTGGCAGTTTAGACATTCTAGAGTATGCTAAGGGCATGATTAAAAATTCTAGGGCCCTAGAAGCCATTGAACGTCTAGAAAAATTATATAATATACTATCCATCTATGGTTATGAAAGATATATTTCTTTTGATCTAGGTATGTTAAGTAAATATAATTACTATACAGGGATTATTTTCAAGGCATATACTTATAAGACCGGTGAGGCTATAGCTACTGGAGGGCGTTACGATAATTTGGTAGGCCAGTTTGGTAAGGAGGCTCCAGCAATCGGACTGGCAATTGTCATTGATCAGTTAATGGCAGCCCTATCAAGACAAAACTTACTAAAAAAACCTGAGGCTCAGAATACTCTAATTCTCTACAAAGAAGAATTACGCAAAGAGGCAATTATACTGGCTGTTAACTTCCGTAATGATGGAATTAATACTTTACTTTTAAAGGCTGAAGATGATAAGTCTCAAGAAGATTATTTGACCTATGCTAAGAGAATGGGCTTTGGGGGAATTTTATATTTTGAAACTAGTCAAGAGATTAAGGTAATAGAAGCAGCCACAGGTAATGTTCAAATAGCCAATGTGGAAGAGCTAATTAAAAGATAAGTGATTTAGATTCTAGTGGAGGGAGATAGTATGAGATATATAACATTTGCATTGGCTAAAGGGCGTTTAGCCCATCAGACCTTAGAAGTATTAGAGAAGATAGGAATCACCTGTGAAGAAATCAAGGATAAATCCTCAAGAAAATTAATCTTTGTTAACGAAGACCTTAAGTTACGCTTCTTTTTAGCCAAGGCCAACGATGTTCCAACCTATGTTGAATATGGTACAGCGGATATTGGAGTGGTTGGGAAGGATACCATATTGGAGGAAGGCAGGAAGATGTATGAGGTCTTGGACCTAGGATTTGGTAAATGCAGGATGTGCGTTGCAGGTCCAGAATCAGCTAAGGAATTACTAAAGCATGGCGAATTAATTAGGGTTGCAACCAAGTATCCTAATATAACCAAAGATTATTTTTATAATAAAAAGCATCAGACAGTTGAGATTATTAAACTTAATGGCTCCATTGAGCTAGCGCCTATCGTAGGCCTATCAGAGGTAATAGTTGATATAGTAGAGACTGGTTCAACCTTAAGGGAAAATGGTCTAGTGGTGCTTGAGGAGATATGTAATATTTCTGCAAGAATGGTTGTCAATGAAGTTAGTATGAAGATGGAGCATGAGAGAATTGCAAAAATAATACAGGATTTAAAGACTTTATATAATAATTGATTGTTAACATAGGAAGATTTACATTTTATGTGATTAGATATAAGTATAGGTATATAATTATAAAATAACAGCCCTGTTTACAAGCCAAATAGGAAAGGAAGATATGAGTGAAAATTATTAATCTGACTCCGGAAACCAAGAGTAATATCTTAGAGAATTTGTTAAAAAGAAGTCCCAATCAATATGATGAATATGCAGATCGAGTAGATGAGATACTTAAGGAAGTAAAAATTAATGGTGATAAGGCCTTACTGGAATTTACCAGTAAATATGACCAGGCCATCCTTACAAGAGAGAGTATGAAAGTAACAGATGAGGAAATTGAGGAAGCCTATGCTCAAGTGGACGCTTCCCTGGTGGAGGTTATTCGTAAGGCCAAGATAAATATTGAAGCCTATCATGACAAACAGAAGCAAAATAGCTGGATAGATACTTCTGTAGAGGGAATAATTTTAGGTCANAAGGTTACACCTATTGATTCAGTGGGGGTATATGTACCTGGTGGAACTGCTGCTTATCCATCCTCTGTGCTTATGAATGTTATACCAGCTAAGGTTGCTGGTGTCCGTCGGATAGCTATGACAACTCCGCCCGATAAGGATGGAAAGGTATATGCGGGGACCTTAGTTGCAGCTAAAGAAGCAGGGGTTACTGAAATTTATAAGGTAGGCGGTGCCCAAGCAATTGCTGCTCTGGCATATGGTACGGCAACCATACCTAAAGTAGATAAAATTGTAGGCCCAGGGAATATATATGTAGCTTTGGCTAAGAAAGCAGTATACGGTCATGTAAGTATAGATTCCATTGCTGGTCCCAGTGAGATTTTAGTTCTAGCCGATGAAACAGCCAATCCCAAATTTGTCGCTGCAGATCTCTTATCCCAGGCCGAACACGACGAACTGGCTTCAGCTATACTGGTAACCACCAGCAGAGAACTGGCTGATAAAGTGGCTACTTGTGTTGAGGAATTTACTGCTAGCTTATCTAGAAAAGATATTATTCAGAAATCTTTGGATAACTATGGTTATATCCTAGTGGCTGATAATATGGAAGATGCAATTGAAGCAGTCAATGACATAGCATCTGAACACTTGGAAATAATGACAAGGGATCCTTTTATGGTGATGACCAAGATACGGAATGCGGGTGCAATTTTTATTGGTGAATATAGTAGTGAGCCACTGGGAGACTATATGGCGGGGCCCAACCATGTGCTACCAACCAATGGTACAGCTAAATTTTTCTCGCCCCTAAGTGTTGATGATTATATTAAAAAATCTAGTATAGTTTCATATTCAAAAGAAGCCCTCGAACCTATTTACCAAGATGTTGTAAGCTTTGCTAATTCTGAGGGTTTAACAGCCCATGCCAATTCAATATCTATACGATTTGAGTAATAATTACAGTTTGACATATTTTTGACTTAATGTATAATAATTAATAATTGAATAGGTATAAAGCAAATTAAGCAACTATTTATTAAGAAAGGAAGAACCCGTTTTGGATAAAAGAAGTGCGAAGATTAGCCGAAAGACTAAAGAAACGGATATTGACTTAGAGTTTACTGTTGATGGAAGTGGACTGTCACAGATAGAAACTGGTATTGGATTTTTTAATCATATGTTGGATAGTTTTACAAAGCATGGTTTTTTTGATATGAATTTAAGTGTCAAAGGGGATTTATACGTAGATTCCCACCATACAATTGAGGATACTGGAATAGTTTTGGGGCAGGCCATTAAGAAGGCATTAGGAGATAAAGCGGGGATTAAACGTTATGGTTCCTTTCTTCTACCAATGGATGATGCGTTAGTTCTGTGCGCTATTGATTTATCAGGACGTCCTTATCTATCCTATGATTTATCATTCTCTGTTGACCGTATTGGATATATGGACACTGAAATGATAAAGGAATTTTTTTATGCAATTACTTATTCTGCAGGTATGAATCTACATATAAAGATGATTAGTGGTAGTAATAATCATCATATAGTTGAAGCCGCTTTTAAAGCTTTTGCTAAGGCGCTGGATGAAGCCTGTAGTTTTGATACTAGAATACAAGGTGTATTATCTACAAAAGGATCAATAGATTAATATATGAAAGGAATAGGTTAAACATGAGAATATTTCCAGCAATAGATATAAAAGATGGGAAATGTGTACGTCTATCCCAGGGCCGTTTTGATAATGTATTAATATATTCTGATACTCCATTAAATATAGCTAAGTTATGGGAAGCACAGGGTGCTTCCTTTATCCATATAGTAGATTTGGATGGTGCCCTAGTTGGATATTCAGTCAATGACGAGGTTATCAAGACTATTGTATCAGAGGTAAAGATCCCTGTTCAGGTTGGTGGAGGAATCCGTACAATTAAAGATATTGAACATAAACTATCTTTGGGAGTGGATAGGGTAATAATTGGAACAAAGGCTGTAAATGATCCAGGTTTTATTAATGAGGCAATCCAAAGCTTTGGTGCCGATAGGATTGTAATAGGAATTGATGCCAAGGATGGCTTAGTAGCTATAGAAGGCTGGGAAACCATCAGTAATTATAATGCAATATCTTTGGCTCTGGACATGAAGAAGTTAGGTGTTAAGACCATAGTGTATACTGATATCTCAAAAGATGGTATGCTACAGGGGCCTAATATAACCCATACTAATGAGATTGCCAAGGCTACGGGCCTTAATATTATCGCATCAGGAGGCATCTCATCCCTAAAGGATTTAGAACTTTTACAGGAAATTGGGATCTATGGAGCCATTATAGGTAAGGCTTTATATGAAAACAAGATAGATTTAGTTAAAGCAATCCAGATGTTTGAATTAAATCAATAGTAATATACCCTATCAATTATAGGAGGTTGGATATTTGATATATAAAAAAATAATACCTTATATTAATGCAAAAGGCAGGACCAGCCATGATATAATCTCTATGGCTCAAGATTATTCATATGGGGGAGCGGATGAACTTATTATATATAATGAAACAATGGTTGAGACTGAAAGGGAAGAATTATTATCTCTTGCTAAATCTTTGGATAAGGTAATAGATATTCCTTTTACTTTAGGTTGCTATATTAGCCGGCTGGAAGATGTTAAAAAGGCTTTATATACAGGGGCTATGGCAGCCTTAATTCCATATCATTTATTAGAAGATGTCAAGTTACTTCAAGAGGCATCAGCTAGATTTGCTACAGATAAGATAGCAGTTGAGATCGAAGCTGGTTCTAATCTGCTAGAGCTTTTAGAGGAACTGGAAGGATACGGTGTTGGTAGGGTATATCTGAACAATATTGACTTAACTAAGGATAGCCTTAACATAATTAATAACTCCCCATTACCCATAGTTCTTTCAGATGTTTTAGAACTTGACATCATTGAACAGTTTTTGGGTCTAGATAAGATAGTTGGTTTCACATCTCAGACTTTAGGTAATATTATGGAATTAAAACATTCATTGAAGAATAAGGGGATTTTGGTCAATACATTTGAGAGTAGTATTCCCTTTGCTGAGTTTAAAGTAAATGAAGATGGACTGCTTCCCGTAGTTACACAAGATTATAAAACGGGCGAAGTTTTAATGCTTGCTTATATGGATGAAGAGGCTTATAATATGACTATTGCCACAGGTAGGATGACATATTATAGTAGAAGTAGAAAGCAATTATGGATTAAAGGGGAGACTTCAGATCATTATCAATATCTAAAGGAACTATCCATTGACTGTGACAAAGATACATTACTGGCCAAGGTAGTTCAGATAGGGGCAGCCTGCCATACTGGTAGTATGAGCTGTTTCTATACTAATTTGGTTAAGAAGGATTATAAACAAACCGATCCTTTCCATGTCCTTCAAAATGTATATGATGTGATTATGGATAGGAAGAAAACCCCTAAGGAAGGATCTTATACCAATTATCTCTTTGATAAGGGTATTGACAAAATATTGAAAAAGTGTGGCGAGGAAGCTACAGAGATTATCATTGCAGCAAAGAATCCTGACTCAGAGGAATTGCGATATGAGATAGCTGATTTTCTATATCATATTATGGTTCTTATGGCGGAGTGTGGTCTCGACTGGGATGATATCTTGACAGAATTAGCGAATAGGAAATAGATCAATTTGCCTTTTATGTAGATATGCAAATTGATTACACTAGTAAATGAATTATGAATAATATGATAAAAGCTATTTAGGAGGCAAAAGAAAGTGCAAACATACGGCGTGAATGAACTTAGAAGAATGTTTTTAGAATTCTTTGAAAGTAAGGGCCATTTGGTACTAAAAAGTTTCTCATTAGTACCACATAATGATAATAGTTTGTTATTGATTAATGCAGGAATGGCACCATTGAAAGCATATTTTACTGGTCAGGAGATACCACCTCGTAATAGAGTGGCAACCTGTCAGAAATGTATCCGTACCGGTGATATTGAAAATGTAGGAAAGACAGCAAGACATGGAACCTTCTTTGAAATGCTGGGTAATTTCTCCTTTGGAGATTACTTTAAAAAGGAAGCTATTGCATGGTCGTGGGAATTTCTTACAGAAGTCATTGGCCTTGATCCAGACAGACTTTATCCTTCAGTATATCTAGAAGATGATGAAGCCTTTGCTATCTGGAATGAGCAAATCGGAATTCCAGCAGATAGAATATTCCGTTTTGGAAAAGAAGATAACTTTTGGGAGCATGGAGCAGGACCCTGCGGGCCTTGTTCTGAGATATTCTATGATCGAGGAGAAAAATATGGATGTAAGGATCCTGATTGTACAGTAGGTTGTGAATGTGACCGCTTTATTGAAGTATGGAACAATGTATTTACCCAATTTGATAGCGATGGACAAGGAAACTATGTTGAACTTCAGAATAAAAATATTGATACTGGAATGGGACTAGAGAGATTGGCAACTGTAGTTCAGGATGTCAGCTCTATTTTTGATATCGACACCATGAAAGCTATCCGTGATAAGGTATGTGAGGTAGCCAAGGTTGCTTATCAAGTTGATCCTAATAAAGATGTTTCTATTCGCTTGATTACCGATCATGTTAGATCCGTTACATTTATGGCATCCGATGGTATTATCCCTTCCAACGAAGGAAGAGGTTATGTATTTAGAAGACTACTTAGAAGAGCTGCAAGACATGGTAGACTTTTAGGAATTAGTGGAGAGTTCCTATCTGAGATAGCTAAAGTTGTAATTGCAGAATCTAAGGATGGTTATCCTGAATTAGCAGAAAAGAGAGAATATATCTTAAAGATACTTTCAATAGAGGAAGAGAAGTTTAATAAGACTATTGACCAGGGTCTGGAGATCCTGTCCAATATGTTGAAAGAATTAGAAGAGAATAAAACCAAAGAACTGTCCGGTGAGGACGCATTTAAGTTATATGATACCTATGGTTTCCCCTTAGACTTAACTAAGGAAATCTTGGAAGAGAAGGGTTATTCCCTTGATGAAGATGGTTTCAAGGCTGCTATGGAGGTTCAAAGAGAGACTGCCAGAAGCGCCAGAGGTGTTACCAATTACATGGGGGCTGAGGAGACTGTTTATCAGCAACTGGATGCAGGTCTTACATCCAAGTTTGTTGGCTATGATAAGACTTCCCATAGTTCAATAGTTACTGCTTTAACCACAGAGACAGAGCTGGCTACAGAATTAGTTGCTGGTCAAAGAGGTACTATAATTGTAAAAGAAACACCATTTTATGCAACCAGTGGTGGTCAAGCAGCAGATACTGGCCTTATATTTATTACTTCATCAGCAAATTCATCTGAAAATGTAGCAGAATTTATTGTTGAAGATACTATTAAACTTCAGGGTGACAAGATAGGTCATGTTGGTAGATTAAGCAAAGGTATTATTAAACAAGGTGATACAGTTACTTTGCAGATTAATGAAGAGCAGAGGGCTTTTACAGCTAAGAATCATAGTGCTACCCATCTTCTTCATAAAGCTTTAAGAACTGTTTTGGGTTCCCATGTTGAACAGGCTGGCTCCTTTGTTAATAAGGAACGTCTCCGTTTTGACTTTACCCATTTTTCTGCATTGAGCAGAGATGAAATTGATAGGGTTGAGCAGATGGTAAATGAACAGATATTAAAGAATATATCTGTTAATACCAATGTGATGAATATTGAAGAAGCTAAGAAAGAAGGGGCTATGGCTCTCTTTGGAGAAAAGTATGCTGATAATGTCCGCGTGGTTTCCATGGGAAATTTCAGTAAAGAGTTATGTGGTGGTACCCATGTCCGTACTACAGGTGAAATAACTGTATTTAAGATATTATCTGAAAATGGTATAGCAGCAGGGGTAAGAAGAATAGAAGCCTTAACTGGTAACGGGGTATTAAATTACTATAGAGAGCTAGAAAATGAGCTTAGAAAGGCATGTAGACTAGCAAAGGCCGAACCAGCTGAGCTTACATCAAAGATTGAAAGTTACTTAGATGATATTAAAACTTTACGTTCTGAAAATGAAAAATTAAAAAGTAAATTAGCTAAGGATGCCTTAGGCGAAGCATTAAATCAAGTTATTGAAGTGAAAGGTGTTAAACTTCTGGCGGCTAAGGTGCCTGAACTAGATATGAATGGTCTTCGTAACCTAGGTGATCAACTGAAAGAAAAATTAGGAGAAGGCGTTATTGTACTAGCATCAGCCTTAGCTGTTGATAAAGTTAATCTTCTAGCTATGGCAACTGATGGTGCCCAGCAAAAGGGTGCCCATGCTGGTAAGCTTATAAAAGAATTGGCAGCCCTTGTAGGTGGCGGCGGTGGTGGTAGACCTAATATGGCCCAGGCTGGAGGGAAATCAGCTGAAGGTATAGATAAGGCCCTAAATAAAGCAAAAGATGTATTAGAAACACAGCTTAATTAGGAATAAAATCCATATTCCGCTTGAAAATAAGTAATATATGGGCATATCCTTATAAAACATTAAAATCTAATTGACAAAATAGGGTATGAATACTATAATCTATATAGTGCTATTCAAAAATACCCAAACAGTTGTATAGGCACAATACACAACTGGAGGGAGGTTAGGTGTGAGACTATGTCAAATGTTATTGTAAAAGATAATGAGAGTTTAGACAGTGCTCTTCGCAGATTTAAAAGAAGCTGTGCGAAAGCTGGTATTCAACAGGAAATACGTAAGAGGGAGCATTATGAAAAGCCAAGCGTAAGACGTAAGAAGAAGTCTGAAGCTGCTAGAAAACGTAAATATTAATAGAAATATGAATTGGTATAACAATTCAATAATCTAAAGTAAAGGAAACTTCCAATGTTAGCATTGGAAGTTTTTTAATATACTCCGTCAGCCCATTTTATGTTTCAAGGCAATTTTTTTGATATAAGGCATAATGTAATAGTATACATATTTTATCAAAATCATATATTATTAACAGTATCTGCTAAGGATTGAGGGGGACGTGATGGGAAAAAACCTGAAATCTACCCATGAGAAATTTAAAAAGAAGGCCAAAAAAACACTTTATAAAGGATTAGATACAAAAAATAAAAATAAATATAGACCATCTTATCTGGAGTCAATATCTAAAACTCTTAATTTACCTGCTGATTTATTAACAGGAGCTCCTATAGTTACTACGGTAGGAAGAAACCAGATCTGTATTGAAAATTATAAAAGTATTATAGAGTACAACACTAATTTTATTAAAATTCAAACCAAAGCATGCAAAATATGCATCGAAGGTAAGCAACTAAATATTCTCTATTATACTGATGTTGAAATGCGCATCGATGGGTACATACAGGCCATATATTATCAATAATAAATCTCATTGGATTTGCCATGAGTACAAATTGAATAGTTAAAAAGTTGCGCCACTGGGTGCAAGAATGGAGGTAAACATGTGGATGAAACTGGTAAACTGGTTGCGAGGTTACCTTTGCGTCCGAATCCGTGGAACTTCACCAGAGAGATTTATAAATCTCTGTCGTCACCATAGAATATTCATATGGGATCTTATGAAGATAGAGGAAGATTACCAATTTTACATTACTATAAAAAACTTTAAGAAATTAAGGCCTATAGTCAGAAAGACTGGAATGGTTCCCAAGATTACAGCAAAACACGGATTACCTTTTTATATATATCGTAATCGTAAGAGAAAGGGTTTTTTTATAGGGGTAATAATTTGCTCCATATTAGTGTACATAATGTCATTGCATATATGGGATATTAGTGTTATGGGAGGTTCTAAATATACCCCTGAAGCCTTGATTAAATTTCTTGATAATAATGATATTTATACTGGGATAAAAAAGCGTAAGGTAGATTGCCAGTGGATAGAAGACATTATTCGATTGGAGTATAACGATATCGGATGGGTTTCTGCGGAAATCAGAGGTACTAGATTAATTATAAAAATAACAGAAACCAACATGCCTAAACCCGCTGGAGTTACCATAGCCCCAAGCCATATTGTTGCCAGTAAGGATGGGATAATTCAAAGTATAATAACCCGGTCTGGAACTCCTTTGGTGAAGAAAGGGGATGTGGTTAAAAAAGGTGATATGCTGGTATCAGGAATTATCACTGTTTTAGATGACTTTGGAACAGAAATCAGTAAGAAACCAGTGGTGGCAGATGCAGATATAAGAGTCAAATCATTTTATAATTATGAAGATGTATTTTCTATGAATTATATTGAAAAGCAATATACAGGAGAGGAAAAAAGGGGATATCAAATAACTTTATGGAATAATAAAATATTTTTACGGAAGCCTATATATTCCTATGAAAAATATGATATAATTGTTAACGAAAAAACTCTTCATCTTACCAATAGCTTTTACTTACCTTTTCGTTATGGTACAATCAGTGTCAGGGAATATAAAGAGCTAAATAAGAAATACACTGAAGAGGAAGCGATAGCCAAGGCTTCTATGCAATTAAAAAGATACTTTGACCGATTAGCTGAAAATGATGTTTTAATTCTTGAAAATAATGTTACAATAACTATAGAAGACAATTTATGTATTGCCCAGGGGAAGATTATTGTCGATGAGCCAGCTTGGGAATACAAAATAATACAGGAGAGCGAGTGGAGGATCGAGCAGATAGATGAGCATAATGGAAACAATAATTGATATTCCCGTTGAACACGAGAAAAATGTATTTGGCCAATTTGATGCCTATGCCAAAATTATTGAAAAGGCACTTAATGTAACAATAATAGCCCGTAACGGTGAAATAAAACTGGTCGGTGGCAAGGAAGATGTAGAGAGGGCTAAGGGAGTATTTCTACAGCTCTTGGAATTGTCTAAACGGGGCAATACAATCACAGAACAAAATGTTAATTATGCCATTGCCTTAAGCTTTGATGAAAAGGAGAAAGCAATCGTAGAGATAGATAAAGATTTAATTTGTCATACAATTAATGGTAAACCAATTAAGCCCAAGACCATAGGTCAGAAAAAATATGTGGATTTAATACGTGAGAAAATGATTGTCTTCGGTATTGGTCCCGCTGGTACAGGTAAAACATACCTTGCTATGGCTATGGCCATAACCGCTTTTAAGAATGACGAAGTAAGTAGGATAATAATGACTCGGCCAGCAATCGAGGCCGGTGAAAAGCTAGGTTTCTTACCTGGAGATTTACAAAGTAAAGTAGATCCTTATTTAAGACCCTTATACGATGCCTTGTATCAGATAATGGGTCCAGATGCATATGTCAAAAATACTGAAAAGGGCTTAATTGAGGTGGCTCCCTTGGCATATATGCGTGGTAGAACCCTAGATAATGCCTTTATAATACTAGATGAAGCACAGAATACAACCCCGGCACAGATGAAGATGTTCCTTACCAGAATAGGATTTGGATCAAAAGTGGTAATCACTGGTGACTTGACTCAAAAAGACCTGCCTTTTAATACAAAATCAGGACTGGAAGAGAGCATTAAAGTATTAAGTAAGATTGATGATATTGGTTTCTCATATCTTACCAGCCAAGATGTGGTACGTCATCCCTTGGTTCAGAAGATCGTTAAGGCCTATGATGCTTATGAGGAAAGGTTAAATAAAAAGAAAGATTCAGACCAGGGACGTTTAAAGAAAATCAGAAAGATAAATTATAAATCTGAAAAAATTAGGTGAAATAAGGATGAAACTGGGTAATCTAAAAAAAGGATTGGATAAGAAGGATAATGAAATAGATATTTCTAAGGCTTCTGTACACAGGTATCTTGGACAGAAGGGCTTAGTTATTCTATCCACCCTTTTAATTGTACTACTTAGCTTTATATGCCAATATCCCCTTATAGATATAGCAAAGGCAGGCTTGTTAACTATCATATTAACCTCGGCTATGATATTTTATATTAGACTTTATCAGCAAGATATCCTTGGCAAAATGTATACCAAGCATATTATCAGCATGGCATATTTGGCATCCATAATATTATTATTTATACCCCTAAAATTAGGAAGCAATTATTGGATGCTAGGTGGTTTTGTTGTTGCAATGATACTAGATAGTAAATTGGGATTACTTTTTCATTTCAATCTTTCCTTTCTGTCAGCCATCATAATGTATATCCGCCTTGAAGAGCTGGTTTATATGCTTATTATAGGACTTATCATGGCCATATTATCCCCATATATAAGGAATAGATCAACGGTAATCTACTCATCAATTATATTATTATCTATCCATGTGGCCTTAATATTTCTGGTCAATAATTTTATATTTGAAGTCAGTAAAAAATATAATTATATAACCTCATTGCTAAGTTTTGCCTTAGTTATATTTGTATCCTTTTATTTGAATCGTCTATATGAACGCTATACAAGTAGGGAAGAAGTCCCCATAGCTGTGTCTGACATAAGTTGCACAGCTAAGGATTACCAATACGATTCCAGGACAAGCTTAGAATTATTAATTGATGAAAATAATGCCTTGCTACAGGAGATGAGAACACATTCTGATGAGATATATTCCCATTCACTAAAAGTTGCTGATCTATCTTACAAGGCGGCTAAGGCAATAGGGGTAGATGAAATGCTGGCAAAAGCAGGAGGCCTATACCATGAGATTGGCAAGATAAGAGGTAGTAATTATATAGAAGAAGGATTAAATCTTGCCGATGATTATGGTTTTCCCAAGGAGTTAAAGGATATTATAAGACAACATAATTACAAATATGAAAAACCATCATCTGTGGAGGCCGCTATTGTTATGCTTTCCGACAATATTGTTACAACTATAGACTATATAGAGAAGGTTAAAGATAATCGCTTTACAGCCAATAAAATAATAGAACATATATTTCAATTAAATATGGATAAAGGAATCTTTGATGACTCAGACTTATCAATTAAAGACTATAAAATATTGAAAGAATTTTATCAAAATACATATAAAGAATAATTGTATATTTTAAGCAATTTATATATAATAAATACAAATAGAAAGGTGGTTAACTCCAATTGACATTCCAGATAGATTATGAAGCGGATATTTCTTTAGGACTTGATTATGAAAAACTTGTTAAGAAAGTTATATATGAATGCCTTGAGTATGAGGACTGCCCATATGAATGTGAAATAAGTGTAATTTTTACTAATGATAAGGGTATAAGAGAGATTAATATGGAGTATAGGGGGATTGATGAGCCCACTGATGTCTTATCATTTCCCATGATAGAATATGAAAGTCCAGGGGATTTTTCAAGACTAGAGGAAGAACATGAGGATTGTTTTAACCCAGAAACCGGCGAATTGATTCTGGGGGATATTGTTATTTCTGTAGAAAGAGCCTTGCAACAGGCCAAGGAATATGGCCATTCTGTGGAGAGAGAAGTGGCCTTTTTAACAGCCCATAGCATGTTTCACTTGTTTGGATACGATCATATGGAGGATGAAGAACGATTAGTCATGGAGCAAAAACAAAGGGAAGTACTTGAAAGACTTAATATTTTAAGATAAATTACATTTAATATGAATTATTTAATAAAAGACTGTTTTATATAGTGGATTGTATAGTAATAGAGGGTTAAGTAGTCATTGTTAACAGACAGTCTGGAAGGGTATGGACTTTATGAGAAAAAGAGCTGTATTTATATTTATAATATCATTGATCTTGCTATTTCAAGGATGCAAGAAAAAAGATGGGGATAGTAATGATTATAATCAAGGCGATAAGAATATTGATATAACTGGTGTTCCAGAGGTTAGCATAATACCGGATGAGCCTACTCCCACAGCAGCTGCACAGGAAAGCCTGGAAGGAAAAGTTAGAAGCAAAATCACTGGTTTATGGGTGGCAGAAGAAGTAGGGAATAAAAGGCCTTACGCTATCCAGTTTAATAATTATAAATCAGTATCTAATCAATGGGGGATTGGACAAGCTGATATATTATATGAAGCTTTGGTGGAAGGTGGAATTACCAGGCTACTAGCTATCGGTGAGAATTTTACAGGGAATAAAATCGGCTCAATTAGAAGCTCTAGACATTATTTTGTTAGTATTGCTGATGAGTATGATGCAATATATGTCCATTATGGTAAGACTAAATATGCTAAGGCAAAAATCCAAGAAACTAAAATTGATAATCTGGATGGGGAGACTGGTATAGGTTCTACCGTATTTTACCGGGATAAATCTTTAAAAGCTCCTAATAATGCCTTTACCAGTTTGGAAGGTATATTGGCTGGTATAAAATCCAAAAAATACGATACTGAATATGATGATGGTTACGAAGCTCATTTTACCTTCTATCAAGAGGATACTGATTTAGCTAGTGATAAGATTGCCAATAAGGTTACCATTGACTTCTCAGGATATAATACACCATACTTTATATACAATACTGAGGATAGAAGTTATTATCGCTTTCAATTTGGTGCTCCCCATATAGATTCTAATACCAAGGAGCAGCTTAACTTCAAGAATATTATAATTCAATTTGTAAAAGAATGGGATATAGATAAAAATGGTTACCAGACTATGGATTTAGAGGATGCCAGTGGAGAAGGATATTATATAAGCAATGGAAAGATGGTTTCTATTACTTGGAAGAAGAAAGAAAAGAGTCGGTGGATGAGATATTATGATGAAAATGGACAAGAATTAAGTATTAACCCAGGTAAGACTTTTATTGCGCTTTTCCCAAATAATAGAACTAATAAGGTTAAAATCGAAAATGAATAAGATAGGGGAATTACTGAAGAAGAAATAAGGAGATTACCATGAAGTCTACTGAGAGAAATAATAATTTTTTAATACAGGGTAGTATTCTGGCATTTGCTTCGATTATCGTTAGGATAATTGGATTTATTTATAGAATTCCTATGACAAGAATAATAGGTAATGAAGGTATGGGATTTTATGAATCAGCTTTCCAGATATATAATATAGCACTTATATTATCGTCCTATAGCCTACCTATAGCAGTGTCTAAGTTGGTTGCCGCAAGAAATGTTAATAAAGAACATAGAAACTCATATCGAGTTTTTCTCTGTTCCATGATTTTTGCTGTTTCCGTTGGATTGATTGCTTCTTTGATTGTATTTTTTGGAGCAGATTATTTTCCAGCAATTATAAATAATGATCCTGATCCCAAAGCAGGGTTAGCGCTTAAGGTATTAGCTCCAACCATCTTTGTGTTTTCAATCATGGGTGTTTTTAGAGGCTTTTTTCAGGGCAAGAATACCATGATTCCTACAGCGGTCTCGCAAATAATTGAACAGATAATTAATGCTATTGTCAGTGTAATAGCCTGTTATTGGCTAATAAAAAACTATAGTGCCTCGGCCAGTGTTGCCGCATATGGGGCGGCTGGAGGTACCTTAGGAACATTACTAGGTGCTCTTTCAGGTTTGCTTTTTTTAGTATTTGTTTTTCTTATATATAAACCAGTATTAAATAAGCAATTGCGGCATGATAAAACAGGACATAGGGAAAGCTATGGAGATATATTTAAGGTAATAATTTTAACTATATCACCAATAATCCTTAGTCAGACAGTATATCATATCAGTGGGGTTCTTGATCAATCCTTATTTGGTCATATTATGGCTACCAAGGAGATAAGTGCTTTTGATAGTACTTTCTTAGGTAATACTGTTGTGGGACAACTATATTCCCCGGAAAACAGAAGGGTATTATACGGGGTATATAGTAGTAAGTATCGAGTGCTGACTAATTTACCAGTATCAATTGCTTCTGCTATTGGAGCAGCAACCATAACCAGTATAGCAGCAGCTAAAGGTATGGGTGATGATGGGCTTATCCGGTCTAAGGTTCATGTTGCTATTAAGTTTAATATGCTGATTGCTATTCCTTCAGCAGTAGGGATGGCTGTACTGGCATCGCCCATATTGAAACTTTTATTTAATGACGGTTCGGATATGGCCGCCAACCTTATAAAATTAGGATCAATCTCCATAATATTTTACTCCTTTTCCACAGTAACCACATCCATGCTACAGGGTATTAATAAATTAAAAATACCAGTAATTAATGCAGCCATATCTCTATTGATACATATTTTACTGGTTTTCCTGCTACTAAAATTCACCCCTTTTAGTACCTATGCTTTAGTAATTGGTAATGTGGTATTTGCCATGGTCAATTCTTTCCTAAATTGGTACAGCTTATCTAAATACGTAGATTATAAGCAGGAGATGATGAAATCATTTGTAATTCCTTTAATTAGTTCAGGCTTAATGGGTTTGGCAGCCTTTTTAACCTATAAGGGCTTATATATAATTACAGAGAGAAATGCTATCTCTGTAATTATTGCAATATTCATATCTGTTCTTGTATATTTTGGATTTATGATATATCTAAAGGGGATTGATGAAGCTGAGTTAAAGGGATTACCTAGAGGAAGCAAGGTAGTTAAGTTATTAAAGAAAATTCATCTAATGTAAATAACAAAGTAAATCAAATATGTTTAAACAAGCAAATAATGGAGAATACTATATGTCGAAGGAGTGGTTTTACCATGAAATTGAAAAAGGCATATATGTATTCTTTAAGCTTTATATGTTTATCTATTTTATTTACCCTATGCTATTATTTAAGCTACCAACGTGCCTTAAATGAGTTTAATAATAACGCTGTAAAACGCCGTGAAGAATATATCCAATTAACTGATCAAGATACTACAACCCCGATTGAAAATGAAGATGATGCTGTTTCTGTTGATACCCATTCTCCTGAAATAATATTACCTACTACAGATTATATCTTAGAGATCTATGATAAGAAGACGGGAGAGACGGTAAGGGAGAATCTAAATCCTCCCAGTGACCTAGTGGGAAGAACCAGGGAAGGTGTCGAAGATTATCTAGATGAGTATATGAGAGATATAAAGTTATCGGAATATAACAAAGGACTTCTAGCTTTTGAACTTCTATCATTTTCAGAGAAACAGGTGGTGCTTAGAAAAACTTATGATGAGGAAATTGTACCCTACAGGTATTATGTGGTCGTAAAAGACGGTTATGTGGTAGTTTATAATAGTGATTTAAAAAGTGTATTTAGATACACCCATATTGATGCCAGTACCCTACCAGAAGAGGATAGGGTTAAGCTAAGTTATGGAATTCCAGTTAATACTCAGGATGAGTTGTTTTCCCTACTGGAGAGCTATTCCAGTTAAAAATTTGGGCTGTTCTATAAGAATGAGGAAACATGGGTTGCTGCAACTCTATACATTTTCGGCAACTCTGTGTCCCCTCACTCCTATTGGGACAGCCCTTGTGCTCTTTTTTATTAAAATTAAATTTTAGTAAGAATTCTTATAATACGAATAAAGGCTTGAAATAATGCTTACCTTAAAATATAATGTAACAAATGTGACTTTAATGTCATTGGAGGCATTTAATTGAAATACGATGTAATAATAATTGGAGCAGGGGCTTCCGGATTAGTAGCAGCAATTACTGCGGCCAGGAAGGGTGCCACTGTACTTGTGATAGAGCATAAGGAAAAAGCAGGTAAGAAAATATTAGCTACAGGTAATGGTAAATGTAATTTTACGAATTTGATACAGACACCAGAATGTTATCGGTCTGATGATAGGATATTTGCCATGAAGGTTTTATCATACTTTGATGTAGCAAAGACCATTAATTTTTTTAAAGAACTGGGTATTTACCCCAAAGAGAGAAATGGATATCTATATCCTAATTCAGAGCAGGCTGCCAGTGTTCTTTCTGTCCTACTAATGGAGTGTGAACGATTGGGAGTTAATTTTATCTATAATGAACATGTGGATAAAATCCTTTCACCTAATTATACCATAGCCATAGGTAAAGATAGATATCGTGGTAGACAGCTTATATTAGCCACAGGTGGCTGCGCATCTCCCAAGCTGGGTTCCGATGGCAGTGGTTATGATTTGGCTAAAGCTTTTGGCCATAAAATCATCAAACCNCTACCTGCCTTGGTCCAGTTAAAGTCCTCAGATAAGTTTTGTAAATCTGTTTCAGGAGTTAGAATTATAGCTGGGCTTTCACTATATGAAAATAAGAAGCTTCTGGTTAAGGAAGAAGGGGAGATACTCTTTACCGATTATGGAATATCAGGTATCCCAATAATGCAAGTAAGTAGATTTGCAGCCAAGTCACTGAATCAAGGAAAAAAGGTTACAATCTTACTGGACTTTATGAAGGAAATGGCTATAGAAGAAGTGATAGATTATTTAAAAATTAGAATAAGCACTAATTCCCATAAAACAGTAGAGCAGATGTTTGTGGGCTTGTTTAATCATAAGCTTTCTTACACTATTATAAAGGTGGCTGGCATAAATCCTAGCAATTTAGCTGGTAAGCTAAAGAAGCAGGAAATTGAAGCTTTGGCCACAGTGATAAAAGGATTTAAAGTTAATATAAAAGACACCAATACATTTGATAATGCCCAGGTAACAGCAGGAGGGGTATCTACTGCCCAGGTCCATCCTGCAACACTGGAGTCCAAACTGGCTAAAGGACTCTTTATTATCGGAGAACTTCTGGATGTGGATGGAACTTGTGGTGGATATAATCTACAATGGGCATGGAGCACAGGATATTTAGCAGGAATGGCAGCAGGGGAAAGGGAAAGGTCATGATTAGAATAACACAATTGAAACTACCTATAAATCATAAGGATGAGGATTTAATAGATGGAATTGGAAAAGCCCTAAGACTACCTAAACATAAAATATTAGATTATAAAATAATTAAAAAGTCTATTGATGCCCGTAAGAAGAATAATATTCTCTATATCTACACAGTGGATGTAGCCATAGCAGTTGAGGAGAAAGAGAATATAAATGAAGATACAATTATTAAACGGAGTAAGAATGTCAATGTATCTATAGCAAAGGTCTCTGATTATTCTTTTACCCCGTCAGGAGATGTTAAGCTTAATGGGCGGCCTGTTGTAGTTGGGACAGGGCCGGCTGGCTTATTCTGTTCCTGGCTTTTGGCCAAGCATGGATATCAGCCCCTGGTTATTGAAAGGGGAGATGAGGTTAGAAAGAGAGTTCAAACCGTAGAACATTTCTGGGATACAGGAAGATTAAATACAGAAAGTAATGTCCAGTTTGGAGAAGGCGGTGCTGGAACTTTTTCAGATGGTAAATTAAATACTATGGTTAAGGATGTCAAGGGCCGCAATAGATTTGTACTTGACATCTTTGCTGCCCATGGGGCACCGGGAGAGATACTGTATTTAAATAAACCCCATATAGGTACAGATAAATTACGTACTGTTGTTGAACATATGAGAGAAGAAATTATAGGGATGGGCGGAGAAGTCCGTTTTAATACAAAGCTAACAGATATTATTATAGAAGATGGACAGCTTAAGGCAATTGAACTAAATAACAATGAGCTACTTCCCTGTAGTGTACTGGTACCGGCTATTGGCCACAGTGCCAGAGATACCTTTCAACTATTTCTTAATCGGGGACTACATTTGTCACCAAAACCCTTTGCTATTGGATTAAGAATAGAACATAAGCAGAGAATGATTGGTAAATCCCAGTATGGGGATGAATTTATTAATCTACCCCCTGCCGATTATAAGTTAACCCACCAAAGTAGCTTGGGTAGGGGGGTCTATTCCTTCTGTATGTGCCCTGGGGGTTTTGTAGTAAATGCTTCTTCAGAAGAAGGGCATATGTGTGTAAACGGTATGAGTAATAATGCCAGGGATGAAGAAAATGCCAATAGTGCTATTGTTGTGACCGTTGGCCCCAAGGATTTTGGAAATACTGACCCCCTAAGCGGTCTTGCCTTTCAGAAAAAATGGGAACAGCTAGCCTATAAGTCTGCTAGGGGGCAAGTGCCAGTACAGTTATTTGGAGACCTATTAATGAATAGGCCCAGTATTACAATTGGCCATATAAAACCCAATATTAAAGGAAATTATCAATTGACTAATTTAAGAGAGTGTCTCCCTGGAGATATAATCGATAACCTGATAGAGGGAATACAGGCTTTTGAACATAAGATTAAAGGGTTTGCCCATGAGGAAGCAGTATTGTCGGCTGTAGAGACCCGCACATCATCACCGGTAAGAATTCATAGAAAGGATGATTTTGAAAGTAATATTAAGGGGATCTATCCTTGTGGTGAAGGAGCTGGGTATGCAGGAGGAATTACTTCTGCAGCCATGGATGGAATTAAGGTATTTGAAAGTATAGCCAGTAAATATTTTCCTCAATATTAGAGATAAAAATATATATCTTATATTATAAAATATATTAAGACATAATATATAACATAGGAGAATGGAAGATGAACATTAGAGAGAATTTAATGCATAAGCAAAGAATAGTTGTAAAGATAGGGTCATCCTCATTGACCCATGCCGAAACAGGAAGGCTTAATCTTGATAAAATGGAGAGACTGATTCGTATACTTACTGACCTTAGAAATCAAGGAAAAGAAGTAATTTTAGTATCCTCTGGCGCTATTGCAGTAGGCGCTACAGCCCTTAGTTTAAAAGAAAGACCAAGAGAACGCTCTATGAAACAGGCCTGTGCAGCCATAGGTCAAGCAAGATTAATGATGGTATACCAAAAGTTATTTGCGGAATATAATCAAATAACAGCCCAGATATTAATGACAAAACACACTATGATTAATGATATTAGTAGGATGAATGCTCAGAATACCTTTAATGAGCTATTAGATATGGGAGTTATACCTATTGTAAACGAAAATGATACAGTTTCTACCGATGAATTGGATTTCGGTGATAATGATACCTTATCTGCAATTGTAACCGCCTTGATCGGTGGGGATTTGCTGATTTTACTTTCCGATATTGATGGTCTATATACAGATGATCCCAGAACTAATTCCAATGTAGAATTGATTCCCCTTGTAGAAAAGATTGATGAGAATTTATGCTCCATGGCAAAATCCTCAACAGGGGCAGTGGGGACAGGAGGGATGGCTTCCAAGGTTTCTGCAGCTAAAATAGCTACGTTTTCAGGAGCAGATATGGTAATTACCAATGGGGCAGATGTTCATAATATAATTTCAATATTAGAAGGAAAAGAGATTGGAACCCTGTTTACGGCCAATCCCCAGAAAGAATTTAATCTGATGGATTATATATCTACTAAACAATATCCCCATATACCGTAATACATAAAATATAGGAGGCATAAAGATGAATAGCGAAAACATAAAAAGAATTAATGAATTATATCATAAATCTAAAAATGAAGGTCTAACAGAGGAAGAAAAGAAAGAGCAGAAAAAACTAAGAGAAGATTACATTGCTAATATAAGAAGGAACTTAAGGGGAACACTGGAGAATGTCTCCTTTGTAAACCCTGATGGATCAGTAGAACCGGTGGTAAAGAAAGATAGTAAGGAAGTATAGATAGTTGATAAATCAGTAATTAACTACATCAAAGTTCACATATAGGGGAAAGGCATGGTTTATATGACAAAGTCTCAGATACGTAAATCGATATTAGAAAGACGTAAGAATATGGCAGAGGAAGAATTGGCTACTCAGAGTAAAAAAATTGCCTTAATGCTAGAGGAGTCCAACTATTATAAGGACTGTAGTATTATCTTTACTTATGTGTCATTTCCCCCAGAAGTTGATACCATAGCTATTATTGAGAAAGCTTGGAGTGACAATAAAACTGTATATGTTCCTAAGGTTAAAGGTAAAGAATTAATTTTTTATAAAATTTATGACTTTAAATCCCTAAGTCGTAGTAAGTTTGGTATACTGGAACCATTGGAAGGAGTCCATATAGCCTATGGGCCAAATACCAATCCTGATGAATTAAAGTTAATGCTAATACCAGGATTAGCCTTTGATCCGTCTGGAAATCGAATAGGATATGGAGCTGGTTACTATGATAGGTTTCTTACTGAGCATAAAGAGCAGAAGTTTGTTAAAATGGCTTTGTCCTATGATTTTCAGGTACAGAAACAACTGGAAGCTGAGGAGCACGATATAAAAGTAGACTATATTATAAGTCCTGATAAAATTTATGAATGTAGAAGGAGGAAGGGATATGACACTAATTGATATTGGTAAAGCAGCTAAAAAAGCTTCAGTCGAACTTAATCGTATGGGGCAGGAGGAGAAGAATAATGTTTTAAAAGCCTGCGCCAAGTCACTGGTAGATATGAAAGATGAGATTCTAGCTTCCAATGCCATAGATGTTCAGAATGCTGAGAATAATGGAATAAAGGGCTCCTTAATAGATCGTCTACGTCTTAATGATGATCGTATTAAGGATATGGCAGAGGGATTATTGCAGATAAGTACCTTACCAGATCCTGTCGGTGAAGTTCTTTCCATGAATGTTCGTCCCAATGGCTTAAATGTCGGTCAAAAAAGAGTACCTTTAGGGGTTGTGGGTATTATTTATGAATCTAGACCCAATGTAACCTCCGATGCTTTTGGCTTGTGTTTTAAGACTGGCAATGCAGTTATCCTAAGAGGCGGTAGTGATGCCATTGAATCAAATAAATCAATTGTTAAGGCTCTGAAGGCAGGTCTTAGATCCTGTGGCTGCACTGAAGATGCTGTATTGCTAATCGAAGATACCTCCAGGGAGATTGTTAAGGATTTTATGAGAATGAATCAATACATAGATGTTATCATTCCTCGGGGTGGTGCTGGACTTATTAAGACTGTTATTGAAAACAGTACCATACCAGTTATTGAAACAGGGACTGGAAATTGTCATATTTATGTAGATGAATATGCAGATTTTAATATGGCCTTAGATATAATTGACAATGCCAAGAATCAGAGACTTGGAGTATGTAACGCCTGTGAATCCTTAGTTATTCATGGCAAAATTGCAAGTGCTTTTATTCCACTTTTATATGAAAGACTTCACAGTAAGGATGTTGAAATTCGGGCAGATGAAAGGGCTTGTAAGATTTGTAAAGAGCTGGCTCTGGCCTCTGAAGAAGATTTCGCTACAGAATATTTAGATAAGATAGTATCATTAAAAGTTGTTGATAGTATTGATGAAGCCATAGATCATATTAATGAATACAGTACCAGTCATTCAGAAAGTATAATAACTGATAATTATGCCAATGCCATGAAATTTCTTGATGAAGTAGATTCTGCTTGTGTGTATGTCAATGCATCAACCAGATTTACTGATGGTAATGAATTTGGTTTTGGAGCAGAGATTGGTATTAGTACTCAGAAACTCCATGCAAGAGGACCTATGGGGCTGAAAGCCTTAACAACTACCAAATATATAATCTTGGGTAATGGTCAGATAAGGGAGTAACAAGGGTGTAACTTTAAGTAAATAGTAAGGAAGGAGTTTGTATGGACAATAATAATGTATATGAAATGCCCCGTAAGGGGGGGGATTCATTTAAAAATTTTCCGAAAATTATAGTTCTAGTAATAGTGGGAATATTAGCAGCTTCCATTTTCTTTGGATCTTATTTTACAATAAATGAGCAGGAGCAGGCTGTTTTAACTACCTTTGGGAAGGCGAAGTCTGTTACTACAGCTGGATTACATTTTAAAATACCTATAATTCAAAGGGTTCAAAAGGTAGATACAACTACTAAAGGATTTGCCATTGGATATGATGAGGTTACCAATGAACAAGACGAAACAGAATCCTTAATGATAACCAATGATTTTAACTTTGTTAATGTTGATTTCTATTTAGAGTATAAGGTTTCTGATCCAGTAAAAGTGCTTTATGCTTCTGAGAATCCTGTGGAGATATTGAGAAATATAGCTTTAAGTAGTATTCGTTCAACAGTGGGAAGTTATGATGTGGATAGTGTTATTACTACAGGTAAGAACGAGATACAGGCCGAGATTAAGGAAACCATTCTACATAAGCTGGAAATTCACGATATTGGATTACAATTAGTTAATATAACCATACAGGATTCAGAGCCACCGACNGAGGAAGTTATGAATGCATTTAAAGAGGTTGAGACTGCAAAACAGGGGAAAGAGACCTTGGTTAATAATGCCAACAAATATCGTAATGAGAAGATACCCCAGGCAGAGGCCCAGGTAGATAAGATTTTACAGGAAGCTGAATCAACTAAAACAAAGAGAATTAATGAAGCCCTGGCAGAAGTGGCAAGATTCAATGAAATGTATGAGGAATATAAAAAATATCCTCTAATCACCAAGCAAAGAATGTTTTATGAGGCTATGGAAGATGTGTTACCATCATTAAAAGTGATTATTGACAGTGGTAATTCTGGTGTTCAAAAGCTTCTTCCTTTGGAACCTCTTATGGGAACCCATAGTACTGCAGGTGAAGGAGGTAATAATTAAATGAAAAGTATTAAAAAAGGAATTACCAGTGTAATTGTTTTAATTGTTTTATTTGCAGCCATAGTATTGTTTTTTTCCTCTTTGGTTGTTACCTATGAAGATGAATATACTTTAATTAAAAGGTTTGGTAAAATAGAAAAAGTGGTAAATGAACCAGGTCTTTCTTTTAAAACACCATTTATAGATAACGTTGAGAAACTTCCAAAGCATCTGTTATTCTATGATATGCCACAATCTGATGTAATTACTATGGATAAGAAGACTATGGTAGCCGATAGCTATGTTCTGTGGAGAATAAAAGAGCCTGTTAGTTTTTCACAAACCTTAAATTCTTCCATATCTTTAGCAGAAGATAGAATTAATACCACAGTATATAATGCTCTTAAAAATGTTATCAGTAGTAATATGCAGAATCAAGTTATTAGTGGCAGGGATGGAGAGCTTAGTCAAGCTATTATGGAGAACATCGGTGATACTATGGAGCATTATGGTATAGATTTGATTACTGTTGATACAAAGCATTTAGACCTTCCAGACAATAATAAGAATGCAGTATATGAAAGAATGATGTCTGAGAGAGCAGAAATTGCCGCCACCTATACAGCAGAGGGTGAATCAGAAGCACAGATGATTAGGAACCAAACAGATAAGGAAGTTGCTATTAGTATTTCCAATGCTGAAAAGGAAGCTGCCAAGATTATAGCAGAAGGTGAAGCGGAATATATGAGAATATTATCTGAAGCCTATAGTAATCCTGAGCGTAGTGAGTTTTATACCTTTATCCGTTCCTTAGATGCGGCAAGGGCTTCCTTAAGGGGAGAAGGTAATACATTAATATTATCGGCTGACTCTCCAATTGCTCAGATATTTTATAATATTGAATAAACCATCTATGATTATTTGGGTATGGTTTTTGTCACTTAATCCTTCATTTTTATAACATATCATGTAGTTTATCCTTCATATTATTTTATGATGCTTCATATAATTGAATGTATTATAAGATGGAGTTTAAGATATGATAGTTGATTTAAATGAAGGATTATATTCCTATGAAAAATATTTAGATGATGTTAAAAAGATGGAGAAAAAATATGAGGATTTAATTAAATGTGTCACGATTGGACAGTCCCATGACAATCGTGATATAATTTTGTTAAAACTAGGTTATGGAAGGCGATATTTTACAATATGTTCAGGTGTCCATGGCCGAGAAACTATTAATCCCATTGTTATTTTGGCATTAATAGAGTATTATGCAGATATATATGCCAATTACAAAGAGCAGAAAGCCATATTAAGCTCGAAATTAAAAGACTTTAATGTTCATGTAGGACCTGAATATGATGAGATGATATTAGGGGTTTGTATATATGAATTATTACAAACTTTTACTATCCTATTTGTACCACTTTTAAATCCCGATGGATATATGATATCATTAAAAGGGTTTGACCAGATTCGAGATGAGAAGTTAAGGGAGAAGTGCTTGTCAAAAAACATCCCCCATAGGGAATGGAAGTATAATGGAAGAGGCGTTGATATTAATAGGAATTTCCCCAGTAGATTATGGAGACCTAAAAATTCTGAAGATTATGTGGCCAGTGAAAATGAAACTATAGCTTTGATTTCGGTATTCCATGATTATAAATCAAAAGGTTTTATAGATTTTCACTCTAGAGGCAAATCTATCTACTATTATCGCAAGGAAATGTCTAATCAATATAATGAAAGACAATTGATAATAGGAGAGAAGTTAAAGGAGATAACAGGCTATGAATTGGTACAACCGCAGGAAGAGATAGAAGAGGGGGATACTGGTGGTAATACTGTCCATTATTTTTCAGAACATTTCTTTAGACCTGCCCTAACCATAGAAACAGTGGATGATGAGGCTACATTTCCCCTTGAGCAAGGCTACCGCCAGATAACATATGATGAGATAAAATTAGTTTTTCTCCAATTTGGGGGGTTAATAATTTAGAATGTTAAAAACAAAAATATAAAGCAGATAATTAAAAATTTTAATAATTTTATAAGATAAATGTGTATAAGAGCACATGAATGGAGGAAGTTATGGATTTAAGTACTAATGAATTTGAGGCGGCAAAACAACTTCAGTTTATAAATAAATTAAAAGCCCAATTTGAGATGGATTATGAAAAAACAGGTGTAAGAAAAACTTATCACATAGAAACCTTTGGATGTCAGATGAATGCTAGAGACTCTGAGAAAATATCTGGTATATTAAAACAGATAGGTTATGAGGAAACAGATTCAGAAGAAGCAGATTTTATTATTTTTAATACCTGTACAGTTAGGGAGAATGCTAATAATAAGGTTTATGGTAGACTGGGCAATTTGGGAAAACTAAAGAAGAATAAGCCGGATATGATAATTGCCTTATGTGGATGCATGATGCAAGAGCCTACAGTTGTAGAAAAGATAAAGCAAAGTTATAGCTTTGTAGATATTATCTTTGGTACCCATAATATATTTAAACTGGCAGAGTTATTAAATACTCGTTTGGAATCAGACCGTTTGGTTATTGATCTATGGAAGGATACAGATATGATTGTTGAGAATCTGCCCAGCGATCGTAAATATCCTTTCAAAGCTGGCGTAAATATTATGTTTGGCTGCAATAATTTCTGTAGCTATTGTATTGTGCCTTACGTTAGAGGAAGGGAAAGAAGTAGAAATCCTGAAGATATTATCGCAGAAATAACAGAGCTGGCTAAGGATGGAGTAGTGGAGATAATGCTTCTGGGCCAGAACGTTAATTCCTATGGTAAAAATCTGCCCAATCCTATAACCTTTGCCCAGCTTTTAACTGAAATTGAGCAGATTAATGGTATTGAGAGAATTCGCTTCATGACATCCCATCCTAAGGATTTATCCGATGAGTTAATTGAGGTTATGAGTAAAAGTGAGAAGATATGTGATCATCTCCATCTGCCATTACAATCCGGCAGTAGCCGATTATTAAAGATTATGAATCGTCAATATACTAAGGAAGGGTATCTAGACCTAGTGGAACGTATACGGGCTAAAATGCCCCATATATCCTTAACAACGGATATTATAGTAGGCTTTCCCGGTGAGACAGAAGAAGATTTTGAGGAAACCCTGGATGTGGTTAGAAAAGTTAAATTTGATAGTGCATTTACATTCATCTATTCTAGGAGAACAGGTACTCCAGCAGCATCCATGGAGAATCAGATAGAGGAGTCTGTTGCCAAGGAGAGGTTTGACCGATTATTAAAAGAAGTACAAGCCAATCAGAAGATGGCAGTAACAAAAGAAGAGAAGACTGTACAAAAGGTACTGGTAGAAGAGATTAATAGACAGGATACAAGCCTTGTGACTGGCAGATTAAGTAATAATATATTGGTTCATTTCAAAGGAGATTCTTCTTTGATTGGTAAGATTGTAGATGTATATTTGGATGAAAATAAAGGCTTTTACTATATTGGCACTTTAGTTAAATAAATACTATAAAAAATAATCCAGTGCAATTCTATAATTTTTAATAATAAAAATATGTATATTTATATAAAAAATACACTAATATTTGGTATAATTGATAAAATATTCGTTCAGTATACTTGACATATAAGTAAAAAAAGGATAAAATTTATATGTTGTATTATTTTTGTACAATGAAAACTAAATAAGGAGGTGCTCCTGTGGATGATACGCTTTTATTAGTGCTAGGTATCTTTATAGCCTTGGTGATTGTAGCTGCTCTTACTTGGAAATTCGCGATTACTTATCGTATTAAAGTATATGAAGCTAAGATAGGTAGTGCGGAAGAAAAAGCAAGAGAAATTATAGATGAAGCTTTAAAAACCGCTGAAACTAAGAAAAGAGAAGCCTTATTAGAAGCTAAAGAAGAGGCTTTAAAAGCTAAAAATGAATTTGAGCGGGAAACTAAGGAACGAAGAGCTGAACTACAGCGTTATGAAAAAAGAGTTTTGAGCAAGGAAGAAAACTTGGACCGCAAAACTGAAGCGCTGGAAAAAAAGGAAGCTAAACTCGCTACTAAGGAAAATGAACTAGAAAAGCTAAGGCAAGAGACTGAAGAATTCTATGAAAAACAATTGCAGGAGTTAGAAAAGATTTCTGGACTTACCTCCGAACAAGCTAAGGAATATCTATTAAAGACTGTTGCAGATGAAGTAAAACATGAAACCGCAATAATGATCAAAGAAATGGAAAATAGGGCTAAGGAAGAAGCTGATAAGAAAGCAAAGGATCTGGTAGTTACAGCTATTCAAAGATGTGCTGCAGATCATGTTGCAGAAGCAACGATTTCCGTTGTTCAGCTTCCGAATGACGAAATGAAAGGAAGAATCATTGGTAGAGAAGGTCGTAACATCAGAACCTTAGAAACTCTAACAGGTGTAGATTTAATTATCGATGATACTCCAGAAGCAGTAATTTTGTCTGCCTTTGATCCGATTAGAAGAGAAATTGCTAGGATTGCATTGGAAAAACTTATAGTTGATGGAAGAATTCATCCTGCCAGAATTGAAGAAATGGTTGAGAAAGCTCAAAAAGAAGTTGAAACCATGATAAGAGAAGCTGGCGAGGCAGCTACCCTTGAGGTTGGTGTTCATGGTATACATCCTGAACTTGTGAAACTCTTGGGTAAGATGAAATTTAGGACAAGTTATGGTCAAAATGCTTTGAAACATTCCATTGAAGTATCAATTCTATCTGGTTTATTGGCCGGAGAAATTGGGGTTGATGTAAGGCTTGCAAAACGTGCCGGATTATTACATGATATTGGAAAGTCAGTTGATCATGAGATGGAAGGTACCCATGTCCAGATCGGTGTAGACCTCTGTAGAAAATACAAAGAATCAGCTGTTGTTATTAATGCAGTGGAAGCCCATCACGGAGATGTTGAATTCCAATCGCTAATCGCATGTATTGTACAAGCGGCTGATACTATTTCAGCAGCAAGACCTGGCGCAAGACGTGAGACATTAGAGACATATACCAACAGACTAAAACAACTGGAAGATATCACCAATAGCTTTAAGGGGGTAGATAAATCATATGCAATACAAGCAGGAAGGGAAGTACGAGTTATGGTAATCCCTGAGCAAGTTACTGATAATGATATGGTATTACTTGCCCGTGATTTATCTAAGAGAATAGAAAGTGAATTAGAGTATCCAGGCCAGATTAAGGTTAATGTAATAAGAGAATCAAGAATTACCGAATATGCAAAATAATATTCGATATAGCATTCTTGAACATATGTTATAAAATAGCTTGAGAACTACTAATGCATATGTTTTAATAAAGAAAGAAAAATATAGATAGCCAAAAACATTAGTATACCATTTGTTTTTGGCTATCTTTTTTGTTTAGGTCTAAGATTTTTTCACCTTCTCAATTGTGGAAACTTATGTCCATTACTTAAATAGTAGTATTTTTTGATTTGAATATTAATATTTAATTTTAATAACTGCTACTGTTACCGGTTGTATCTTCTTCACTAGAATAATCTTCTTTATTGGAACGTATCTGCTCCAATAAATCAAAATATTTAGCCTGGTATTTA
>JGI24708J26588_10000328_pt1 | contig 38493 bp, 24 predicted proteins | sample BioPla1DNA2_FD_26588 | JGI IMG/M metagenome (IMG submission 26588) | reverse complement strand
CCTAAATATTGGAACGAATACTTTGAAGCTCTTATGGATAGTGAGCTTGTTATCTTAGTATCACAGCCTATTTCAAAGGATTTTTCCGGAGAAATACCCTTGCTNATGATTTCTGATAATGCAGGNAGGCAGGTNATTCCATTATTCACNAANAAAGAGCATTTAAAAGCCATCAAAGGCACTTTTAATGNAGCCGAGATTAAAGGAATAAAGCTTTTTAAAACCCTTAAAAATATCCCCGTTGTCATTAATCCTAANACGAAAATGGCAAAGGTTTTATCACCTTTTGAAATAAAAGTAATTACTCTGGAATATTTAAAAAAGCATGAAGCGATGTAAGTTTTATTAAAGGNGAACAAAATGACTGATTTACAGGCTGTAAGACAAAGAATCAGTAGGCGTGACTTTTTGGATAAACCTATTTCCAGTCAACAAGTGCTGCAAATAAACAAACTNATTGAGAATAACAATCAGCTGTCAGGGCTTGAGTTGAAAGCTGTTTTCAACGATGAGGAAACACATTTATTCCCATATGGCAGGTTTAAAAATCCAAAAAACTATATTCTTATGCTTTGTGATAAAAGCCTTGAAAACTACAACTTTAAAATAGGATACTATGGCCAGAATATAATGCTTAATCTAGTAAAGATGGGATTTGGCGCTTGTTGGGCTGGCATTTCATTTAGCAGGTCAAATTTTAATATACCAAAAGGAAAGCGTTTACGTGCAGTGATGATTTTCGGTTATGTAAACGAGGAGATAAGTGATTTTGAAAAATTTGTTACCTCAAGCACTGTCAATGTCAATCATGATTTAGATTATTTTTACAGTTCAAGCGAAAGCGTTCCTGAAAAATTTATTGATGGGATAAAAGCGGTATCGCTCGCTCCTTCAGCTATGAATAGACAACCCGTTCATTTTATTTACAAGGATAATATGACATTTTCTTATGTGGAAAAGCCTAATTCTTTACAAGGCATTGACTTAGGTATTGCTGTAAAGCATTTTGAAATTGGCAGCAATGGAGAAATTCCTGTTAAAATCACGGAAAAACAAAAACTTTCACCTCTCTTTAATAATTTATTAATATTTAAGTGATTTGCTCACAGAATAATATTGCTTACTTCTATATTATTAGTATATCAAATATAGGAAATGTATTGTTAAATAAGCAATACTAATTTAAAAAGGAGCGATATTAATGAGTGCAATAACTATTACTAAGGAAAATTTTGAATCTGAGGTTTTAAAGTCCGANAAGCCTGTGCTGCTAGACTTTTGGGCAGCGTGGTGCGGCCCTTGTAGAATGGTTTCTCCTGTTGTCGATGAAATCGCAGATGAAGAAANATCTATTAAGGTAGGAAAAGTAAATGTTGATGAACAGCCAGAGCTTGCATCACAGTTTAGAGTTATGAGTATTCCTACTTTAGTAGTGATTAAGGATGGAAAAGTTGTGGAAACATCAGTTGGTGCTAAGCCTAAAAACGCTATTCTTGCAATGATTGGTAAATAATTTTTATTTGCAGATTGTCAACTATAATAGTAAATCCGTTTTTTGTAAATTCATTTCTCAAAAAGACATCACTAGATGTTACTCTTAAGTGCAAAGACTCCCATACAGCTTTCAGATTAAGTCTGTAAGTTAAATAAACGGCTTTAATGCCGTTTATTTTATTATATAAGAAAAATTTTAGGAGGTTTTATGAAAAAAATCAAATGGGGAATTATGGCTACTGGAAATATTGCTCATTCCTTTGCTAAAGCAATGAAAGCTGTTGATAATGCTGAGCTTTATGCTGTTGCTTCCAGAAATATTGATAAAGCTAAGGCTTTCGCTGATGAATTTGATGCTGAAAAATATTATGGCAGCTATGATGAGCTTGTAAAAGATAGTGAGATTGATGTCATATACATTGCTACTCCCATGCAAAGTCACTATAATGATATAAAGCTATGCCTCAACAATGGCAAAAACGTACTTTGTGAAAAAACTGTTACTTTAAATTCTAAGCAATTTGAAGAGTGTGTTTCTATTGCAAGAGATAAAAATCTCTTTTTAATGGAAGCGATGTGGATGAAATTTCAACCCGTTTTCAATAAGGTTCATCAATGGATTAGGCAAGATAAAATCGGAGATATAAAGGTGATTGAATGTAATTTTTTCACTCTGCCTAAATATGATCCTGAAAATAGAATATACTCTAATAAGCTCGGCGGCGGTGCTTTGTTAGATTTAGGTGTATATCCGTTGAGCTTCGCGACGAGCTTTTTAGGCTTTGATTTTAAAGAAATTAATACCAATGCTTTTATTGGAGAAACAAATATTGATGAAAATTCAAGCTACGATTTAATTTACAACAACGCATACGCACGTCTTTCAAGTGGATTTAATATAGAATCTCAAAATCCTGCCTTTATTATTGGAACAAAAGGCAGCATTAAGCTTGATAATTGGTTTTTCCAAGCACAAAAGGCATGGATAAGAAATAAAAATAACGATATTGTTGAAGAAATTCACTTGCCATTTGACTCTAATGGTTATGAATATGAAATTCGACATGTTAATGATTGCTTAAATAAAGGAATCAAAAATAGTCCGATTGTTCCCGTTGAAGATACTCTTAAAATATTAAATATTATGGATTTTTGCAGAAAGCAATGGAACCTTGTTTTTGAAGAAGAATAATATNAAAACAGCTTATAATCTTAAAGAATATTATAAGCTTCATAGGTGAGCTAGCTCTCCTTATGCCACAAACACCACCACTAGATGCACTAGTGGTGGTGTTATACTTTGTTCAATCTTAAAACCTTAAATTATAAGCTACATTGTTGATTATCTTGATTGTTTTGATGTGATAATAATAATTCTCTGAGCATTGAGGAATGTACTGCCTCTTCCTCGGCAAATTGTGAAAATACTGATTTTACCTTATTATCTTCAATCTCTTTTGAATATTTTTCAAAATCTCTGGTAAGCTCCATTGAATTATGCCAAGCTCTCATTAGCTTATCACGTGTAGTAATTTTAACTTCATCTTTATTGCCCATTTTTTCTCCTTTCTCAGCAAATGTAAATGATTTTCGCATTTGCTAACTTTTGATTTATTTCTTGCTTTAAAAATTCCTCAGCCTCAAACCTGATTTCATCCTTATAACCGTATTTCCCTCTTGCTCTGCCCCTCATCAATTCCTTATCGTATAGCTGAGGCAAGGTTGGAAAAGCATCATTATTAATATATCTATGAATGTTACTATAAGTCATAAAAATAATTTTTATACTAATTGTATTTTTAGCTTTTACGCTTAACTTATCTGATAGAGTGGTTATCAGCTCTGAATATAAGCTTTTCCAGTTTTCCACTAAAATAATCGGTGCAATTAAAATCCCCGTAGGATAATCTGCATCTACCATTTTATTTATAGCTTCAATTCTATTGTCCAATGAAGAAGTACCTATTTCTATTCGTTTGATGATGTCATTGGGATTTACGCTCATTCTAAAAATAATTTTCTTATTATGGTCAATATCTAGCAAGCTATCTACCTGATGAAATTTTGTGGGAAACGTCAATTTGCCCTTTGGTGAATTTGCAAAATTCTTTATAGTCCACTCAAGATTGCCNGTAATCGTATTTTCTAAAATAAGGTCACTATTACTTCCTATTTCATAAACANATTCATCTTTATTTTTTTGTGTATGCTTGATTATTTTATCAANCATAAATTCTCTATTAACAAAAAGTCTTANATATGANCATTTATTNTAATTACAAACTAAATAACAATACAAGCACATTGCACTACACCCAGAGGAGGTATATGGCACAAGAAAATCTGAAATTTTAAAATTAGGTACATATTTATGAGTTTTTCTAGTGCCTATAATTAAATGCCTTTTCAGCTTAACAAAATCAGAATTCGAACTTTTTTGCAGCTGTTCAATTTTATTATGGCTTTCAATTTCATTCCATTTCAAATGTTTAAATTGTTCTCTCAGCTGCTTACCCAATTCATAGTTTAAAATATCGGGTTCGTAATACACTTCATCAAAATTCATTTTATCATCCTTTTGTGCTAAAAATGATTGAAAATTATCTAAAAAAATATTACTTATGCTTATAAGCTTACTATGATTTTTTAATTATTCAATCAATGATTTGTAATAGTATATCCTAAATAAAATATATAATTAACGAAAATTTTTACATAACAAAAAGAGCAGGTAAAAAACCTGCTCTAACCTGCTCTTTTTTTATACTAGAAAATATTATTCATTTCCCTCATACATATCCTTATACATCTTGTTCAGATGGAATAAGTGCTTGTACTTAGCCTTAGAATTAGCCTCAGCAATTGCAAATAATCTCTCAGCACGTTCAGGATTCTGCCTAATTAATGAGCTGTAACGTACCTCGTTAAGCATAAATTCCTTAATATCTCCTGTTGGCTCTTTACTATCAAGTGAGAAAGGACTCTTTCCTTGATCTGCAAGCTCTGGGTTAAAACGGAATAAATTCCAATATCCAGATTCAACAGCACGCTTTTCAATAGTCTGAGCCATTGTCAAGCCTCCCTTGATACCATGATTAATACATGGAGCATATGCAATAATAAGCGATGGTCCATCATAAGCCTCAGCCTCTGTAATTGCTTTAATGCACTGATTCATATTTGCACCCTGTGCAATTTGTGCAACATATACATAGCCATAGCTCATAGCCATAGCAGCCAAATCCTTTTTCTTTGTATCCTTACCACCAGCAGCAAATTGAGCAATAGCACCGATATTTGTAGCCTTTGACGCCTGTCCACCAGTATTAGAATAAACCTCTGTATCAAATACTAGAATATTTACATTTTTACCAGAAGCAATAACGTGGTCAAGTCCACCATATCCAATATCATATGCCCAACCATCACCACCGAATATCCACTGCGATTTCTTGGATAGATAATTCTTTTCAGCTAAAATTCCTCGTGCAAGTGTGCAAGCCTCACAAGNACAAACCTTTCCGTTTGCTAACCATTCAGCCTCCCACTCCGTACCGGTAAGGTCAACATCAATTCCATCCTTAAGTGCCTCTACAAAAGCAGCAGTAGCAATTTTATTTAATGAAGAATCATTTGCAGTTTCAAGCCAATACTTTCCTGCCTCTTTAAGCTTATCTGTACAATAATCAATTGAAATAAGCTTTTCGGTATCCTTCATTAATCTGTTGCGGATAGAATCCTGTCCTAAGAACATACCATATCCGAATTCAGCATTATCTTCAAACAAGGAATTTGCCCATGTAGGACCCTTTCCTTCCTTATTTGTTGTATATGGTGTAGATGGAGCAGAGCCACCCCAGATTGAAGAACATCCTGTTGCATTTGCAACATACATTCTATCACCAAATAANTGAGTGACAAGCTTAGCATAAGGTGTTTCACCACATCCGGCACAAGCACCTGAGAATTCAAGCAATGGTTGTGTAAACTGAGAACCCTTTACCGTTGTTTCCTTAAACTTTTCTTGTACCTCAGGCTTTGGNGAAAGCTTTTGTGAATAAGCAAAAACCTCTTGCTGCTCTAGTTGTGTGTGAAGTGGCTTCATCACAAGTGACTTAACCTTTGATGGGCAAGTATTAGCACAAGAACCGCAGCCTGTACAATCAAGCACAGAAATTGTCATCGCAAAATGAAGTCCCGGCATACCTGTCATAGGCTTAGATTTTGTTCCTTCCGGAGCATTAGCAAGCTCTTCATCAGTATATACAGCAGGTCTGATTACACCGTGAGGACAAACATAAGAGCATTGATTACACTGAATACAATTTTCAAAAACCCATTCAGGAGTATCAACAGCAATGCCTCTCTTTTCAAAAGCAGCTGTTCCCTGTGGGAATGTACCATCAGCTCTGTTTTCGAAAGTGGAAACTGGCAGTTCATCACCCTTTTGTGCTGATACAGGAATGAGAACATCATTAACAAATTTAACAAGCTCTTCATTTTCTCCTTCAGCAACGGGATGAACAATTCCTCCCTTTGCATCCTTCCATGAAGCAGGAACCTCAACCTTTACAAAACTCTTAGCACCAGCCTCAATAGCCTTGTAGTTCATATTTACGATTTCATCGCCCTTTTTAGCGAATGATTTTTTAGCTGCAGCCTTCATGTATTCTATTGCATCTTCCTTAGGAATAATATTAGCAATATTAAAGAAAGCCGACTGTAAAATTGTATTTACACGATTACCAAGACCTATTTCCTTTGCAATGTCAGTGGCATTAATAATATAGAAATTAATGTCATTTTCGGCTATATAACGCTTTACACTGCCGGGCAGCATTTCATCAAGCTCTTCAACAGTCCACTGTGTATTGAGCAGGAAGCTTCCACCCTTTACAACGTCCTGTACCATATCATATTTGTCAATATAAGACGGATTATGACAAGCTACAAAATTAGCTTTATTAACAAAATAAGTTGATTTAATAGGTGATTTTCCAAATCTTAGGTGGGAAACTGTTACACCACCTGATTTTTTAGAATCATATGAGAAATAAGCCTGTACATTAAGATCTGTATGGTCACCGATAATTTTAATAGAGTTTTTGTTAGCACCAACAGTACCATCAGCACCAAGACCCCAGAATTTACATGAAGTAGTTCCCTCAGGGATAGTATTTGGTGTTTCACCTACCTCAAGAGAAAGGTTAGTGACATCATCAATAATGCCGATTGTAAAGTGCTTTTTCTCTGTATTTTTATATACTGAAATAATATGTGCTGAGTTAGTATCCTTAGAACCTAAACCATAGCGTCCAGTAAATACAGGAACATCAGCAAACTTTCCCTGCTCTTTTAATGCAGCAACTACATCAAGATACAAAGGTTCACCAATTGAACCGGGTTCCTTTGTTCTATCAAGAACAGAAATCTGCTTAACAGTATCGGGTATTGCATCAACAAAAGCCTTTGTGCTAAATGGTCTGAAAAGCCTTACTTTAATCAAGCCGACCTTTTCACCTTTAGATGCTAGGTAGTCAATTGTTTCTTCTATTGTATCGTTTACAGAACCCATAGCAACAATTACATGCTCAGCATCAGGAGCACCATAATAATTAAACAGCTTATAATCTGTACCGATTTCAGCATTAACCTTATCCATGTATCCCTGAACAATTTCTGGAACAGCATCGTAATAAAGGTTGCTTGACTCTCTCGCTTGGAAGAATATATCTGGGTTTTGTGCAGTACCACGCAAAACAGGATTTTCAGGGTTTAACGCTCTATCTCTGAACGCCTGCAAAGCATCCCTATCAAGCATTTTTGCAAGGGTGTCATAATCCCATACTTCAATTTTCTGAATCTCGTGAGAAGTACGGAAGCCATCAAAGAAGTGTAAGAATGGTACTCTTGACTTAATAGTAGCTAAGTGTGCAACTGCACCTAAATCCATTACTTCCTGCGGATTTGTTGAACATAGCATAGCATAACCAGTCTGACGACAAGCATAAACGTCACTATGGTCACCAAAAATAGATAATGCATGACTTGCAACAGCACGTGCAGAAACGTGAATAACACTTGAAAGCAACTCACCAGCTATTTTATACATATTAGGAATCATTAGTAAAAGTCCCTGTGAAGCTGTATATGTTGTTGTCAAAGCACCAGCTGTCAAAGAACCGTGAACAGCACCTGCAGCACCGGCTTCAGACTGCATCTCCACAACTCTAACTTCCTGTCCAAAAATATTTTTTCTCCCTGCTGTTGCCCATTGGTCTGTAACCTCTGCCATAACAGATGAGGGAGTGATAGGATAGATAGCAGCTACTTCCGTAAACGCATAGGACACGTGACCGGCAGCAGTGTTTCCATCCATAGTTAGCTTTTGTCTTGCCATTGAGAAAAATCCTCCTTTATATTGCACAATGCAAACAGCCCCCTGCTATTTACATAATGTGTGTTTTTACTTGCGTATGTCTATCTATAAAACGCCATAGTTAATTTTATCACAACAATAATGTTTTGTAAACACTTTTTCACTATAAACCTTATAAAATTATCTAAAATTCAGTTTTTTATTTATTATTAAATGCGTATATAAATTTCTATATGGTGAGCGAACGTAATTTATCCTTATTTATTATAGTTACACAGCCTCTGGATAGCTCTACTATGCCTTCATTTGAAAAATATTTAAGCATCCTCGTCACTACTTCCCTCGCACTTCCCATATACTTAGCTATCTGCTCATGAGTGAGAAAAATAGAGTCTTCCCCCGTTTTTGACATTTCATCAAGTAAAAATATAGCCAATCGCTTGTCAAAGCTCATAAAAAGTATTTGCTCCATAGCCCACATGACATCGGAAAACCTCTCAACCGTAAGCTTATTAGCGAAGTTTTCCATATAAATATTTTCGCACGCTACTCTTTGAAAAGCTAAGGGATTAATCACATATACATCAGAATCTATCTCTGTTTCGATAATGACATCAAAGGTAATTTCATTTAATACACATGAAGCTGATAAAGTACAAATTTCCCCTTCTGTAATACGAAACAAAGTGATTTCTCTGCCATCTTCTGAGAGAATATAAGTTCGCAAGCCTCCTTTTTTAAGGATAATAATGCCAATGCAATCAGTTTGCCCATTATGGACTATTTTTCCTTTATCAAAGGAGATAAAATTTGTATTTTTTAATAAGGTGTCCTTTTGCTGCTGAGTAAGATTTTCCCAAACAGTGATTGCTGTTTCTAAATACTTTGCTGTTTCTGTCATAATCTTTTCCTTTCGGCATTAAATAAAAAACATAATATCCTGCTCTGATTTATTTTTTTCTACCTGAGATAGCAGCATCTCAATTGTGATTTGCTGTAATTGTTTTTTTACCTTCTCGTCGAGAGGGGCAAAAACAAGCTGCTTCATAGCATCTTCTATTTCGGGCGATTTTTCTGACACAGTCTGCTCTGTTTCCTCGAAAAGCGAAAGTTCAGTAGCACTAAAAATCTCATAAACATTTGTTTTTGATGGTGGTTTAGCTAACTGATACCCTCCCTGTGCCCCTTTTATAGAATTTACAAGCCCAGCCCTTTTTAACAAGGAAAAAACCTGTTCTAAATATATTTTGGAAATGCCGAACCTCTCAGAAATACTTAAAACAGTGATATATTCCCCACTATCATACCTATGAGCCATGCTTGTAATAGCTACTAGAGCATATCGCCCCTTTGAAGATATACGCATATTTTCTCCCTTCTTATTGTTTTAAAACAAACTTTACCGATATATATAATAATACATTTTAATCAATTTGTCAACTTATAAAGCATCACTATTAATAATTTTGATTATTTTATACAAAATTAAATCTTTATTCATTATAAAAAAGATAATGTATTATAAAGCTTAAATATAAAAGCTTGCAGATAATGTATGTAAACTTGATAGCCAACTTATACCACTATATACATATGCAAAACATCTAGTGGTATTTTTTAGCACTTTATCTTTACTCTGCTTAAATATAATATAATATTTGTAATTTTAAAAATTTTTTTATAAAAACTATTGACATTTCTAATTAAACGTATTATAATATAATTATCAAATACATATTAATCATATATGAATTATAACAGGAGGATTTTGAAATGGCTAACACTTATAAGAATATTACTGAGTTAATTGGTAAAACCCCGCTTCTAGAGCTTAATAATTTTACAAAGGTCAAAAACCTTGATGCAAAAATTATAGCAAAGCTAGAATACTTTAATCCGGCAGGCAGCGTTAAGGACAGAATTGCTAAAGCTATGATAAGCGATGCAGAGGAAAAAGGTTTGATTAATAAGGACACTGTAATAATTGAGCCTACAAGCGGAAACACAGGCATAGGACTTGCTTCTGTCGCTGCTGCAAAAGGATATAGAGTAATTCTTACAATGCCTGAAACAATGAGCATTGAAAGACGCAAGCTTTTAAAAGCATATGGTGCTGAGCTCGTTTTAACCGATGGTTCAAAAGGTATGAAGGGTGCAATTGCAAAAGCAGATGAGCTTGCTGCTGAATACGAAAATTCATTTATTCCCGGACAATTTAAAAACCCAGCAAATCCTAAAATTCACTATGAAACCACAGGCCCTGAAATATGGAATGATACCGATGGAAATGTAGATTTTTTTGTATCAGGTATAGGCACAGGTGGTACTATCACAGGAACAGGCGCATATTTAAAAGAAAAAAATCCCAATGTAAAGGTTGTTGCTGTTGAACCATTTGATTCAGCTGTACTTTCAGGAGAAAATGCCGGCCCACATAAGATTCAAGGAATTGGTGCTGGATTTGTTCCCGATGTGCTTAATACTAATGTTTATGATGAAATAATTAAAGTAAAAAATGATGATGCTTTTGCCTCAAGCCGTGATGTTTCCAAGAGTGAAGGATTGTTGGTCGGAATTTCTTCAGGTGCTGCTATTAATGCCGCTGTCGAAATAGCTTCTCGTCCTGAAAACAAAGGAAAGACAATTGTTGTTATTCTTCCCGACACAGGTGAGCGTTATCTCTCTACTCCACTATTTGAGGGCTAACACATTAAGCCTTGTATTAATCAATGATAAAATCATTATAAAAAAGCTATAAATCTTTCCGATTTATAGCTTTTTTCTTATTCTGCAATTTTTCCTACAACTCCATTTACAAACCAATTCATCTGCCAAATTTCATCATCACTTAATACATCATCTTTTTCTACAATTATATTACCATATTGATCATAAATTTCCCCAGAAAAAATATTTAGCTCCCCTGCCTTTATCTTTTCCTTAACCTCTTTCACCTTTTCACTAACATTTTCGGCATTTATATTTGTCAAATCATCTATATCAACAATTCCACTTGAAAGCCCCTCCCAATAGGTCTTGTTGCTCCACTCATCATTTATAATGGAATTAATACTCCGTACATAAAATTCACTCCAATTATAAACAGAGGCAGTGAGATATGACTTTGGTGCAGTATCTGAAGTAGAATAATTATTTCCAATAGATAAAACACCCTTTTCTTCAGCGAATTTTTGTACAGCTAAGGAATTCTGTTGGCTTGCAATTACATCAATATTTTTTCCATCAGAAATCAATGTTAATACAGCAGTTTTTTCAATAATCTCATCATTCCATGTATCTGTAAAAACAACCTCAACACTAGCCTCTTCACTAACACTGCGAACGCCTAGCGTAAAGGCATTGATATCACGTATCACTTCGGGAATAGGCTTTGGTGCTATATATCCTATTTTTTTAGTTTTAGAATTCATTGCCGCTACAATTCCTAAAATATACCTAGCTTCATATGTTCTTGCTGAATAAATACCTAAATTATCTGAGGTAATATCACCCGAACAATTATTAAAAATAATCTCAGGATATTGGTCGGCAGCTATCTTAGTGTATTCATCATATTCACTGCTGGTGGTGTAAATTACGTTACAGCCTTTTTCAATCAAATCAATAATCGCATTTACACTGTCCTCATTTGCAGGAACATTTTCAACATATTCAGTCTGAATACCCATATCATTCAAGGCTTTTCGACCCTCATCATGAGCCTGAGTATAGCTTTTATCATCAATGCTTCCAGTATAAACAAATCCTGCTTTAATATTCTCTTTAGTTAAGGTGGTTTCTGATACCTCACCTATTGAGCTATTATCCCCCGAACAAGCTGAAGATAACAGCATAAAAGCTGACAGAATACCCGCTAAAATTTTCTTTTTCATAAAGCTGTCCTTCCTTAATTGAATTGCATTTATACTATGCTAATTGCCTTCCCATCATCACTCCCATAATTGATGCCATCATAAGCCCTCTTGTCCAACCGCTAGAATCTCCTAAAGCATAAAGACCCTTAATATTTGTATTTAAGTTGCTGTCCATTTTTATTTTATTGCTATAAAACTTCAATTCAGGTGAATATAATAGCGTTTCCCTGCTTGCAAACCCAGGCACAACCATATCAACTGCTTGAATAAAGTTGATAATATTCACCATTGTTCGATAAGGCATTGCAGCAGTAATATCACCAGCTACCGCATCTAGCAGGGTGTGCTTTATATTAGTAAAGCTCAACTCCTTTGGCCATGTACGTTTGCCATCTAAAATATCACCATATCTCTGAACAAGTATCTGTCCGTTAGCTAGCATATTAGCAAGCTCTCCAACCTTTTTAGCATATTCAATAGGTTGATTAAAGGGTACGCTGAAATTATGCGAGCATAAGATTGCTAGATTAGTGTTATCAGACTTCTTTTCTTTATAAGAGTGTCCGTTTACCACAGCTAAATTATTATCATAGTTCTCCTGACTAACAAATCCACCGGGATTTTGGCAGAATGTACGCACCTTGTTTTTAAAAGGCAAGGGATAGCCTATGAGCTTTGATTCATACAAAACCTCATTTACTTCCTCCATTACCTCATTTCTTACTTCTACACGCACGCCTATGTCAACAGTTCCGGGCTGATGAGCAATATTATGCAGCTCACAAGTCTTTTCAAGCCAATCAGCACCTTTTCTGCCCGTTGCAATAACAACATCGTCAGCATCAACTTGCCTCTCATTTTGACCTGTTTTTGAATCACATATAATTACACCCTTGCATACCCCGTCTTTAATAATAATATCTCTGCAATTTGTACTAAAAAGAATCTCGACGCCTTTCTCCTGCAAGTACCTTTCTATTTTAAGGTAAATTTCCTGAGCCATCTCAGTGCCTAAATGTCTTATAGGACAATCTACAAGCCTTAAGTTTGCATTAATAGCTTTTTTTCTGATTTCCTTTATTTTTTCAGGATTACCAACTCCCTCAATTTTAGTATCTGCCCCAAAATCAAGATAAATTTTATCAGTATAATCTATTAGTTCACAAGCTTGCTCATATCCAATTAGCTCTGGTAAAGTTCCTCCTACCTCAGGACTAAGTGAAAGCTTTCCATCAGAAAAAGCACCAGCACCACTAAAGCCTGTTGTTATATGGCAAAAAGGCTTACAATTAACGCATTTTTTTGTCTTAACCTTTGGACAAAAACGTTTTTCAACAGAAACACCCTTTTCAACAAGTAAAATCTTTTTCTTAGAGCTTCTTTTTACCATTTCTAGTGCTGTAAAAATTCCCGCTGGACCTGCTCCAATAATAATCAAATCATATTTCATGCTTTTTCTTTCTCCTATACAGCGCTTAAAACACTAATATTAATAAGATAAGCTTCCGTCAATAATTTATCATAAATGCAATCAATTTGTCAAGGATATAAAAAATTTTTGCAAATTTACTGCCTGTTCCCTTTATGAGAACAGGCTTAATTTAAAGCTTTTCAAGTCTTGCAAAATTCGCCATTAGTTTTTTCTTTCCCGCAACCTTAAAATCTATTTCAAGCATTGTATCATTTCCCATAGGTGTAGCAGAAATTATAGTTCCCTCTCTAAAAATATTATGAGAAACTATATCTCCGGGCTTATATTTCTTACTATCTTTGGCTTTTTTCGCAAAGTTCAAAGTTATATTGCCGCCGTTTTGTAGGTAATTAGGTTCCTCCGGCTTTTTACGCTTAAAGGCTTTGTTTTCAGCTATAATAGTTTTATCAAAAAACTCCTTATATTTATCAGGTATTTCCTTTACAAACCTTGATAGCTGATTTTTCTGTGTAGTACCATATATTAGTCTTGCGCTAGCACTTGTGATAATAAGCTTTCGCTTTGCCCTTGTAATAGCAACATATGCAAGCCTGCGTTCCTCATCGATACCATCATCTTCCGATATTGAACGATAGCTAGGGAAAATATTTTCTTCAGCACCCACAATAAAAACAGTGTCAAATTCAAGNCCCTTTGCTGAGTGCATTGTCATAAATGTTACTCTNTCCGTNTCTTCATCATAGCTATCCAAATCAGAAACAAGTGCAACCTGCTCTAAAAACTCATCAAGAGTCAAGCTNTCGTTATCTTCCAAAGAAGCNATTACATTAGANTTTAGCTCATTAATATTTTCAAGTCTGCCAATGCCCTCTTCACCCTGCATAAGCAAATAGTCACGATACCCCGTCTTTTCAATAACTGCGTCAATCAAGGTATCAAGCTCACCATCTTCAGCTTGTTGTCTAAGTTCTTCAAGTACAGTACCTAGCTGCTTTAGAGAATTTGTCTTTCGGGATAATCCCGGAAAGCTATCGGCCTGTAAGATTACATCAAGAGGTGACATATCAAGTGAAATTGCGATTCTTTCTACCTCATTTAAGGTTGCGTCACCAATACCACGCTTAGGCTGATTTGCTATTCTTGAAAATCTTATAAAATCATATGGATTGTTAATAACGCTTAAATAAGCGATAATATCCTTAATTTCCTTACGCTCATAGAAGCGTACTCCACCAACCATTCTATATGGAATACCCGCCTTAGCCAATGTCATCTCAAAGCCTCTTGACTGGGCATTAGTCCTGTATAGCAAAGCAAAATCATTATACTTTTTTCCCGCCTTTATCCCATCAAGAATTGTATCAGCTACAAAAAAACTCTCCCTCTGGTCATCTAAAAAGCGATAAACTTGAATTTTATCACCATCGCCCAAATCAGACCACAAAGCCTTTTCCTTACGCTTTGTATTATTTGCTATGACAGCATTTGCTGCACTCAAAATATTAGTTGTAGAACGATAGTTCTGCTCTAATCTAATAACAGTTGCACCCTTAAAATGCTTTTCAAAATTTAAAATATTTTCAACAGTCGCACCACGGAATTTATAAATACTCTGGTCATCATCACCAACAACGCAAATATTACCCTTATCACCTGCAAGCAATGATACAAGCTGATATTGTGCAATATTTGTATCCTGATACTCATCAACCATTATGTATTTATAATGATTTCTATATTTTTGTAAAACATCAGGATTTTCATTAAGAAGCTTAACAGTCAAAGCTATTAAGTCGTCAAAATCAAGTGCATTAGACAGCTTTAATCTATCTTGATATTCCTGATATATTTCAGCAACCTTTAGCTGATAAAAATCGTTACTAGCTGTCGCTTTTATTTTAAATTCAGGCGGATAAATCAGCTTATCTTTTGCGTGAGAAATACTAGCCTGCACACTCTTTGGTATAAACTGCTTGTCAGAAAGATTAATATTTTTAATAATATCCTTAATAATTCTTAAGCTATCATCACTGTCGTAAATTGTAAAGCTGTTTTTATATCCAAGGTGATGAATATCTCTCCTCAATATCTTAACACAAGCAGAATGGAAGGTAGAAGCATTAATATCAGCACCTTGCTCTCCAAGTCGTGAGCAAAGCCTATCCTTTAGCTCCTTTGCCGCTTTATTTGTAAAGGTTATTACAAGTAAATTCCATGGTTTTATTGGGTTTACAGCACAAATTTTAGATAACCTATTTACAATTTCAGAATCATTTCTATCTGCTTTACTAAAGTTATCAAGGAAAGTTCTATCGCTTTGCGAAATTTCACCTGAAGAACCATGATAGCCATTTCCAAACAGAATCATATTAGCAACTCTGTTTACAATAACCGTCGTTTTTCCACTGCCTGCACCCGCTATAATAAGCACACTGCCCTCAGTCTGAAAAACAGCTTTTTGCTGCATCTCATTTAAATTAGAAAAATATGTTTTTAAAGCCCTCTGCTTACAATTATCACTCATTTGTATTCCTGTTCTGTTATGCAATCAAATGACTGCGGATTTATGCGTAAAATTTAAGGCGTCTGCACCTGTGTATCAGTGCCAAAACTAATAAAAGGATTAACCTCTGTTCCCATAGCCTGTGGTAATTCACCATTCCATTTAGTAGCCTTTAAATATTCAACATACAAAGGATTTTTAGCAATTTGCTCCTGAATCAGAGAAATTGATTTTGCATCAGCCTCAGCTCTAATCAAAGCACTATCTGCCTGAGCCTGTGCAGAAATCCTTGTCTGCTCTGCCTCTTGCTTAATTTCTTCTGTTTTATTCTGAGCCTTTAATGCATCCTGCTGTGCTACTACCTTAGCACGTACAGCCTCTTCAAATACATTTTCAAACTCAAGATTTTCAATAGCAAAATTTGTTACGACAATACCGTTTTTAGCTAATGATTCAGTCAATTTTTCTTGAATGCTCTGCTGTACACTCATTCTTGTATTTACAAGATTTTCAGCCTTAATTGTACCTATCTCATTTTTAGCAATAGCATTTACTTGAGGATAAATAAGTCTAGCAGTTACATTTTCAATGCCAACCTCTTTAATAATACTTGAAAGCTCAGCACTATCGTAAACATAGTTTAATTTAAGCTTTAAAGCCTCAACTGTCTGCGTATCGCTTGTATATGCATTTGTATCTAGCTCAAAAACCTGCTCACGAATATCCACTTGCTTAATTTCTTCAATAAAAGGCAAAGACAAATTAAGTCCTGCTTTTAAATCATCTCTTACAATCTTGCCAAACCGGTATTTTACACCAATATACCCCTCATTTACTACTGTAAAGGTATTAAATATTAAAGTCAAAACTAGTAAGATAATAACACCTATCAAAACCCATAATCCCACTTTTTTAGGATTAACCTGCGTACCCGTTCCCTTAGGACCGGTAGTAAATTTCATTTCAGCCATATAAACTCCTCTAATTTAATTATTTTTTACGTTTTCAAAATCGGGATATTTAGTTTCTACCTTGAGCTGAGCAAACTCAACCTTTTCAGTAAACTCAAGATTTTTAAATGCCTGTGAAAGCATAAGTTTAATACGATTTACCTGATTTACTTCACTTGCACCAGGGTCAAAATCCACAGCTACAATATTTGACAATGGATTTCTACGTCTTAACTCACCAATAATTCCTTTTCCCGTAACATGATTAGGTAAGCAAGCAAAAGGCTGCATACATACAATATTTGTTACTCCCGTATGTATAAGCTCAAGCATTTCAGCAGATAAAAACCAGCCCTCACCAGCTATATTTCCCGTTGACACTATACCGTCAACGAGCTTTCTCATTTCAGATATTTTCGAAAAAGTACCAAACTTTGTATCGGTGATTGCCTGTAAATAAGGCTTTTGCATCCACTCGACAAATTTTATCACAAGATTTTTAAAAAAATGTGCCTTTTTGCTTACTGTCAATAGCTCTTTTCTAGAATTATCACTATCCATTGTATAAAGNACAAAATGCATAAGGTCGGGTACAACAGCCTCAGCACCCTCCTGCTCTAGCAAATCAACAGCAAAATTGTTTGCAACAGGGTGATACTTTACAAGAATTTCACCAACTAAGCCGACTCTGGGTTTTATTGTATTAACAACAGGTAGATTGTCAAAATCTCTTACAATTTCATAAATATTTTTCTTATAACGCTTTCTGCTAAGGTATTTCAATTCTGCCTTTAACTTATTATTCCACTTTTTGTAAAGTTCATTCGCTGAGCCTTTAATCAGCTCATAGGGCCTTACTCTATAAAGGCATCTCATAAGCAAATCGCCATAAATTACTGCCATCACAGCCCTTAAAGCCATAGGAGCACTTAGTTTAAAACCGGAATTTTTCTCAAGTCCTACGAAATTTAATGAAATCAAAGGCACCTGGTCAAAGCCCGCATCCTTTAACGCTTTTTTAATCATACCTACATAATTAGTAGCCCTGCAAGCACCACCTGTTTGAGTAATCATAAGTGAAGTATTATTTACATCATATTTACCTGAATTTAAAGCATGAAGTAGTTGCCCTATTGTAAGAATGGCAGGATAACAAGCATCGTTATTAACATATTTTAAGCCCTCGTCCGTTACTGCCTTGCTATAATCCTCTAGCACAACAAGATTATAGCCATCAAGCCTAAAAGCTTCTTGCAATAAACTAAAGTGTATTGGTGACATTTGAGGAGCAATAATAGTATGCCTTTTTTTCATTTGCTTAGTAAATTCAGGCTGACGGTGATAACCAACCTCACCTCTTTGAGGTTTAAAGCCCTTTCTCCTNCTCTCTTCCACAACAGAAATAAGAGAACGTAAGCGTATCCTTGCAGCACCTAAATTATTTACCTCNTCTATTTTTAAGACAGTATACATTTTTCCAAAGCTTTGCATTATTTCTTGAACCTGATCAGTTGTAATNGCATCTAACCCACAGCCAAATGAATTAAGCTGAACAAGCTCAAGCTCATCAGTTTCACCTACAAGATGTGCAGCTGCATAAAGCCTTGAATGATAGCTCCACTGGTCAACAACACGTATAGGTCTTACAATTTTGCCTAAATGAGCTATACTATCCTCAGTAAAAATTGCATAGCCATATCCCGCTATCATTTCAGGTATACCATGATTAACCTCAGGGTCTACGTGATATGGTCTTCCTGCAAGTACTATTCCCTTACCATTGGTACGTTTCAGCTCAGCTAAAACTTCCTCACCTTTTTTTCTTATATCATTTTTAAAGCTTTCATCTTCCTCATAAGCTTTTCTGCAAGCATTTCTGAATTCTTCAAGCGTGAAATTTTGATTGGGAAATTGCTTTGAAAACTCTTCAAATAACCTTTCAGCCATTCTTTTTTCATTATATATAGGTAAGAAAGGATTCATAAAAATTATATTGCCATCACGTAAATCAGGCACAGAATTTTTTATAACCTCGCTATATGTAGCGACAACAGGACAATTATAATGATTGTCCGAATTTGTGTTAGGGTCCATTTCATAGGGTAAGCTGGGATAGAAAATAAAATCTGTACCCATTTTTATAAGCTCTTCAATATGCCCATGNGAAAGCTTAGCCGGATAACAAACCGATTCTGACGGCATTGTTTCTATTCCCATATCGTATACTTCACGTGAGGACTTTGGCGAAAGCTTTACACAATATCCAAGATGAGTAAACAAGGTATGCCAAAAAGGATAATTTTCATACATACCTAAAACTCTCGGTATGCCAACAACTCCACGCTTTGCTTCACTTTCAGGCAGAGAATCGTATGAAAACAGCCTTTTATATTTATAATCATATAAATTAGGAACATTAGATTTGTTTAAATTTTTTCCTGCTCCACGCTCGCATCGATTGTTACTGATATAGCGGCTTCCATCAGAAAACCTAGTGATTGTAAGCAAGCAATTGTTAGAACAGAGTCCACACCTTGCTGTACTTTTTTTAACCTTAAAATCCTCAAGGCTATTAAGACTAGAAATTTTCGAACCCTTGCCATCATCACGCTCTTTAGCAATAAGCGCTGCACCATAAGCCCCCATAAGCCCTGCTTTATCGGGGCGAACAACCTCTCTTCCGCTGACTAGCTCAAAAGCACGAAGAACCGATTGATTCATAAAAGTTCCACCTTGGACAATTATCTTTTTTCCCATAGCCTCAGGGTCACGAATTTTTATTACCTTAAACAAGGCGTTTTTCACAACAGAATAAGATAATCCTGCTGAAATATCAGCTACATTTGCGCCTTCCTTCTGAGCCTGTTTAACCCTTGAATTCATAAAAACTGTACATCTAGAGCCTAAGTCAACCGGACTTTTTGAAGTAAGGCCAACCTTAGCAAATTCCTCACTCTTCATACCAAGAGCATTTGCAAAATTTTCTATAAAAGAACCACAGCCTGAGGAGCACGCTTCATTGAGCAATATGCTTTCTATTTCCCCATTCTTGACACGCATACATTTCATATCCTGCCCGCCAATATCAAGTATAAATTCAACACCGGGCAGAACCTTTTCAGCAGCTTTATAATGTGCCATCGTTTCTATTTCGCCATAATCTGCACCAAGAGCCGCTTTAATCAAATGCTCACCATATCCTGTGGATGTAACCTTTGAAATATATGTATCCTTAGGTAATTTTGAATAAATATCCTTAAGAATATTAATTACCGATTGCAGAGGATCACCTTTATTCGAGCCATAATAAGAATATAAAATATTACTATCTTCATCTATTAAAGTAGCTTTAGTAGTGGTAGAACCAGCATCAATTCCTAAATAAGTTTTTCCTTTATATGTAGTTAAATCCCTTGTTGGAATAACAGCTTTTGCATGACGCTTATTAAATCGGCTTAGCTCATCTTCACTTGAAAAAAGAGGCTCAAGCCTTTCCACCTCATGAACCTGTATAGATGAAAGCTTTTTTACCTTTTCGCTTAGTGCGTTTATACCGATAGCTTCTCTTTTATCTGAAATGGCACAGCCCATAGATACAAATAAATTTGCATCATTAGGAAAAATCACCTGTTCTTCACTAAGGTCCAAGGTTTCAATAAATCTCTGCCTTAATTCAGATAAATAATGAAGCGGTCCTCCTAAAAAAGCAACATTTCCTCTAATTGGCTTACCACAAGCAAGACCACTGATTGTTTGATTTACTACCGACTGAAAAATAGAAGCGGCAATATCACTTTTTTGTGCTCCTTCATTAAGCAATGGCTGAATATCGCTTTTTGCGAAAACACCACATCTTGAAGCAATGGGATAAATTGTCTGATAGCTCTTCGCCAATTCATTAAGACCGGAAATATCCGTATTAAGCAAGGCTGCCATCTGATCGATAAAAGCACCTGTTCCACCGGCACACGAGCCATTCATCCTTTGCTCTAGCCCACCCTTAATGTAGGTAATCTTAGCATCCTCTCCCCCAAGCTCTATTGCAACATCTGTTTGAGGAATAAACTTAGAAATCGCATCTGCTCCAGCTGCGACCTCCTGAACAAAAGGAATACCAAGCCACTTAGACACAGAAATTCCACCAGAGCCTGTTACTGCTATTGTTATTTCACTGTCAGCTAAAATATCAAAAGCTTGTGTAAGCATTTCAGCAAGAGTTTTTTTAATATCTGAAAAATGTCTTTGATATTTTTTATAAACAATGTTGTCATTATCATCGACTACTACAATTTTTATTGTAGTAGAACCGACATCAAGACCAATATGAAGCATAACGCCACCTTAACCAACCTTTTATTTCATTCTACATAATTTTCTGTCTGAAATAAGCCTAAAAAGATAAAAACCGTACAAAATTACAGGCAGCAACATTGTACCAATCACTGTCTATAAAATTACACAATAAAATAATTTATATAAATTATAACATACTTTATTAAAAAAATCAAACAGTTTTATTTTACATTTTTTTCAACGTGTTCACTTAAACAATTTTTCGGGTTTGCAGCTAATATTTATATATAAATATCATAATTTTTAGTTTAAAATAATATGATTAATTTTAAAAATTATATCAAATATAAAAAATAGTATTCCCTTTGCAAATGCAAGAGAATACTTAATATATATTTATCTTATTGAAACAAACAATAAAAAACCTTAAAGCCCGAAACGAAGATTCCAATAAAATTCTGAATGTCAGTACATCTCAATGTTCAATATACCAAAGCATATCTAGCTTTTGCTTTCCTTGCGTTGGCACATATGAACTAGAAAAGGTTTTTATTTCCAACTTCAACTAAGGAATAAGAATCTATTTTACTAAAATAAAATCACCATGATTAGGGAAACTGATAGTTGTTTCATTTTTATAGATATAAGACGGACCACCGCCCGTTGTAGCATCGCCCGGCTCTTTTACATTTAATTTAATAAAAGTCTTATCAATCACATACTGAACTGCGTAATATGCTTTTTCAGAATACATGTCCATCATAAGCTGTGCCGAATTATTATAAAAATCTTCAGCACTCTTCCAATCGCTTAAATCAGGATCGGGAATAGCAGCCACTGCACGATCATAAAAGTACTTTTTCAAATCTTCTTTTTGTAATACAATCTGCTCATCATCAAATACTTCTATATAAAAATTTGTGTTTTTATCACCATTTAAATAATACTTTCCTACTTGCAGCTCAGGAATTTCCGGCTCATCTGCTGATATAGGCTTAATGAAGTGAATAAGCAATAATATTGCAACAGCTGCAAGAGCAACAGCAACTATTTCGATTGTAGCAATTTTAATGTTTTTTGCTTTCATATCATAACTCCTTTATAAACTTATGTTTTTTACCGTAATCATCTGTAAAAATATTAATCTTTTTGATAAAAAGATTTAAAAACCCACCCATTTCAACATCAACATCACCGGTAAACGTTTCTGTAAAATTTTCAGATAATCTTCTGCCATTTTCATCAACATACCAAACAGCATCATCACAATAAACAACCGTTTTTTTTAATTCCACCTCCTCACTTAATATTATAGAATACATTTCAGTAAAAATATATTAGCAGTTTTAACAAATATTACATTAATTTTTTGTATATTTATACAATAGACACAAATATAATATTTACATAAAAATTTTAACTTATGTAATAATTAAAAAGTATGTACTGTAAGCACAACACTATTTATTTACTTAACAAAGCGTGTATAAAAGGAGTAAAACCCCTCTTATACATTTTAACGTCTTATTGGCTTATTCTTTTTCTTTTTTTCACTGCTACAAAAAAGGTGATTAACCCAATTGTTAAAACAGCACCACCTATTGCTCCAAAGAATAGCAGACTGTTATTATAGAAACGTATCCACAAATTAGTTGTTACAAAAAAATCTACAATTTCTACGACCTCATCATTTCCTGCTGCATCTACACTAATTATTTTTACCTTGTGTTTTGAAGTGGAATCGCCTAAAATATCAAATGTGAAATCTTGACCATTTTCTATAATACTTTTAATTTCATTTTCCGTCCATGATGCATATTCATTTTCATAATCATCTAAATATACCTTAATTGACTTGATTAACAGATTATCACTCACAGTCATTAAAACAGTTTTCTTATCTAATGAATATGTTTTTCCAGCTTCAAGATTAGTTATAACAATGTTCGGCTTTATTCTATCTACTCCAAAGCTAATTTCCTTGTCTTTAGTATCCTGAGTATTATTTGAAACATTTCCTGCTTCATCTTCAGAATGGAAAACTAATCTATACACTCCATCATCATCAAAGTTTTTATCAAAAACAGTATACTTATATTCATACCATTGCCCATTTCCACCTTTTATATCTATTTTATAATCTTCACCCTCTTTTAAAACAAATGTTTCGTTATTTTTAAAAAGTGTAACCTTAAAGTTTTTCAGCTTATCAACATTTATTTCCGTAATTATAACATCTTGTCCATTTTGTAAATATGAATTATTTAAATTTTTTGTACCCTCATTAAATAAATAAGTAGAGCCAAAACGATTAACTGAAAAAACTATTTTTTGTTGGGTGGTGTTGCCAGCCTTGTCTGTAAGTTCGGCAGTTAAAGTATAAATATCATCAAAACTTTTTTCATTTGCAAAATTGTTAAACGTGAATTTTCCCCCATTATTAGTCTTTGAATAAACGCCATCAAGTGGAATTTCATTTTTATTGGTGCTATTTAACATAATCCTTACATTACTAGAATCATAATTAGCATCTGAATACGATATAATAGGAGCTAAATCACCACTATTAGCAGAGCCATTAATAACACCTGAAATTACTAGCTCAGGGGCTGTTTTATCTATATAAAAGCTTTGATTCACAAAATCCTTAGATTGATTTGCAGCTTTATCCCTAACAGAAATATCAAAGGTATAAAATGCATCTTTCTCATACCGTATAGTTGCAGTATGCCTATCTCCGTTAGTTATCCATCTACTAATTGTGGGTAACGATATATTTTTGCCCCTATCATTCGCTGTGATAATAATATCAACTAAATTAGCATCAAAATTATGTTCTGTAATAGCAATTGTCGCAGTGCGATTAGCTTTATAATAATTATTATTTTTATTTGAATTATTATCATAAGTTACTGATATAACTGGAGTTGTCTTATCAATAGTAAATGCTTTAGGTGCTACTGTGTCATCATCATAGGTTTCCTTATCGCATTTATTACCTGCTAAGTCGGTGTACTCTATATCAAAATTATAATCTCCATCTGTATTATAAGAAATACTTGCTACCCACCTAGTATCATCATTATTCCCTTTACCCGATACCCTAGTCCATGATGAAATCGTTGGTAAAACACCGTTTGTATTGCTAATGTTCAGTTTTATATCATCGGGATTAAAGTTACGCTCCGTTATTACAATTGTAGCCGTTCTATTCATTTTAAAGTAAGTAGAATTATTTGCAGAATTATTATCATAAGAAATATTAATCTTCGGCTTAGTCACATCGATTTTTATAGGCTTGTTTAACATTTGATTAGTTGTAGTGCGTATATTTCCAGCGTTATCAACAGCTGTAACTTCAAATACAACATTATTGCTATTAAACTTATTAGCATCTATTTTTACTCTTCCGCTCCATGTGCTAGCGAGCTTATCTGCATCAATAATTGAACCTTCGGTTTTATTGCTTAAAGCATCAAAAAGCACACCATTTTCAATCACATTAATGTCATCAGCCTTTATTCTATATGTAATTTTGCTTAACCCTGAATAAAATCCACTGTCATTTTCATCATTGCCTACAAATTGTGGGTCAACAACTTTAACAGAAACAAAAACATCGCTATTATAATATCCATTTTTATTAGCAGCACCTGTATCTATTCCAATTTCAGGTGCATTTTTTTCACCTACTGGTGCTTTATCATCCACAACAATGCCTAAGGAATTTACCACAGCAACATTTCCTGCTTTATCCGTAACTTTAAAATATATAATGAACTTTTCAGTAGGTTGAATTTTCACACCTGAATTTTTGTAATTAGTCCAAGAACCATTGTATGAATAATCTGACACTGAAGAAACCTTTTGATACATAACAGTATCTAAACCACTAATATCACAATTTATATCAAATTTTACTGCAATAGCTTTATTGTAAAAAGTTTCAAACGTTATACTTTTATCTGATATTATTGACCGTTCTCCTATTTTAATATCTGCATTAGTTGGTGCAGTTTTATCAATGGTAAACTCCTTTGGTGCAACTGATTTTTTATAGTCTACATTATCATTAACTCTTCCGGATTTATCTGTATAGTTAATATCAAAAGTATAGTTCGCTTCTGCAGAAAAAGATGCGCTTGCTGTATACACATTTCCATCAGCCANCCAGTTATTAATGTCCTTAAAATAAGCATTATAGTCCATCACTTCGCTGGTTGCGTTTTTACTTGTTACAATTACCTCAACATCTTCTGAATTAAAGTTATGTTCTTCAATAGAAATTGTAATATCTCTATTATCATTAAAATACTTATCATTTTTTACATAATTATTATTATAAAAGACAGATACTTTAGGATTTATTGTGTCAATAGTAAAGCTATCATTATATGCTTTTTCAACGTTTCCAGAGTAATCCTTATACTCAATCTCAAAGAAATAATCAGCATCTTCTTCGAATAGGAGTTTAGCTTGCCAATTATCATCAGATATTTTTTCAAATGGTAAAGTTAAATCCTCATTTTTGTATGTTTTTGTTATCCTGCTACCGTCATTTAATTCTTTAACCACGTTTATTTTAAGATGTGCATCAACCTTTTCTAACAAGTATTCATCTTCTATTTCATCAAATGCTTCAACAAAGAAATTTTCTTCATTTATAGTTATTGTTGCCATCCTTGAAGAAGTGTAATAATTATCATTATAAACCTCATTATTGTCATACTCAACNGACACAACCGGTGCTACATTATCAACAACAATTACCTTATCATCATCATAAACTTCACTACAATTGCCAGAACGATCAATTGCACAAAACGATATATTTCCTGTAAACTGAGGAGGAATTTTAAATGTCGCTTTAGCATTCTTACCATTATTAAAATAATCAATACTATCTGAAGTAATTAATATATTTTCTCCATCCTCATCATTATCACTGCCATTTATAGATGTATACGAATAAATAAATGAATCTACTCCGGAAATGCTATCATCAGCTTCAAGGGTTACTGTTACAGGTGCATCATAAAACCCAAAAGTAATACCCTTAAGTATTAAATCTAACACTGAGGTGCTATAAGAAATTTTTAAGCTTTCTTTTGAAGGTGCGCATTTATCTACACTAAACCTATTGTTTATATTGGTTACAGCCTCATTTCCTGATAAATCGGTAAAACTAATGTTTAAATTATATATAGCATCAACTTCAAATGGTATTTCCAAAGTATGAGTATCTCCATTATGTTCCCAAGCACCATCATGTAATAACTCTTCATAATTACTGGTTAAATCCACGTCATTACCCTGAATATCTTTTGCTGAAAAATAGTCAAGAGAAACATCTGAAACGCTGAAATTTTCCTCTATAACTGTTAATATCGCCTTGACATCGGATTTGTATTCATCTCCATCAACGCTTTCCTTTTCACCATAATAGGTTATACTCGCTATTGGCTTTGTTTTATCTATGGTGAATTTTTCTGTATACTCTTTAGCCACATTGCCTGAAAAGTCCTTATATGAAATCTTAAATTCATAATCTGCATCATCTTCAAATAACAGCTTAGCAATCCATATATCTCNATCTGNTTTTTTGAAAGGAACAGTAAGCTCAGAATTTTTNAAAGTTTTTGTTGTTTTGACACCATCACTTGTTTCTTTTACAACNGTAATGACAAGATATTCATCTATTAAAGACTCATCCCCATCTGATATCTCTATAATTTTGTCAAATGCTTGTATAAAGAAATTTGATTCTTTTATTGCAATAATAGCTGTTCTATCCGCATTAAAATAAGTATTATTTACAGAATTATTGTTATCATAGGTTACTGATATTTCAGGTGCTATATCATCAACCACAATGACTTTAGAGTCGTTAAACACATCACTTTCAATATTTGCCATGTTTGTAGCTGAAAATGATATATTACCTTTAAATTGTGCAGGTATCTCGAAGGTTGCTGTCGCCATTTTGCCTGAATATATAATATCATCACTGTTAATAACTGTGCCTTTTTTCCCTGTATTAAGCAAGTCTTGACCCACCTGTGTACCATATGAATAAGTAAAGTAATTAATTTTAGAAATATTATCGTCAGCTGAAATTGTTACTGTAACGGGTGATTGATAGAACCCGAATGTAATATTTTCTAAAATTGTATCTAAAATAGACGTGCTATATTCTATGGATAAATTTTTGGGTGCTTCTTTATTGATAATAAAGCTATCGGCAATCTTTGTTTCTCCCTCGTTACCTGCCAAATCGATATAGCTTATTGCAAAATCAAAACTACCATTCATATCAAATGGCAATTCAATAGTATGTACATCACCATTATGATTCCATTCGCCATTTTTCAATATATCTTGATAATTTCTATTAGGTTCTAAATTATTTCCATTTACATCTTTTATATTCAATTCCTCTAATAATACATTTTCAGGATTGAAATTCTGTTCAACTATCTTTATAACAGCAGTTCTGTTACTGCTATAATAATTTTCATTTACACTTTCGTTATTATCATATGCTATGCTAATCTTAGGGGCGGTCTTATCTATCACAAACTCATCTTTTTTATAAGAATCAAAGACATTACCAGAACGATCCGTATACTTTATATCAAAAGTATACTCAGCGTCTTCGTCAAACACAACATACGCTTCATAAGTAGAACCATTTTTCGTAAACCTTGGTGTTACAACAGTATTAGTATAATGCTCTTCTTCTCCACGCCTTTTACCTATGGTAATTACCAAATATCCATCTTTTACATCATCTTCGAAATAATTATCTTCATCAATAATTATTTTAGCCGTCCTAATATTATCATAATACATATCATTAAGAGAATTATTATTATCATAGGTTACTGATATTCCAGGTGCTATATCATCTACAATTATAACCTTTTCGTCATGAAAAACAGAATCATTACCTGCAGCGTCAACCGCCTTAAATGACACATTCCCACGAAACTGCGGCTCTATTTTAAAACTTGCCTTTGCATTTCTTTTTTCATTATCATAAGTAATATTATAACTATCAACAACACCATCATATTGCTCATCCGTTAGTTCTGAAGTATAAGAATATTCAAAATATTCAATACCAGATACATCATCAACAGCTTCAATTGTTACATTAACAGGCGCCTTATAAAAGCCGAAAGAAATGTAATGTAAAATCTTATCTGAAACAGAAATATCATAAGAAACTTTTAAATTTCTCGGTGAAGTTTTATCTATACTAGTGCTTTTTCCATCAATTTCAATTGCATCAGTTATTCCTTTATCACTTTTTAAATAAACCGTTTTTTCATTTCTTCCTTCATCTGTAATAACAAGCTCATCTAACCACTTATTTTCTATTAGATTATTTGAAAAACTTATTGTATAGCCTTCCGGGGGAGTTATAACAACATCTGTGCTATACCATTCGCTGTTATTTTTCTTTTCGCCCAAAATCTCATAAGGACTGGCAGGCTTATCTAAAAACTTTACATTAAGAGAATAAGTAGCACTCGCNGGCTCATAACAATCATCACCTTCAATTTCTGCTTTTACAGTTATTAAGCCCACTTTATTATTATTAAATATTAGTTTTCCGTCATTATCAACAGATGCTATCTCTTCGCCTTTTACAACACTGTAATTTATATTCTGCGAAAGTGCATATCCTCTTCCATCACCAGCTGAAGAATTTTCTACTGGTTTTGCCTGATTAACAAATTGATTTCCATAAATAATATCAATAGGTTGAGGAAAATCAAATTCAATTTTTTGATGTGATTTTTTTACATTTATTCGAATCTCAGCAAAAGCCTTTTTATATACATCATCTGCTTCTTTTACTGCTCTAATCTTAATAATTCCAGACTTTTTTATTATTAGAGTGCTATTATCTAATTCTGCCGCATCTCCTTCAATAATACTATAAGTAACAGCTCCATCTCCACTACCACCCTTTGTTTCTAACATATATTGGTTATCGCTATCATTATAATATACGTCTTTTGGGTTTTCTTCAGCAAAATAAAATTCCTCTTGCTCTATTAAGTTTATATCTAAAGTATAAGTAGTACTCACTTCTTTATAACGTTCATCAGCTGCTTTTGTAGCTTTAACTGTTACACTTCCTCCACCTTTTTTAAAATAGATTGTAGGTTCATTAGGAGATTTTATTTCAGCATAGTCAGATCCAGAAATAATTTCATAGGTAATCTCGCCTTCACCTAAGCCACCCGCCGCTGCATTTTCAAATGTTCCCTCGTCTATATTTTTACTATCAGGATTGGGGTCTGCAAAGACAAATCCTGTTTGTGCTGCTTGTTCAATAGTCAAGCTATATTCACAAGTTGCTTCTTCATATTGATCATTTTCTTCCAGTGTAGCTTTTACAGTCACTTGACCTGCTTTTAATATTTTTAATTCTCCGGTTTCTTCATCAATTTCTGCTACATCGCTTCCTTTAATAATAGAATACGTAACCTTTCCAATGTCTTCATCATAAATACATGTATTTTTAAAAGTAAGATTTTCGCTATACTGAAGATTAATATTCGATTCTTCAAAATAAAAGTTTTCTACTTTAGCTTTTTTAACAATAACTGTATAATAAGCTGTAGCTTTTGAATACTCTTCGCTTTCTTCTATTGTAGCTATAATTTTAGCTTCCCCTGATTTCAAAGCTGTAACTGTGCCTTCGTCCGTCACACTTACACAATCTCCATCGACGCTGTAATTAACTTGCTCTAAGGTTTGATTTTCGCTTGATGCAGCGTTAATAAAACTTTCACCAATAGTTATCTCTATTGGTCCATCCTTTTCAAATTTAAGCGTGTCATCCTCTTTTTTTGCAGTAAGATATATAATAATGATTTCATCTTCTTTAATTTCACGCTCTTCTTCTTCTGAATATTTGAGATAACCAGCACATGATGCATCTACAATTTTGTAATTTTCTCCACTATAAAATTCCGCTGAAAATAAGCCCTCCTCGTCAGTTTCTCCGTAAATATCTTCATATCCTTTTATTGATACGCTCACCCCAGAAATAGCTTTTTCATCATTTGAGTCTAATAGCTTAATCTGTCCTTTAACCTTCTTTTTCTCATTTAATGAAATTTCTACAAAACCACTGCCACTAAATAAATCATATTCAAAGCTAGTATCATCATAACCGAATTTAGACACATTTCCAAATATAACTACATTATCATTATCCGAAATATTTCCGTCACATATCTGCGATACAATTACCTTGCCATTTACAGATTTAATATCAGTATAATTCTCATTAATTAAAGAATCATTAACCATTATATTATAAGAAACATTAGCCTCATCAATAAGACTGCCTTCACTATCCTTTATCGTAATTTCAACAACATAACTATTAGTTCCTTCCTCGTTAAAAGCTTTAAAAGCACTAATCGGAATCATTGATAAAAATATTGATAACGCCAAAATAATAGACAATATTTTATCCCTAAACTTCACACACATATTCTTTCTCCTTTACTTCAAATAAATAATAATAAACACTAAACTCTATTCAATAATTTCTTCGCTATCTGTAAAACCCATTTCAACATCAATGATAAAGCTATCATCATCTTCCGATTTTTCACTATCTAAATCTTCACGCTGTATATGCTGATGAATTTCTGAATTAGTAAGTAGAGTTGTCTCAGCAGCGTATGATAAATTCGAGCTTAACACCGTAGTTTCTGCACTTATATTGTCTATATTTTCATACAACACAGTTGTTTCATTACTAATTGAATTATCAAAATTAAAAGAAAGCTCTTCTGTATTAAATTTTTCAGTTTTAGTAGAATATCCGTGTGCATTTCCTTTTGCTAACAGTCTGCCTGAAGGAGTTATTTTATCAGTAAGCTTTCCTTCATCACTTATTTTTATATTTCGCCTAAGCTGATTGTTTGATGAATTTTCAGTTTGATATCTTATATCATTTATAGCCTTGCGTTCTGTCGAACCTGATAATTCTCCTATAATCTTTTTTATGTCAAAATAAAAAAACAATATTATTGATACAAATAACAAAACAACAGCAACTACAAATGAAGTTGTTGAAATAATTTGTAATAATTCAACCGACATTATTCTTCCCCCTGTTTTGTACTATAAGCTGTTTCAATAGCAGATTTTGTATCATCTAAAAGCAAAATGATAGAATTCTTTTTTTCTTGAGTTTTCTCTACTGTTGTCATAATATCTTTTACGGTTTCTTCAATCAAATAATACATATCTAATAATTCCGATTTGCTAATTTCATCACCTTTAAACTTGGTGGAATATTGCTGAATAGCACTGCGTGATAACTCAAGCAACTCAAGACGAATGATTTCGTTTTCGTTTTTATCAGTAGCTACTGAGTCTAAAAGTGAATATATATTTTCAAAAAAAGGCTTATATTTACCTTTATCACTTGCCTCAGTGATATTGGTTGTTATGTCCCTATAAAAAATACCAATACTTGCATAAACACTAGCCATGTTTTTGTTTTCATAATCTTTAGGAGCATTATCTAAAACATCCTGAAACCATTCGACAGCACTTTTCGCTCGTGTAACTTGATTATCTGCACCATCTCCATAATTAAAATAATACCAAAATAATTTGCCTACTTCAAAACATATTTCAGTGTAATTATTAAGGTCAGATTGAAGCTCTTGTTTATTGTTTTTAATTAACTTTGTTATTTGATTCGCCTCATCCACTGTAAATACATTATCATTTTCCTTATACGTTTGAACCAATCCTAAATAAGCCTCTTTTTCTCCAGCTTTATTAGGCACCAATATACTTTTCTCATATAACTCTATTTTCTTCTCATAATCTGCTGTTTTAGACGCCTCATACAACAACATCTCATAATTATCGGTAGCGATTTGTTGAGCATAATATTTTAATACAAGTCCAGCTACAGCAAACAAAACACTAAATAATATGCAAGAAATAAAAGTAACTAACTTATTACGCTGTTTTTTTCTATATCTATCATCTATCTCCTCATAATGCTCAAGTGCATACATCAATTCAGCAGCAGATTGATACCTATCCTCTGGATTTCGTTGAGTACATTTTAAAATAATCTTTTCCAGACCACTAGATAAGCTCGGATTTATCTCTCTTATTGGTTTCATTTCATACGGTGGTTCACTAGGGTTGCACCCTGTCACTAAGTGATATAAAGTAGCACCTAAACAATAAATATCTGTCCTTGCATCAGTCTGTCCCATTCCACCAAATTGCTCCGGAGCCGCATATCCAACTGTACCAAGGCACGTTGTGTCAGCGATGTTTTTAGCTTTAAACTCCCTAGCAGTGCCAAAGTCAATAAGAGTAACATTTCCATCTGGTTTTAACATTATATTAGCCGGCTTCATATCTCTATATATAATTGCCGGCTGTCTTGTATGAAGATAACCCAAAACATCACATAGCTGCTTTGCCCATTGAATTACATATTCCTGCGGTTGCGCACCATACTCCTCCAAATCCTTATTAAGAGAATTACCCTCAACATAGTCCATAATTATTATAAAAGAATCATCGCTATCAATGACATCAATAATACTAGGTAAATTAGGATGACTTAATTTTTTTAAAATATCTGTTTCCGCTATAAGACCTTGCTTGACAGCTTCAAAGTCTAGCACGCCATCTTTACGCACCTCTTTAACAGCCCAAGTTTTATTTGCTTTCTCATTGATCGCCATATAAACAACACTCATTCCGCCCTGACCAACTTTACTGAGTATCTTATATTTTTCATCAACGAGAGATCCTACTTTAAGCATCCCTTTTCCTCCAATGCTAATAAGTTCTTATTGTTATTACAGAAATATTATCCTTTTCATTTCTCTGCTTATTTATTTCGATAAGTGTTTGCATATTATTTTTCATTCCTTCAGCATCTACCATCATATGAGGATTTAAAAAATTAAAAATCTCATGACTACTAATTTCATGCCTAAAACCATCAGTACACAACATATAAACAGAATTTACCTTTGTTTGTCCAAAAAACATATCTGGATATACATCATCAGAAGCACCAACACATTGCAAAAGCACACTTCTTCGTGAATCAAATTCAGCCTCTTCAGGTGTAATATTTCCCAAATCCACTTCTCTTTCAACAACAGTTTGATCCTTAGTAAGCAGTTTTACTCTATCCGTGATTTCATAAGCTCTGGTATCCCCAACATTTATTATATAATAACGTGACTCTGTCAACAACAAAGCTGTGACTGTAGTGCCTACCCCGCTTAAAAGGCCACACTTTCTACCATATATCTTAATCTTTTCATTAAATTCTGTTGCAATACTTACCCAATCTGAACGAATTTCGAAATCAGTTATACCTTTTTCACATATAACAGGCAATTTAGATTCAGCCCACTTACAATAAGCATTTACAAGAGATGCACTAGCGACTTCGCCTTTTGACAGCCCACCCATGCCATCACATAAAACAGCAAAAACCATCTTACCGATACTTGTTGATATTACCCTAACATTAAAACTATCTTGATTTGTATTTTTTGTTGTACCCTTATCCGTTGCACTAGATATTAGGAAATTCATAAGTATACCTCATTATTGCACTGCAGATTTTAAATATATCAAAACATTTAGCTTCATATTTAAAAAGTTCTATCAGTATAATTTAAATTCAAATTCCTCATTTCCAAGGCGTATTCTATCACCATGATTAATTTCTATTTCCGTATTGCTCTGAATCATAACACCATTTACAAAGGTATGATTCGTTGAATTAGTATCCAAAATAAAAAACTTTTCTTCCCTTGTAATGACATTTGCGTGACTTCTACTAATAGCAGTATTATCACCGATAAAATAATCGACGAAGCTTTTCTCTTTTCCTATCCTGAAAATAGGCTTGTCCAATATAATTTGCTCATTGTTTTTACTTCTCACTAAATACGGAGTAATGTTTTGCTCTTGACTCATTTCGCCATTCAATACAGTGGTTTCTCCAATTACTCCGCCACCTAAAACAGTTGTTTCACCAAAACTTGCTCTTTCTCCCACTGAATTTGTAGTATAAGAAACGCTTCCTACCAATTGCGGTGGCTGTTGAGAATTATATTGAATTTTATCTTTTGACTTTTTAGTAGTTGAATGTACCTGTTCATTAGAACTTTCATTTACAATTGGTTGTACTGAATCTATAGACTGACCAGGAATAGCAAATATTGCATTATTTCCTTTATTATCAGATTGCTTAAAACTCTTATTTAATGATTTTGAATCACTATTATTTATCTTCTTCTGTTTAGATAATTGTGCTTTTTTTTCTTCTTTTTGCTTTTTATATAATTCTTTATTTTCTTTACTATAATGCATCAATAAACCTAACATAGTAATTTTCTTATCAGATTTTAGATTATTTGATGAATTAGAATTATCTTTTATAGGGGTATTGACTTTAGAATTTTGTTTTGAAATATTAGTTACAGTTACTGAAGGTGATGATGTTATATTGGTAATAGGTCTAGATGGTGCTGTTGATACCTGTGGTGAGTGTTGAGCTTTGCTTATCGTCGGCTTATCCGATGGTTTATGAATAACACTCTTATCATTATCCAATTCTTCAAGCAGCTTTTTAAAATCCAAAAGAGAAAAGACATGTGAACTATTAAGGAAATTGAATAATTTTGCTACATGATCAGTGTTTTCATTATTATCAAATTGTGTATTAACCATAATATCCTTGAAAAATTTGCCCACCTCAGATTTCAAATCCTTACAACTTGTAATAGGTAAGCATATCAGCTTTACATCACAAGTTGACACATCAACAAAAATATAATCAAGATTAAGTATAATACTATTTAAATCTATCATATAGTCTTCAGAAGAAATCAGCCCCTCAACAATACTGCTAAATGTCCCTATAAGTCTTTTACGATTGATTACACCGCTAAAAAATTGTTTCATAGATATTTTGGACGTAATATTATATTTAATATACTTTTGATTATCCATTTGCGTAAACAACGACTGTGCAAGCCCTGGCACATTATTATTTGTAATCATACCTAAACTTAGCGTATCTAACATATCATCAGATGCGATTTCATATACTAAGTATGTATTTGCACCTTGATTTTCATATGAAAATTCCACGATAATTATTCCTCCCTATTTAAACGATACAATCTAAGCAATTGCCACTTATCTCCTGTTTTAACGAAACAACTGCCTTTTTCAGTAAAATCTTTAGCATCAAAAAACTGAGGTTCTATCACTATATTTTCATTTTCATCAACAAACCCCCATTTTCCATCTTTACAAATAGCCGCCAAACCATTGATAAATGAACGTGCATCATCATATTTTTTATCAGATATAAGCTCACCTTGCGAATCAACAAAGCACCATTTCCCATCTATTTTAACAGCTGCCGGAGATTCACTAGAAAACACCTTTGCATCGTCATATTCAAGATTACCTACTTTATTTGCTTCACTATCTACCATAATATATTTACCAGTTTCATTAAGTACAAAAGCACGTCCATTACGGAACGCTATCTGCTTTTCATCTATCTTAACATCACCATATTTTGAGTCACTAATTAATGACCCCTCACTATTTATCAATTGCCACTGCTCATTATTTTTTACAGCTGCTACTCCATAATTAATATTCGAAGCATAATCATATTCTCCAAATAAAGGCTTCAACTCACTGTCGATATATGTATATTTACCATCTTGCTTTACAGCAACAATAAAATCATTCACAAAAATCCCCAAGCTCTGATACTCTTTTTTTGAAACAGAAACTTTATCACCTACCTCATCTATAAAAAAAGTCTCTCCTTCAGAGTTGACGACAGATACCTTGTTTTCATTTCCAAAAATTCCGACTTGAATATAATTACATCCAATACGCTGCTTACCATATAAATCAACAAAGCCCCAAGCACCTTTATTTTGTACTGAACAAAACCCGCTGCTATAAACGCCTACATTTTCATAGTTGTTGTAATCCAGCTTGTATTCATATTCTATTTTACTGACAGTTTCTTTTATAAAATCTGTTGATATTTCTCTCTTTTCTGCTACCGAAATTATATCAAAACAAGATTCATAGTCCTTTTGAATTAAATATGCATCTAAAATACAATCATACGCCCTTGGCTCAGCAGGATATTTAGATAAAAAGGTTTTACTCCAATTTTCATATCCTCTAATATCCTCTTCACTTTTGTAATATTTAGCCACTTCTACATATATATCCACATTATCCCTAATCTCAAGTGCCTTATTATAATTTTGAATGGCATATTTTGGCACACCGTCTTCAACCCATTTTCTAGCTTCTGCAAGATAATTATTAAAACTTGTATCTTCTTCAGCTGAATCTGTAATTAGTGTATACCAAGATATACCCATAAAGAAAATAAGTATTATTGGAACCAAAGCCCTATACTTTTTCATACACTTTGCTCCTCTCTTACATACCTGATAAAGCTATAGCTATAATAATCCCTAAAAGAACACTTGGTCCAAACGGAATTGTATCCTTTCTTCCTTTCTTCTTGCCTATTAATAAAGAAATAGAAATAAAGAAAGAAACAATTAAAGAAAAAAATACGGAATTTATTGCCCCCCACAAGCCTTGATACAATCCCATTACAACAAATAATTTAATATCACCCATCCCTATGCTATTTTTAAATATTAAAAGTAACAACAAGAAAAAGCCGCCTAATATAATAGCTCCAAGAAATCCATCCTTTAATGTTGAAAAAGCAGCTGGAACAGAAATAATAAATTCAGCAATATATATTAATCCTCTTATCACTAATGCACTTAAAATAAAACAATTAGGTATTTTTTGTAATTTCAAATCGATTGCTGCAATAGGAAAAATTATTAATACTAAAACCAAAAGTTTAATTTGTGAAATTGCATCTAATTTATATACTACCTGAAATAAAACAATAATAAAAGCTACTGTTAAAATCTCTAATGACAGGTATATAATTTTGTTTTTTGAAGGCCTCAAAACTGTTAAATTTATTGAAATCCACGCTATATTATTTAAATAATAGCAAACAGATATATATCCGATAAATATGAGTATTAAGGAAAGTATAATATCTATAGCTATTATCATTTATCTTCCCCTTTTTCTTCTGTTGCCTTATACTCTTTTGCACCATTACCGTAATTTTGTATAAGCTCTATCGTGACCCCACCTGTATTACTTTTATCTATAATAGACTGTATTTTTTCTTTTAGACCCTTATCTTCTGGTATAGTAAGTATTATTTTATTTGTTGCATTCTCACAATTAACATCTATTTTTTCGGTAGAACCATCTGATTTTTCTTTTTTTACAGTAACCGAAGGTCCAAACTCATTGCTATTAATCGTTCCACAAAGCATTTCAATATAATTTTTCATAACCGTTTCATTAAGATCATCTGGAGAAATAGATTCAGTACCACTAAAAGGATTCCATGAACGTGGCATGACAAACTCATTTTTTTCAGAGCTAAATAAAATTCCATCGGTATTATATGGATAAGCTAACACATCATACCCCTCACTCTTAAGCTGGTTAAAAGATAGGCTGCGGATATATTGTGTCCTTTCTTGAACAGTAGCTTGCGTCCATAAAGTATCATTAGCAAGCTTTTCAATCTTTTCTTTATCATTTTTAAATGATACTTCCCCTGCTAACCAACCATGGGTAATAGCTGTTTGTTTAAAATGAAAAGAAAAGTCAATAGGTAATAAAGCTATAACCTTAACATCGTATGAGACACATATTTTTATCTCGCTAGAACCATTTGGAAAAAGGGTAGAACCCTCAAAATCTAATCCCTTATAGTATGATCCTGTGACATCAGGTACAACACCTAAGGATTTTAAATAATCTTCTACACTTCCATCCTTTGTGCTAACTAAATGCTTTTTGCTCATTGCTTTAGCTAATGGCTGCATAATAAGTTTTGACTTTGCTGTATCCATTGCTGTATTTCCTGCAAGCTTTGCTACACCAAAAATGATTTGCTTAGGGTCTTTTGCCATGTCCTCAATATCTTTTACAACATCTTTACCACCTTTTTCTAAAGATTGCTCTATTTCCTCCCATTTATTTAAAATATCTTCTATGTTAGATTCTGATGACAGTCCAGAGTCACCTAGTTTTTCTATTTCATTATGAACAGTATTAATATCATCAAATATTTTATTTAAAGAAGCTGTATCCTCTTTTCCTTTTTCAGAAAGCTTACTTTGACTCTGATTAATACCTGTCAACGCATATAAATAGCTATATTGGGATATTTCTTTTGCAGTTGTATTTATAGCGTAAGAAACCCTCGCCTGTACAATGCAAATATTTACAATTGTTAGTAAAGTAACAATAGCAAACATAAAAGCTGACAGAGAAATTGTCGCCTCTACTGTTACAGAACCTGTTTCTACTTTAAATTCTTTCATTCTCATACAATTTCTCTCCTTTTACGTTCATTAGCT
>JGI24708J26588_10000326_pt1 | contig 38536 bp, 34 predicted proteins | sample BioPla1DNA2_FD_26588 | JGI IMG/M metagenome (IMG submission 26588) | reverse complement strand
TCAACCTAGTCTTATTCGAAGGTAAATCTGCCAAGGATGCTACAGCTGATTTGTTAGGAAGAGATAAGCGTAAAGAATATAATAGCCTAGAATGGGATTAAACCATACTAGGTATTAGAGCCATTAGTAGACTTAATTGTTTGCTGATGGCTTCAAAATTTATTAAGGAGGAGTAAATTAATATGAAGGATAAGAAAAAAATTATAAAGGAAATAAGCAGCTGGATAATTTTATTAGTGTTTACAGTATTGTTTTCAGCCCTATTAAGCAGTCAGGTATTTGCTATGACTACAATAGAAGAATCATCAATGCAGAACACCCTATATGCCAAGCAAAAAGTTGTATTAAACCGTCTGGCTTATAAGAAAAAGACTCCAGAACATGGAGATATTATTATTTTATATAAAAACAGGGAGATAGGTTCCTTTGGTCAAGAGTTTATTAAATCCTTAAAAAATTTATTTAACAAACCTAAGGATGAAGAGAAAGATAGGCTAGTAAAAAGAGTTATAGGAATCCCCGGTGATACCATAGATATAAAAGATGGAGTTGTATATTTAAATGGTAACCCCCTTGATGAGCCCTATGCTAAGGGAATTACATATGATTATGGTGCCATCTTACCAGTAACTCTTGAAGATAATCAGCTTTTTGTATTAGGTGATAATCGTGAAGTCAGCGAGGATAGTAGAGATTTTGGCCCTATTGATCTTAGCCATGTAGAAGGAAAAGTTACATTAAGAACCTTTCCACTTGATAAATTCGGTAAAATAGAATAAAAATAATAAATTCTCTATAACAAGTACAATTGAAATATCATAGATTTATATTGCCCAGCATATCTTTAATTATAACCATTAGGAGGTTGACATATGTTAGGGCAGTTTGATGTTTATAATGATATTCAGGCTAGGACAGGCGGTGAAATATACATAGGTGTGGTAGGACCAGTTAGAACAGGAAAGTCTACCTTTATTAAGAGATTTATGGATCTCTTGGTAATACCAAGTATTGAAGATGTCCATAGCAAGGAGAGGGCAATAGATGAGTTGCCACAGGCTGCAGCTGGTAAGACAATAATGACTACAGAGCCAAAATTTATACCTAAGGAAGCTGCACAAATATCACTAAATGAGGAAACCAAGGTAAACATTCGTCTTATCGACTGTGTTGGATATATGGTTGAGGGAGCATCAGGCCATATTGAAAACCAACAGGAAAGAATGGTAAAGACCCCTTGGTATGAACATGAAATACCATTTACCCAAGCAGCTGAGCTTGGTACCAAGAAGGTTATCAATGACCATTCTACCATTGGTATTGTAATTACAACCGATGGAAGTTTTGGTGAAATACCAAGAAACAACTATATGGCACCAGAGGAGAAGACAATAGAGGAGTTAAAGCGTCTTGGTAAACCTTTTATTGTATTATTAAATACTAATAAACCTTATTCTAATGATACTATAAGGATAGCAGAGGAAATAGGGCAAAGATATGATGTCACTGTTATGCCTGTAAATTGTGAGCAGCTAAAAAAAGATGATATACATAATATAATGGAAAATGTACTTTCAGTATTTCCTATAACAGAGATAAATTTCTATATGCCTAAGTGGGCTGAGATGCTGCCTACTGATCATTGGTTAAAATCAGATTTAATTACTTCAGTAAGAAATATATTCGAAAAANTTAGCAGGGTAAAGGATGCTAATGCCTCTAATTTTGTCTGCGACANCGAGTATGTGAAANGATTCAAGTTAGATAATGTTGATATGAAGAATGGTACTGTTACAGTTAATGTAGAGTTTGATGACACGTATTACTATAAGATACTTAGTGATTTGATAGGGGTTCCTATTACAGGGGAGTACCAGCTTATATCTACACTTAAGGAATTAGCAGCCAAAAAGTTAGAATTTGAAAAGGTATCTCAAGCTATTGACCAGGTAAGAAGTAAAGGATATGGGGTTGTTTCTCCTCTAAAAGAGGAAATTACCATTGAAGAGCCTGAGGTTATGAAGCATGGAAGTAAATATGGAATCAAGATTAAAGCTAATGCTCCTTCAATTCACTTAATAAGGGCAGAAATAATGACTGAAATAGCACCTATAGTAGGTAGTGAAGACCAGGCCAAGGACTTAATGAATTATATCAATGAAAATGCTAATGATAATCCAGATGGAATTTGGGATACTAATATTTTTGGTAAATCAATTCGCCAACTAGTTGATGAAGGAATTAACAGTAAGATAAGTAAGTTAAATGATGATAGTCAAGTAAAACTTCAAGAGACAATGCAAAAGATTATTAATGATAGTAATGGTGGTTTGATCTGCATAATAATATAGCTATTAAAATAAACTATTAACAAAATTGCTGCCTAGTATCAGGTTTTGATACATAGGTAGCTTTTTATGTAATAGAAATTTAAATTATATTACATAATAAAATCCTTACAAAGATAGGTCTTTTGAACTAGAAAATAAGGGTATTTTGTTAATTATGCTGAATTTAAACTAATTTNAAAAAACATTTGACATATAGTTGACAAAAACACACCCCTTTGATACAATACTTACGTAACATATTTAACAATTATGTAACAATTCATTAAAGACTATAATTTTTAGTATTAGTCTGAAATGTAAGAGACCAAGGTATAACACCTCATGTCCTTGCAGAAAAAAATTTGGAGGACTTTTCGAAATGGATAATAAGCTTTTGAAATTTTCCTTAGTATGTGTTACCAGCGTATTTTTAGCTTCTGCTTCTACTAATGTTGATTTAGCCATGGCAGCTGAATATTCTGTTGCTGGTTATCCTTATGATAAAATTGGTAGCTATGTACAACAGACAGATGTAGATAAAGTAATATCTACTTTAGCAATCACTGAAACACCTATTCCTGGATTTAGCAATATTGGTATTGCTAATGTAGATACAAACCTATTGGTTAGAGAAAAGCCCAGTGAAAGTGGAAAAATAGTAGGTAAGATGCCGAAGAATTCAGGATGTGATATCCTTGAATCAGATAATAATGGATGGACTAAGATTAAATCCGGTAAGGTAACTGGCTATGTAAAAAGCGATTATCTTATTACTGGCCAAAAGGCTTCAAGTATAGCCTTATCTATTGCTAATTACGTTGCCACATCTAATGCTGAGGGACTTCGCATAAGAAAAGAGCCTTCTACAGATGACTCTATACTAGATACTGTAGCACCTGGTGAAGAGCTTATTGTACTTGACCCCTTAGTTGTTACCTATGGAGAAGAGTATAACAAGTGGGTTAAGGTTAGCTTGGACAGTGATGACTCTGAAACTGGTGCAGTAGGCTATGTTGCTAAGGAATATGTTGACTTATCCTATAAACTTACTCAGGCACATAGTATGGNAGAGTTAGATTTAGGATCAGGTGTATCATCGACAAGGTCAAAGCTAATAAGCTATGCTAAGGGATTTCTTGGCTATCGTTATAAATGGGGAGGCAATAGCTTCTCTAGAGATGGTGGAGTTGATTGCTCAGGATTTGTAAGACTTGTCTATAGTAAGTATGGCTATAATAACCTTCCTAGGACATCTAGAGCCCAAGCAAGCTCAGGTAAAAAGATATCAAGATCAAACTTAAAACCTGGAGATCTTGTGTTTTACGGAAATAGCTCTAGTGGATATATTAACCATGTGGCAATTTATATCGGTAACAATAAGGTTATTCATGCAAGTAACAAGCGTGACGGAATTAAAATATCCAATATGAACTATAGAACACCTGTTAGATACGCTAGATATATTAATGATTAAAATTAAAAAGAGATAATAATATAATTAATGTAGTAAATGGATATAGAATAGATAGTTATATAATTACCTATTCTATATCTTTTTTATGTAATAGAAAATTCCTTCTATTACATAAAAAATGGTCTGCATCTTTCTTATAATTGAATTTTGTATACAAGCATAGTCATGGAATAATATCCCAAAATAAATTCTAGACAAAATACTTATTATAATATACAATGTTTTATAATGTTTTAAATTAAATAATCATAATAAGGATCGGAGTATATCATGGATTATATTTTCTTTTTTCTGATTGTAGTATTGGTTTTGGTAATTTTTAGCATAGCAAATGAATACAAGCAAAACAAGATATTAATTAGCCGATTAAAGAATGACTGGGGACAATGTCCAGAATATGAGCCTTCATCAGAAAAAATGAAATCCATTATGGCCTTTTACCTTTCTCAAAAAGATGAATACATGGATGTTGATGATATCACATGGAATGATCTAGATATGGATGAGATATTCTATAGAATGAATAACACCCAAAGCTCCTTAGGAGAAGAATACCTATATGCACTTCTTCGTAAACCCTGCTTTTCTCATGAAGAACTAGAAGAAAGAAATCGCTTAATAGATTATTTTATGACCCATGAAAAGGAAAGGGTTGAGGTTCAAGCAAAGCTTTATAAAATTGGTAAGCTAAGGAAGATTTCGGCTTTTGAGTATGCAAGTAGGCTTAGTAGCCAAGAGCCTAAAAGTAATATACCTCATTATCTGATGGTCATTGCCTTGATCATATCACTAGGACTTGTACTTTTAAATCCTTCGATTGGCATAGGCTTAACTTTATTTGTTATGGTTTTTAATATAGCTACTCATTTCAAATACAAGGCTGAAATTGATAATTATATTATTCTAATTGCATTTCAGCTTCGTTTACTTGATAGCATAGAAGAGTTTAATAAGATATCCATACCAGACTTGGACCTATATCAGAAAAAATTAAGTTCAGATATAAAAATATTTAAAAAATATAAGAGAGGGTCTTCAATTGTTGTTTCAAGAAATGTTAGTGGCAGTATACTAGAGGCATTAATGGATTATTATNGGATGATAACNCATCATGATTTAATTAAATATAATTCCATGCTAAGTTTTTTTAAGAAAAACAANGAGGCTATGGTTAGGATTTTTAAAATCGTAGGATTTCTTGATAGTATGATAAGTGTGGCATCTTTTAGAGAAATGATTGATTACTATTCAATTCCACAGCTTTCTCATGCCAAGGCTAGTCCCAAACTATATGTTGTGGATGTCTTTCATCCTCTTATTAATAAGCCTGTACCTAATTCCATCACTGCGGATAATTGCACTTTGCTGACAGGGTCTAATGCCTCAGGTAAGTCTACTTTTATAAAATCCTTGGCTATCAACGGAATTTTATCACAGACCATATATACCTCCCTTAGCCGTGAGTATAAGGCAAACTATTTTGTTATATATTCCTCAATGGCTTTAAAGGATAATATACTTAGTAATGAAAGCTATTTTATAGTTGAGATTAAATCATTAAAGCGTATACTTGATAAAACAAATAGAAAATATCCTGTACTTTGCTTTGTAGATGAGGTCTTGCGGGGAACCAATACTTTAGAACGGATTGCTGCTTCCTCAAGAATACTTGCATCTTTGGCCAATGAGAATTCTCTTTGTTTTGCTGCAACCCATGATATTGAGCTAACATATATTCTAGAAGACTATTACTCTAATTATCATTTTAGAGAAAGAATAGAAGGGAACCAGGTTCTGTTTGATTATAGAATATACAAGGGTAGGGCCGTATCTAGGAATGCAATTAAGTTACTTAAGCTTCTTGGTTACTCAAAGGATATTATAGACAATGCAGAGGATGCCGCAAACCAGTATATGAAGACAGGTGAATGGAGTAAAATATAAGGAGATGTAAAAAACAATGATCGCAAAGGTAAATATATATACTGATGGGTCTGCTAGGGGTAACCCTGATGGACCTGGAGGCTATGGAACAATAATTGAATTTGTAGACTCAAAAGGACACAAGCATATAAGAGAATATAGCGCTGGATATAAAAAGACTACGAATAATAGAATGGAAATGATGGCAGCTATAGTGGGGTTAGAAGCATTAACAAAGTCTTGCCATGTCACATTGTATTCAGACTCCCAATATCTTGTTAAGGCTTTTAATGACCATTGGCTTGATGGTTGGATTAAAAAGGGGTGGAAGAGAGGGAATAAGGAGCCTGTTAAGAATATTGACCTCTGGAAGCGACTTCTTAAAGCAATGGAACCTCATAAGGTTGAATATGTATGGGTAAGAGGTCATAGTGGACATCCTCAAAATGAACGATGTGATGTACTGGCAACCACAGCCGCGGATCAAACCGANCTTTTAGATGATGTNATAGAAAGNGAATTCTAAGCCTAATGTNATAGATATTCGATTCTTGAATAACTATGGCATTTTTAGATTAAAAANTCATTAAAGACACCATGGATTTTAANATATGATATGATATAATAAAGCATGATGTTTCAGATGATTTACAATAAATAAAATTATTAATTTACATAAGAAAGGGACATACANAATGAAAAAANTAACTCCATTAATGCAGCAATATATGCAGATAAAGGAGAAATATAAAGACTGTATATTGTTTTATCGTTTGGGTGATTTTTATGAGATGTTCTTTGAGGATGCAAAGATTTGCTCCAAGGAATTAGAAATTGCCCTTACTGGAAAANGCATTGGAAATGATGAACGGGCTCCTATGTGTGGGGTTCCCTACCACTCAGTTGATAATTACCTTAGCAANCTCATAAGTAGAGGNTACCGAGTGGCAATCTGCGAGCAAATCGAGGACCCTAAGACTGCTAAGGGNNTGGTAAANAGAGATGTTGTAAGAATTGTTACTCCTGGTACTAATCTAAACACACAGGTTCTAGATGAAAGCCGGAATAATTATTTGATGAGCGTTGTTCATACCACCAATATATTCGGTATCTCTATAGTTGATGCCACTACTGGAGATTATTATGTAACCGAAATTGACTCTAATATAAAGCTAATGGACGAGATATTCAAATGGTCTCCTACAGAAATTATTTGTAATGACTCTTTCCTTGTGTCTGGTATTGATATTGAAGCCTTAAAGTCTATTAATAATCTTTCACTTTCTCCATTAGAGCCATGGTATTTTGATGATGCATTATGTATACGAGCATTGATGGAGCATTTTGATGTGGCTAGTCTTGATGGAATTGGTCTTAAGGATTACACCATAGGTACAATAGCTGCAGGCTCTATTATGCAATTTCTGATTGAAACCCAGAAAAGTGCCTTATCACATATAATTAAATTAACACCTTATACTTATGAAAAATTCATGCTACTAGATAGGTCTACAGTACGGAATTTGGAACTGACAGAAACCATAAGAGACAAGCAAAAAAAAGGTTCTCTTCTTTGGGTATTGGATAAAACTAAGACAGCCATGGGAGCAAGGCAGCTTAGGTCTTATCTGGAACAGCCTTTAATAGATTATGATATGATTAATCAAAGACTTTCCGCTGTTGGTCAATTGAAGGATAATATGATAACAAGAGAGGAAATCCGAGAATATCTTAATCCTATATATGACCTTGAAAGACTTATGGGAAAAATCAGTTACAAGACTGCTAATCCCAGAGATTTAATTGCATTTAAATCATCCTTAGAAATGTTACCTCACATAAAGTTTCTTATACAGAGTTTTGATAGTGGACTTCTTAGGGAAATTCATGATGAGCTAGATGATCTTTCTGATATCTACCAGCTTATAAGTGTGTCTATAGAGGATGAGCCCTCCATTAATCTAAAGGAGGGTGGCATAATCAGTATGGGCTACAATGAGGAGGTTGACCGATTAAGAAGGGCCAAGACTGAGGGGAAGGATTGGCTTATGGAGCTAGAAGCCAAGGAACGAGAGGCAACAGGTATTAAAAACCTAAGGATAAAATATAACCGAGTCTTTGGTTACTATCTTGAGGTCACTAATTCATATAAGGATCTTGTTCCAGAGGAATGGACAAGGAAACAGACTCTAGCCAATGCTGAGAGGTATACCACTAGCAAGCTTAAAGACCTAGAGGATATTATTCTTGGAGCTGAAGATAAACTTTTTTCACTGGAATATGATTTGTTCTGTGAGATAAGAGACCGTATAGCCCTAGAGGTTAAGAGAATTAGCCAAACCGCCAAGGCGATAGCAAAACTTGATGTGTTTGCTTCTTTAGCCCTAGTGGCAGAGCAAAATAATTATGTGTGTCCCAAGATAAATAATGAAGGATTAATTTCAATAAAGAATGGTAGACATCCAGTTGTAGAAAAAACTATTTCACATGATATGTTTGTTGCCAATGATACCTTGCTTGATAATGATTCAAATCGTGTATCTATAATAACAGGACCTAACATGGCTGGTAAATCCACCTATATGAGGCAAACGGCTATAATTGTTCTTATGGCCCAGATTGGAAGCTTTGTTCCTGCTGATAGTGCCAAGATAGGAGTTGTGGATAGAATATTCACAAGAGTAGGGGCATCTGATGACCTAGCTGGCGGCCAAAGCACCTTTATGGTAGAGATGACCGAGGTGGCCAATATTCTTCGAAATGCCACCAAAAACAGCCTGCTTATTTTAGATGAAATAGGAAGAGGAACCAGTACGTTCGATGGTCTTTCTATTGCATGGGCAGTTATAGAGCATATAAGTAATAAATCTATACTAGGTGCTAAGACCTTATTTGCAACCCATTACCATGAGCTAACAGAACTAGAGGGAAAGCTTGAGGGTGTAAATAATTATTGTATAGCAGTCAAGGAGCAGGGGGATGATATTATCTTCCTTAGAAAAATAGTAAAGGGTGGAGCTGATAAAAGTTATGGTATACAAGTTGCAAAGCTTGCGGGTGTTCCAGTCTCTGTAATAAAAAGGTCAAATGAGATTGTAGATGAATTGATTGGCAATGACCTGGCTATGAAGACAAAAGATATTTCTACTACAGTAGAACAAACATCGAAAGACCTTATTCAGGATACAGGCCCATTAGAGCAATATTCTATGTTCTCCCTAACAGGAAATGATGATATTATCAACGAAATCAGGGAAATGGATCTTTCAAGGCTAACCCCTATAGATGCTATTAACAAATTGTATCAAATGCAAAATAAAATCAAAGATAGAATTTAAAGCTTAAAACTAGAAAGGGTGGTTGCTATATGTCAATAATCCATCTTTTAGATGAAAGTACTATAAATCAAATAGCGGCAGGTGAAGTGGTAGAAAGACCTAGTGCTGTGGTTAAGGAGCTTATTGAAAATGCTCTGGATGCAGGAGCGACTGCTATAACAGCCGAAATAAAGGACGGGGGCCTAAGCCTAATTAGGATAACAGATAATGGGTCAGGTATAGGTAAGGAGGATATCTCTGTAGCCTTCATGCGTCATGCCACTAGTAAGATTCAAAAAGCTGAGGACCTTTTTTCTGTAACTAGCCTTGGCTTTAGGGGAGAGGCCTTATCCAGTATTGCAGCCGTATCTCAGGTTGAGCTAATCACTAAAACCCCTTCATCTTTAAATGGTTACCGCTATATTATTGAGGGTGGGGTTGAGAAGTCTATTGAAGAAATAGGCTGTCCTAGTGGTACTACATTTATTGTTCGTAACTTGTTTTATAATACCCCTGCTAGAAGAAAGTTTCTAAAGACACCTAATACTGAGGCAGGCTATGTTAATGATTTGATAGAGCGACTTATGGTTTCTCATCCAGCCGTATCCTTTCGCTTTATTGTAAATAACCAGTTAAAGCTACAATCTTCTGGTAATAATAATATAAAGGATATACTTTATAATATATATGGCCGAGATATTTCTAAGGAATTATTAGCTGTAGAATATAAGTCTGATGACGTGAAGATAACTGGTTATATTGGAAAACCAACCATAAATCGTGGAAACCGTAATTTTGAGAATTATTTTATTAATGGAAGATATATAAAAAATAGTATTATAATTAGGGCTATTGAAGATGCATATAAGCCCTTTATGATGCAACATAAATATCCTTTTACATCTCTTTATTATGAAATTAACCCTTCTTTACTAGATGTAAATATCCATCCTCAAAAGCTTGAGCTTAAGATTAGCAATGGAGATTCCATCTATAAGGTAACCTATCAAATGATAAGAGAGGCTTTGCAAGCTAATGAATTAATACCCCAGCTAAGTCTAGCTGATAGAAATAAAGTCCAAGTTAAGGGTAAGGAGGATTTTAAAAGACTTCCTGAACCCTTTGAGAGCAAAAGAATGAGCCGATTAGACCCTACACAACAGCTAAAGGCATTAGAGGAATTAGCTAATAAAAAAGAGATAATATCAGACGACAATCAGAATAATAATAAGAATGATATAATAACTGGCGACAATAAGGATACTGAAAATAAGGATATAATATCTGAGAGTAATAGAAATGCTGATAATAAGGATATAATATCTGGCATCAATCAAAATGCTGATAAAAATGAAACTAGTCAAGATTATGATAAGATAATACCATCAGATTCGTCTGACAAGCTTATTAAGGAAGTGAATAATTATGGAGCCTTGCAAGCAGAACAGATGGATCTGTTCTCGAATAATGAAGACCAAAATGCCGCCCCATTTATATCGGAGGAGGCAATTAGTAAGCACCGTATAATTGGTCAGATTTTTTCTACATATTGGCTTGTAGAATATCAAAAGAACCTTTATATTATTGATCAGCATGCAGCCCATGAAAAGGTCTTGTATGAAAGAATATATACTGCTGCCAAGGAGAATAAGCATTCATCTCAAATGTTAATGCCCCCAATTGTAATTACACTTTCATTACGAGAACAAGAGGTTCTAGCAGGCAATAAAGAGGTGCTTGAGCAGTTGGGCTATGAAATAGAGCATTTTGGAGGAAACGAATATTCTATTAGGTCGGTGCCAGCTGATCTATACAATCTTTCTAATAAAGACTTGTTTTTGGAATTTATAGATGAGCTTACTGATGAGATATCTTCCCGTCAGCCTAATCCAGAATCCATATTAGCTAGGGTGGCATCTATGGCATGTAAAGCCGCAGTAAAAGCTAATCATAGATTTTCCACAGAAGAAGCATCATCCTTAATAAAGGAGCTTTTGAGCTTGGAAAATCCCTACCATTGTCCCCATGGAAGGCCGGTAATAATATCTATGAGCCAGTATGAACTAGAAAAGAAATTCAAGAGAATTATATAATAGAAATCGGAGAATTTATGAGTAAAAAACCACTAATTATTTTAACTGGACCCACAGCAGTGGGAAAAACCTCCCTGTCGATTAGACTTGCAAAAGCAGTAGATGGGGAGATTATTTCAGCTGATTCTATGCAGGTCTATAAATATATGGATATTGGAACAGCCAAGATTACTTCAGAGGAGATGGCTGGTGTTACCCATTATCTTATCAGTGAATTCTATCCTGATGAGGAATTTAGTGTNGTTAAATTTCAGCAATATGCTAAGAGATATATAGAAAGCATACATAAAAGAAATAAAATACCTATNCTTGTTGGAGGAACTGGCTTTTATATCCAATCCATATTATATGATATAGATTTTGAGAAGAATGATCAAGATAAGACATATAGAGAAGAGTTAGAGGTCCTTGCAAAAAGCAGAGGGGGAGCATATCTTCACGAACTTCTTGCCAAACTTGACCCCTTAAGTGCAGAAGCAATCCATCCAAATAATGTGAAACGCATTATCCGTGCCTTAGAATATTTTAAGCAGACAGGTAAGCCTATTTCTATTCACAATAGTGAGCAAAGAAAAAAAGATTCTCCATATAATTATAATTATTTTGTCTTAAATAAAGATAGGGATAAGCTTTATGATAATATTAATAGAAGAGTAGATATAATGATTAATGATGGACTTTTAGAAGAAGTAAGACTGTTAAAAAATATGGGTTACACTAGGGACTTGGTCTCTATGCAAGGTTTAGGCTATAAGGAGATTTTGGATTATATAGAAGGAAGGTCTAGTCTTGACCAGGCTATAGAAATTCTGAAAAGAGACACAAGACATTATGCAAAGAGACAGCTAACCTGGTTTAAAAGAGAAAAGGAAGTAATTTGGGTGAATAAGGACGACTTCGAAGATGAAGATTTAATTATTGAATATTTACTGGATAATTTAAGAAAAAGCAGTATAATTACTTAAGTGACAAGATATAAGGCGACATAATAATATTATGTATAACAGAGCGCTAGAATTACATTACAGGAGGAAAAAATTGATTAAGAAGGAATTAGATTCATTTTATATTAATTTAGGTATTGACCAAAGGCTTATAAGCTTAAGCAAGAATATAGAAAGTGATTTATCAGATAGATTTGGGCAGATAGATCAGATAGCTGAATATAATCAGCTAAAAGTTCTACATGCCATGCAAAAAAATAAAGTAAGTGATGTTCATTTTGCTGCTACAACTGGTTATGGATATAATGACATTGGTAGAGATACCCTTGAACAAGTATACGCTGATATTTTTCATGCTGAGGATGCCTTGGTACGTCCTCAGCTTATTAGTGGAACCCATGCCCTAACAGTAGCCCTGGCTGGTAATTTAAGACCTGGAGATGAACTTTTATCACCAGTAGGTAAGCCATATGATACCCTTGAGGGAGTAATTGGTATTCAGGAGACTAAGGGTTCCTTATCTGAATATGGTATAAGTTATAGGCAGGTGGATCTAAAAGCAGATGGAAGTTTTGACTATGATAAAATCAAAGAAGCTATAAATCCAAAGACCAAGCTTGCTACTATACAAAGATCTAAAGGTTATGCCAATAGACCCACCTTATCAGTAGAACAGATAGGGGAATTGATTGCATTTATGAAGAAAATAAAACCAGACCTAATCTGTATGGTAGATAATTGTTATGGGGAATTTGTTGAGCTTATTGAACCTTCTGATGTGGGAGCTGATCTAACAGTTGGCTCTCTTATAAAAAACCCCGGCGGAGGACTTGCTCCAATAGGTGGCTATATAGTAGGTAAAAGTGAATATGTTGAAAATGCTGCGATTCGCCTAACAGCTCCTGGACTTGGTAAAGAGGTTGGAGCTACTCTTGGTTTAAATCAAGCCCTGTATCAAGGACTCTTTCTTTCACCTTCAGTGGTATCGGGGGCCTTAAAAGGGGCAGTATATGCAGCAAACTTGTATGAACACTTAGGTTTTGGGGTACTCCCCAATGGAAGCGAGGATAGGTATGATATAATTCAGGCTGTTACCTTGAATAGCCCTGAGGCGGTAATTGCTTTTTGCGAGGGAATCCAGGCTGCCGCCCCAGTAGATAGCTTTGTTACCCCTGTGCCATGGCCTATGCCTGGTTATACATGTGATGTTATTATGGCTGCTGGAGCCTTTGTTCAGGGTTCTTCCATAGAACTTTCTGCTGATGCTCCAATTAAACCTCCATATACAGTTTTCTTCCAAGGTGGTCTTACTTGGCATCATGCAAAATACGGCATATTAATGTCCTTACAAAAGCTACTTGACAAGAAATTAATACAAGTATAGTGATTATTATAAGGCAATTCTTACTGTATACAAATAACATTTCTTGTGCTAAAATTAAAATACTGATTATACAAAAGGAGCAATTATTATGGCTAAAAACTTAGGCAAAAATAAATGGGCGCTATTTCTTATAATACTTGCTGGTATGGTGGTTGGAAGCTTTATTGGCCATTTACTTAGGGAGGTAGATTACCTTTCCTGGTTAGATTATGGTATGAATTTTGCTTTAGGTAATACCCATGGCAGTAATATTGTAACTCTTGACTTGGGTGCTCTAATTGTTCATTTTGGTTTCAGATTAAAGATTACAATTGGATCTGTAATTGGTACAATAATATCAATTATAATATACAAAAAATTATAATCTTACAATAAAAAATATACATGAGCCTACTGATTTCTTGGAGAGAGGAAGAAGGAGGATATCATGATGACAAAACACTTAACAGTAAAGGAATTACCTGTATCAGAACGTCCCTATGAGAAATGCGAGATATATGGACCACAAAGCTTGTCAGACGCTGAATTATTGGCAGTAATCCTTAGAACAGGTACAAGGCGACTTAGAGCTATTGACTTGGCAGTAAATGTTCTTAATTATTCAAGTAATAACCCAGGATTAAAGGGCCTAAATTACTTATCAATGAAAGAACTAAGACAGATAAATGGAATCGGAAGGGTTAAAGCGATTGAGCTTTTATGCCTCACCGAGCTTACTAAGAGGATGTCTAAAGAGATACATAAAGATAGCCTAAAATTTATTACACCTCAAAGTATAGCTAATTACTATATGCAAGATATGCGCCATCTTTCTAGAGAACAGGTGCTTTTAGTATTGCTTGATTCTAAAAACAAATATATGAAGGATATAGTTATGTCCTCTGGTACTGTCAATACATCCATAATGCCNATTAGGGAGGTCCTAATTCAAGCACTAAAGGAGGAAGCAGTGAATATTATCTTAGTTCACAATCATCCTAGTGGTGACCCCTCGCCAAGCTCAGAGGATATTAGAGTAACAAAAAGAATGTTAGAGGCCGGAAATTTAATAGGAATAACACTTATGGATCATATAATTATTGGTGATAATAGATATATCAGCTTAAAAGAACAGGGACTTATTTGATATAGATATAATGACTTACCATGCCGCATATAGGAGGACTTACACAATGGCTTTAAAAACTTATGGGATTGATTTTGGAACAAGTACTATAAAGATAAGTCGAAACGGACAGGGTATAGTGCTTGATGAAAGTAATATAATCGCAATTACTGATAATAAAACCATCATAGCTGCAGGAAATGAAGCTTTTGATATGTATGAAAAGGCACCACCCAATATTCTTGTAACTCATCCAGTAAGAAGTGGTGTAATTGCTGATGTTGCAAATATGACTGCCTTACTTAATTATTTTATAAGAAAACTTAGCGGTTCAAAGAGGCCTGGAACTTCAGACTTTATAGTTGCAATCCCTACAGATATTACGGAAGTTGAACGTCGATCTTTTTATGAATTGATTGCTAACTCTGGTCTAAAGGTTGGCAGGATAAAGATAGTTGAAAAACCTATAGCAGATGCTTTAGGAGCAGGTCTAGATATAATGACTGCCCATGGCGTTATGATTGTTGATATTGGAGCTGATACCACTGAAGTATCCATATTGTCCTTAGGAGGAATCGTCCTAAGCAAATTAATTCCCATAGGTGGTAATAAGCTTGATGAGGCAATTAAGGGTGTAGTTAAGAAAAAACATAATTTATATATAGGTGATAAGACTGCGGAAAGTACCAAGAAGAAGCTAGCAAGTGCCTTGCCTGGAGTAGAAGCTACCACAAAGGTATATGGTAGGGCAGTAGTTACAGGGCTTCCTGCTTTGATGGAGGTTAGTTCCATAACTGTATACGAAGCGATTTCTGAATATCTTTATACAATAGTAGATGCTATTCGTATTATTTTAGAAAGAACTCCTCCTGAAATTTCCTCTGATATTATTGATAGTGGCATCTATGTTACTGGAGGTTCTGCTAATATATTTGAGCTTCAAGGGCTTATAGCTAAAGAAACTGGCCTTAAGATTAATATATGTGATGACCCTGCTAATACAGTTGCAAATGGATTAAGTCGAATTATGGACGAACCACAGTTTTCTACTCTTGCCCATACACCCCGTCCAAAGAATTTACTTGATTAAAATAAGCAATTACAAGTTCTGGATTAATATAGGTTATTGTAGTTAAGTATAGTGAATTTAATGATAAGGCCTAGTGATTAGGTCTTATCATTGAATATATAGGAGTCGGTAATGAGACGTAGAACAAAGCTTAATTTAAATCCAAAGTATGTACTTATCATATTATTAGTTATATGTGTAAGTTTTATTTTGATATCATTTCGTTTTGGAAAATCTTTATACCCTGTAAGGAATGCAGTAGGTTCAGCAATAACACCTATGCAAAAAGGAATAAATATTGTAGGAACATTTATTTCAGATAAGCTGGATACTTTTAGGAATATGAAAGAGCTTATACAGGAGAATGAAAAACTGAAGGATCAGGTCAGTGTTTTATCATATGAAAACAAATTATTGCTACAAAACAAATATGAGCTTGATGAGTTAAGAGAATTATATGAACTAGATCAAAAGTACTTAGATTATCCCAAGGTGGCAGCCCGTATTATAGATAAGGATACAAATAATTGGTACAATGTATTTACCATTGATAAGGGCACAAAGGATGGACTAGCTGTAGATATGAACGTCATAGCTGGTAATGGTTTGGTTGGTATAATAACCGAGTGTTATTACAATCATTCTAAAGTAAGGGCCATTATTGATGATAAAAGTGCAGTATGGGGTATGTTTCTTAAGACCTCTGATACCTGCGTTATTCAGGGTGACCTTACAACAATTTCAAAGGGAAAAATACATGTTCAGTTTATCAGCAAGGATGCAGAGATAGAGGATGGCTATGAGATTGTAACAGCCCATACTAGTCCCAAATTCCTTCAGGGAATCCTAATCGGTTATGTTAGTGATATAAAGCTTGATTCAAATAATATGACTAAAACAGCCTATCTTACTCCCGTTGTTGATTTTGAACGCTTAAGTGAGGTTCTAATTATTACTGAGCTTAAGGAACCATTACTTAAGGAGCCTCCAGAAGAAGATATTACAGAAGATAGTAAGTCCAGTGAAGTTCAATCAGAAGAAGTACAAATAGGAGATAATCAATAAAAATAAAGATACATTGATCATGTAAAGTAGGTAGAAAAGTTGAAACGAGCAATTATATATTTCCTTGAAATTATTATATGCTTTATTTTGCAAAGCTCTTTATATCCCTTCATCAGCTTGGCAGATGTTATGCCCAATCTGCTTCTAATTGTTGTAGTTTCCAACTCTTATATGAGGGGGAGGATGACAGGGATGTTAATCGGCTTTTTTTCAGGAATTCTAATAGATATCCAATTTGGTCAAGTAATAGGTTTATACGCAATGTTTATGTTACTCATAGGATATTTAGTTGGTTTTGCCAATAAGATATATTCCCGTGATGACTTTACATTACCCTTGCTTTTTATATCAGTGGCAAATTTTGTTTATCAATTCCTATATTATGTTTTTGAATTTTTGTTGCGGGGCAAATTGAATTTTTTATATTACCTTAAGGCAATAATTATTCCAGAGATAATATATACTCTTGTGGTTTCGGTTATATTGTATAAGCTGTTACATATGATTAATCATTCTCTTGAACCTAAGGNAAATGAGGAGGAATAACTNTGTTTGATATATTTCTAGATAATATAAAAAGTTTAATTAAATCTAGATTGTTACCAATTGCATTTATATTTTTGATTTTATTTGCAATTCTTATACAACGTTTATTTGTATTACAGATAGTACAAGGTACTACTCATTCAGAGGAGTATGAATATAAAAACACAAAAACAAGGGAGATAAAGAGTACAAGAGGCAATATCTATGATCGTAATGGAACCTTGCTTGCCTCAAACACCCTTTCATACTCAGTTGTTATGGAGGATAGCCACCAAATAACCTCTAACGACCAGAGAAATTTAATTATTCATAAGCTTATTCAGATTATTGAGAATAATGGTGATAGCCTTGACAACCCCTTTTATATTGTTCATTCAGGTAATGGAGAATTTGAATATACAATATCTGGTTCGGAATTAACTCGTTTTAAAAGAAATATATATGCCTATGCCTTGGATAATGGTAAATTAACTGAAGAGCAAGTGAACTCTACTGCAAAAGATGATTATTATTTTTTAAAGGATGGGTCTAGCATATATCCTATGTTTGGTATTTCTGATGACTATTCAATAGATGAAGCCTTAAAGATTATGAGCGTACGTTATGCCTTGTTTAANAATTATCCTAAATTCATGCAGATAACAGTGGCTTCAAATATTTCTGATGCTAGCCTAGCTGCTGTTATGGAAAACATAGGAGATCTTCCTGGTGTACAAATAAAGCATGAGACTAAGCGCATATATCATGATAGCATTTACTTTGCCCACATGCTTGGTTATACTGGATTAATAAATGCNGAGGAGCTTGATAGACTAAATTCTACTAGAGATGATGANTATTATAATTCAACAGATACTATAGGTAAGACTGGTTTAGAGTTGGAATTTGAGTCTTATCTTGGTGGGACTAAGGGTAGTGAATACGTTACGGTCAATGATAATCAAAAGGTAATAGAGGTTATAGACAGGATTGATCCTGTTGCTGGAAATGATATTTATTTAACAATTGATGGTAACCTACAAAAAGCCGCCTACCATATTCTTGAAAAGAGAATAGCAGGTATTTTATTAGAGAATCTAAGGCCAGATCTGGATTATGGAACAAAGGGAGAAAGTGCAAGTAAGATATATACTCCAATTTATGAAGTGTATTTTGCCTTATTTGATAATAATGTATTTGATATGAAAAAAATATCTTCTCCTGATGCTTCTGAATTAGAAAAGAAGATATATGAAAAACATAATAATGCTAAGTCTGAAGTTTTTTCAAAGCTTAAAAAACTTTTGGAAGCTGATAATAATACCACTAATAATAAGGCTGGCGACATGGAAGAGTATCTAGATTATATATATGAAACTTTAATAGATAAGGGTATTATTTTAGCCGATATGATTGATAAGAATGATACAACACTTAATGCCTATAAAAANAATAGGATTTCATTAAGTAAGTTTATACAGTATACCTTAGCTAATAATTATGTTGATCTTACAAAATTAGGAGTTAACACGTTTTATAGTTCAGAAGAGCTATATGATAAATTCTTAAACCTCACATGGGACATTTTAGAAGATGATAGCACATTCAATAAAAAGATATACCGTTATTTGGTGTTTTCGTATAAATTGACAGGAACTGAAATTTGTCTTTTATTATTTGAACAAGATGTGCTAAAATATAATGAAGAGGATATTGCCAAATTAAAGGCTGGTAGTATTTCTGCATATAAATTTATGGAGAGCAAAATACGGTCNTTGGAGATTACACCAGCTATGCTTGCATTAGACCCCTGTAGTGGTTCAATCGTAATAACTGATGTAAATAATGGTGATATACTTGCAATGGTTACTTATCCAAGCTATGATAACAATATGCTTGCAAATAAAATAGATGCTGANTTTTACAATTGGCTATTTATTGAAGATAAGGCAGACTCCTATATGAACCGACCAACCAAACAACTAATAGCCCCTGGCTCAACCTTTAAAATGGTTACGGCCTTTGCCGCCCTTGAGGAAGGGGTTACAGATCCTTATGAAAAAATACAAGACCTTGGTATTTTTGAAAAGATATCGCTTCCAGCCAAGTGTCACATATATCCTAGGTCCCATGGAGCAGTCGATCTTTCAAATGCAATAAAGGTTTCATGTAACTATTACTTCTATGAATCAAGCTATCGCTTAAGTATAGATAGTAATGGGGAATACAATGATAAACTTGGTTTAAGTCGTATTAAGCACTATGCATCACTTTTTGGTCTAGATACCACCTCAGGAGTAGAAATTGGAGAAGCTATGCCTAATGTATCCAGTCAGGACCCAATCAGGTCTAGTATTGGACAAGGCAACCATATATATACCCCTGTGCAATTATCAAGGTATGTCACTACTCTAGCTAATCGTGGTACTAACTATAACCTTACTATGCTTGACCGTATTATTGATAAAGATGGTAAAATTATTTTAAGAAAAGAAGCAGAGGTATATAAGGACCTAACTAATATTAAGAGTTCTACCTGGGATAGTGTTCAAAAAGGCATGTATATGGTGGCTAATGAGCAAGGAGGGTCAGTGTATAGACTATACAATGATTTGGGAGTAACAGTTGCTGCCAAGACAGGAACCTCACAGATAAGTCTAAACAGACCCAATCATGCATTATTTGTATCATATGCTCCATACGAAAAGCCAGAGGTTTCAGTCACAGTAGTAATTCCCAATGGACATAGCTCAGGAAATGCAGCAGAGACAGCAAGGGATATCTATCAGTTGTATTTTAATCTTGGTAATCAAGAGGAATTAGTTACAAGACAAGCAGCTGTGCCTGAAAATGATATTGCGGCATTTTCTGATTAAATAAAATATGCATATAACTTAAGGAGATAATGATGAAATCTGTCAATAATTCAGTTATTATTAAAGGTAATAAATATGGTATCATTGTTGTTTTGAGTCCAGACCCATCCTTTGATGAATTAAAGGAACAGATAGGCGAAAAATTCAGAGAATCAAGTAAGTTTTTTGATAATGCTAAAATGGCGATTAGCTTTGAGGGTAGGACCCTATCAAACGACGAACAGAAGGAAATCTTAGATATTATTGAAAAAAACACAGATATGCAGATAGTTTGTATTTTAGATAATGATCCGGGCAAAGAAGAGCTCTTTAAAAAAACCCTAGAAGATAAGCTTTTAGAACTTGAAAATAATACAGGACAGTTCTACAAGGGTATTCTTAGATCAGGAGCTTCCTTGGAGTTTGAAACAAGTGTAGTTATAATCGGAGATGTTAATAACGGAGCCCGAGTAGTTTCAAAGGGAAATATAATTGTACTAGGGTCATTAAAAGGCAATGCTTTTGCAGGTGCCTGTGGTAATACAAACTCATTTGTAGTTGCCCTAGACATGAGGCCAACGCAGATTAGAATAGCGGATACAATTGCTAGATCTCCTGATAAGCCTGTCAAAGAATCTGTAAAAGAAGCAAAGATTGCATTTTTAGAAGAAGGTAACATTTATATTGAACCACTTAATAAGAGTGTACTTAATGATATTCGATTGTAGAAAGATGATATTTGTTTATAATAAATAAATTACAGGTAGGTCATAATATAATTATCTACTTGTTAAGAAATATATTTTCTAATATTGGAGGTATAATATCCTATTATTAAGCGTAGATTCAAGGCTTTAGGATTACCTCAAAATCGACTGGAGGATATTAATATGGGAGAAGTAATTGTTGTTACATCAGGAAAGGGTGGTGTTGGAAAAACAACAACTACCGCTAATGTAGGAACCGGACTTGCTATGCTGGATAAAAAGGTTGTATTGATTGACACTGATATAGGACTTAGAAATCTTGATGTCGTCATGGGACTTGAGAACAGAATAGTATATAATCTGGTGGATGTTATTGAAGGAAACTGTAGAATCCGTAATGCTCTTATAAAGGATAAAAGATTTCCCAACCTATATCTGTTGCCTTCTGCACAGACAAGAGATAAGGATGCGGTTTCACCTGAACAAATGAAAAAACTAGCATTAGAGCTCAAGGAGGAATTTGATTACATATTAATGGACTGTCCAGCTGGTATTGAGCAAGGTTTTCATAATGCCATAGCCGGTGCTGACAGAGCATTAGTAGTTACAACCCCTGAAGTATCAGCAGTTAGGGATGCTGATCGTATAATTGGATTATTAGAAGCAAATGAAATGGATGAAACATTTCTTATTGTTAACAGACTCCGTATGGATATGGTAAAACGTGGTGATATGATGTCAAGTGAAGATGTTATGGAAATCTTGGCAGTTGACTTAATCGGAGTTGTTCCTGATGATGAGAACATTGTTATATCTACAAATCAAGGTGAACCATTGGTTGGCTCTGATTCCCTGGCGGGACGGGCTTATATGAATATAGCAAAAAGATTAACAGGAGAAGAAGTACCTTTCTTGGACCTTAATGAAAGAACTTCATTCTTCGGGAAACTATTTGGCCGAAACAAAAGATATTAGGGGGTATAATCATGGGTTTAGCAGATTTTTTTAGAAGAAAGGGAACCAGCAGCATTGCTAAGGACAGGTTGAAATTGGTTCTGGTATCAGACCGTGCAGGCTGCTCACCCGAGGTTATGGAACAAATTAAGAATGATATTATTGCAGTAATATCAAAATATATTGAAATTGACTTAGAAGGACTTGATATTAAAATTAAGCAGACAGAGTCGGAAACTCATCATGGAACCGTTCCCGCATTGTTTGCTAATATTCCCATAAAGGATATGAAGTCTTCTAAGAAATAAGGATGTATTCAAAATGTTCAATTTAAAAGCTTATGATTTCAAAAGGTATAATATATCCTTGGTAGTTATAGTTGTCATGTTGGCTTCTATTGGTGTCTTTCTCATTAAACAGGTAGAACCAGATGGGTATAAAAGGCAGATAATTGGAGTGGTCGGAGGACTTATCGTAGTCGGTATAGTCTCATTTATTGACTATCATTTTATTTGTAAATTCTACATTATACTATATCTGATTAGTTTAGTATTATTGGTCCTAGTTAAATTAATAGGAGTTACTCATCATAATGCTAAGAGGTGGCTTGATTTAAAATTCTTTGAATTACAACCATCGGAGCTAACGAAAATAATAATGATACTATTTTTTGCAAAGCTCTTTACTATATTTGAACATAAAATTAATAGTATTTTGTTTTTGTTAATTTCTATAATATTAATGGCAATACCTACATTTTTAATATTAACGCAAACTGATTTGTCAACAAGCATTGTAATAATGGCAATATTTGTAATGATTATATTTGCAGCCGGATTAAGTTGGAAGATTATACTCCCGATACTTATTGTTGGAATACCATTGTTCTTTGGTCTGTTTTGGTATGTACAACAGGACTATCAGGGTTTATTAAGTGACTATCAGCAAGATAGAATTCTATCAATTTTAAATCCTGAAGAATATCCTGCAACTATGTATCAGCAGGATAATTCCATTCAAGCAATTGGATCTGGACAATTAATAGGTAAACGTTTTTCAGACGAGGAATCAGATATCCGTGGCTATAGGCATGTTCCTATTGCAGAAAGTGACTTTATCTTCTCTGTAGCAGGAGAGGAGTTTGGTTTCTTTGGAAGTTGTTTTATATTATTTTTGTTTTTACTTATTATATATATTTGCCTATCAACAGCTAGAAAAGCAGCAGATAGAATGGGAATGCTTATTGCAGTTGGAGTGGGTTCAATGTATGCATTTCAGGTTTTTGTTAATATAGGAGTAGTTACATCAATCCTACCCAATACAGGTATACCGCTTCCTTTTTTAAGTGCAGGATTAAGTTCATTAATCAGCAGTATGTTATCAATTGGAATAATCCTCAATATTCGCCTGCAGCCTAAAAAACAAATAAGATAAATGATTGGAGGTAATTTATATGAATATAGGTATGATTGCCCATGATGCAAAGAAGAAACTTATGCAAAATTTCTGTATAGCCTATCGTGGCATTTTAAATAAACATACCCTCTATGCTACTGGTACAACTGGGCGACTAATTGAGGAAGTAACTAACCTAACTGTTCACAAATACCTTGCTGGACATTTGGGAGGTACTCAGCAATTAGGAAGTCAGATAGAGCACAATCAGATAGATTTGGTTTTATTTCTTAGAGATCCCCTAAGTCCTAAATCTCACGAACCGGATGTTAATAATATATTTCAATTATGCGATAAGCATAATATTCCACTTGCAACAAATCTTGCTACAGCTGAGCTTTTAATTAAAGCTTTGGAAAGAGGAGATTTGGATTGGAGAGAATTGTTTAAGTCATAATAGATTACAAAGGATGATTCTATGAAAAAACAAAGTCTTGCTTTAGTGCTAATAGTAGTATTAATACTTGGAGGTTGCCAAAGATCCTCTAATTTTATTTTTTCCTATCAAGAGCATATATCTTCATCAAATAATGATACGGGTATAGACTTATCAGAAAACAATTTCTTTTCTCAAAGTATTGTAACCATTTCAGATGAAGCATATGTTAGTGATAATGAATTAATAGGCTCTACTGCAGCTTTATTATTTGATATCTCAAACAGTAAGGCCATTTATTATAAAAACCCTTATGAAAGGCTGTATCCTGCTAGCCTTACTAAGCTTATGACAGCTTTAGTTGTCTTAAAGCGTGGAGAATTAACCGACAGTGTAACCATAAGCCATAATGCAGCTAATATTTCTGTTCCTGGTGCAAAGGTTTGCGGGTTTAGGGAAGGGGATATAGTTAGTTTAGATTCTTTGCTTCATTGCCTATTAATTTATTCTGGAAATGATGCAGGTATTGCTATTGCTGAGCATTTAAGTGGAAGTGAAGAGGGCTTTGTAAAGATTATGAATTCAGAAGCATTAAAATTAGGAGCCTCTCATACCAACTTTGTTAATTCCCATGGATTGCATGATGATAATCATTATTCTACTGCCTATGATATGTATTTGATATTCAATGAATTAATCCAATATGATGTATTTGTTAATATTATAAATCAAGATTCCTATACTGCAAGTTTTAAGGATAAGGATGGTAAAGTAAAAGAATTAAATTTTAAGACTACAAATCTATATCTTCGAAATGAGAAGGAGGCCCCTGAAGGAGTTACCATTGTTGGGGGTAAAACAGGTGTTACAAGTAAGGCTGGAAATTGCTTAGTACTACTACTTAAGGATAGTAATAATGTTCAATATATATCACTTATTCTTAAGGCTACTANTAGGGATCAGCTTTATTCTGATATGGATAGTCTTTTCCCTTATATTGTTGAAGAAAATTAATATATTTTCGGATAATTCTACTAATGTAGAACTGATTTATNGGTTGTTTTTATTGTATATCTATACTATAATTAATCTATAGTAACTATATAATTTACCACAAATGGACTAAATCTATTTGCATCGCAGTCTATATATGCGAGCCATCAGAAGGAGGAGATTACAATGATACAGATAATTGCAGGTGCGAAGGGTAAGGGTAAGACTAAGGTTCTTCTTGATAAGGTAAACAATGAGATAAATACGGCTCATGGAAGTATTTATTATCTTGATAAGAATAACAAGCATATGTATGAGCTCTCCAATAAGGTAAGATTGATTAACGTTAAGGATTATATAATTGAAAATGATAATGAATTTATAGGTTTTCTCAGCGGTATCATATCTTGTGACCATGATATACAGTCCATATATCTAGATAGTTTCTTAACAATTGCTTATGTTAATNATGACAATATCAACCATGTGTTCGATAAGCTAAAAGCCATCACAGACCATTTCAAAATCAATTTAATTATTAGTATTTCTTTAAATTATGATCAAATCCCAGATAAAATGAAGGAAAATGTAATAGTATCTTTGTAATTCATTTTTTCGGTTTATAATATAAATTATTTCACATTTTCAATGGCTCCAACTATAATTTAAGTAGTTGGAGCCATTTTAATGCATTTACTATGAAATAATAGATATAAAATTACAATTTTCTAATCCTCATTTTCTAACCTTCCAAAAAAGCTTAAGGAATATAAACCAGCTAAACCTACAAGTGCATATACAATTCTTGAAACTAGAGTCATATCTCCAAATATTGCTCTNACTAAATCAAATTCAAAGAATCCAATTAACCCCCAGTTTATTGCACCTATAACAACTAGTATTAATGCAATATAATCTAATGCCTTCATATAAAANTCTCCTTCCTAACATGTAATTACTCATTATAGCTAATTTTATATTAACAAGCTAACGAGAAAAATCTCTGTTATTATAATTTACATATTTTCCGTCTTTATGCATTGAAGATAGATGAANAAGCAAATAAAAGCATAGATAAATTAAAAACATATAGCTTGTAACTGTTACTTATATTAAGTATAATATATTCGAATAGGGTAAATGGAGGCAAAAGCTTGAGTAAAGATAGTAGAGTAGTAAAATTTAAAAGACGTAGAACGATAAATATAGGTATTATTATCTTCTTGATTCTTTTCATCTATATCGCTATTAATGTATATGTTTTTTTAACAAAAGACCATATATCCATTTACGAGGTACAGGAAGGATTTAATACTACTGATAATCGTATAACTGGATTTATACTTAGAGAAGAGAAGGTAATTACAAGTAGTAAGGCTGGTTATATTTTTTATTTTCAAAAGGAGGGNGCTAGGGTATCTAAGGCTGCCTCGATTTTTTCAGTAGATGATAGCACTCAGATTATGGATATAATTACTAGTGATGATGAAGCGATTTCATTATCTAATGATAATTCAAAGCAATTNCATTATAATATTAAAAAGTTTCATAATCTTTATTCTGACAATAATTTTTCATATGTATATGACTTCAAGTATGACTTAGAAAACACCATGTTAGATTTAATAAATCAAACAATTATAGATAAAGGTCTACAGATTCAAGAGGATACCGGTTTTGCTTTTAATTATGAGGTCTTTAAAAGTGAAGCCAGTGGAATTGTTACATATTATATGGATAATTATGAGACCGTTACAAGGGATACTATTACTAATGATATTTTTAATACAGACAACTATAAGAAAACGCACCTTCGTACATCTGATATAGTGTCAATTAATACACCAGTATATAAACTTGTTAGTTCAGAGGATTGGTCAATAATTCTTCCCTTAACAAATGAGCAATATGAGAGTCTTCTTGGTAAGGAAAGAGTAGAGTTTACAATACTTAATGATGATTTTACTACGTCAGCACCATTAGACATATTTCACAATCCAACTACAGGATCATTTTATGCAGAGTTATTTATGGACAAGCACCTGTCCAATTACTTGGAGGACCGATATTTAGATATAGAGCTTCATTTGGAAACAACAAATGGATTAAAAGTCCCCTTATCTGCAGTTACTACAAAGGATTTCTACCTAGTACCCTTGTCATACTTCACAACTGGTGGCAATAGCGACGAGGAAGGTTTAATTAGAGAAGAGTATGATAAAGACACAGGTGAAGTTAAATTAATCTTTGTAGCTGCCGATATATACTATCAAGATGAGGTCTATGGATATGTTGACACAAATCAATTCCCCCCATATACTTGGGTTAGGTCTACAGAAGGCAATAGATATCAACTTTCTATTACAAATAAGCTTACTGGCGTATATAATGTAAATATGGGCTATGCGGTTTTTAAGAGAATAGAAATTATCTATCAAAATAAAGAATATTGCATTATTGATAGGAATACATCCTATGGACTATCTTTATATGATCATATAGCCTTAGATGCCAATACAGTTATTGAGCAAAAAATAATTTATTAAATATGCTATAATAATAGATACTAGTATAATAAGACGTATTTTGATATAAAAATTAGAGGTGACTAAAAGTATTATGATGGAAAAAAACATTGTTGAAATAAAGAAACGTATAGATGCCGCCTGCCAAAAATCAGGTAGAAATCCTTCTGAGGTTACACTTATAGCAGTAAGTAAGACTAAACCAATATGTGTAATAGAAGAAGCCTATGATCTGGGTTTAAGGCATTTTGGAGAAAACAAGGTACAGGAATTAGTAAGTAAATATGATATTCTAGATGATAAGTATGGTGATACAATTAAATGGCACCAGATTGGTCATTTACAGCGCAATAAGGTTAAACAGGTAATTGATAAGTCAGTATTAATACATTCTGTTGATTCCTTGCGGCTTGGCCAAAAGATAGATGAGGAGGCTTGTAAAAAAGGCTTAGTATGCGATATTTTAATCCAAGTAAATATAGCAGAAGAAGACACAAAATACGGTGTTACTGCCCAGGAGTTACTTCCACTATTTATGGAATTAGTAAAACTACCATATATTAGGGTAAGAGGTTTAATGACAATTGCGCCTTATGTAGAGAATTCTGAGAAAAACAGGGATTATTTTAGGAAAATGCGACAATTATTTATTGACATAAAATCAAAAAACATTGATAATAGTCTTAGTAAGATAAATTATGATTCTTCAAGCTTTAATATTCTTTCTATGGGCATGACAGGAGATTATGAAGTGGCCATAGAAGAAGGTGCTACAATGGTTCGAGTAGGAACTGGTATTTTTGGTGAAAGAGATTATCCTGAAACCAATTTATAATATATAGTAGCTAATAATATTATTTTATATTAAGCCAAGAGATAGGAGTGTCGAATCGATGCCTAATATTTTTAAAAACTTTTTAAATTCAATGAAATTAAATACTGATGATGATTTTGATGATTACTTTGATGATGATGACTTTAATGAGCCAAAAAAGCTCAGAAGGTCAAATAAAAGAAATACCAGCGACGAATTTGATGATACGCCAGAAGTTCAACCAGCCAAAGTACATAGTACCAGTGATTATAAAAGGGAAAGGGTGAAAGGAGTGGGAAGAAGCTCATCAAGTAAGGTTGTTCCAATTAGAACAACTCCAAAAGGACTTGAAGTTTGCATCATGAAACCAACTTCTTTTGAGGACTCTCAAATTATTTGTGACATGTTATTAACTGGAAGGGCTACTGTAATAAATCTTGAAGGCTTTGATGACAAGCTAGCCCAAAGGACTATGGATTTTGTATCCGGTTCAGTATATGCAATTAGTGGTAAGCTACATCGCATCTCTAGTTGTATATTCATTGTATCTCCTGACAATGTAGATATTTCAGGAGACTATCTGGATATGATAAAGGATGATAACTTTGATCCTCCTACCTTTAATTCGAAATTTTAGATAAGNATTATTATGGAAAGCTTGCTTAAAGAAGAACAACTATTACAAAGAAGATTTAAAGATCTAGCTTACATGGCAGATAGTCGTGATATTGTACTATATACAGANTTTTTGAATTTACATGAACAGGATTTACTATTAAGGATGAAAAATGAATTACCAAGAATAAAGTATTTTTCCAGTGGAGGTTTTGATGGAGCCGAGCGTAAAATACTTTGTTTTTGTGGAAACCAGATGATTGAGGATGAAGCTGAGCTTGACTTTCCCATATCCTGCATTCATATTTTTCCCATTAATCAAAGGTTTTCAGATAAACTTAGTCATAGGGATGTACTAGGAGCTGTCTTAAATCTTGGTATTGATAGGAGTAAGATTGGTGATATAATTTTGGCAAAAAATGAAGCATATCTTTTTTGCAATGCAAATATAAAGAGCTTTATATCAGACGAGCTTACACGTATAAAGCATACTGTTGTAAGAACTTTGCCAATTGATAAGCAAGATTTTGAATATAAGCCCAATTTAAAAGAACTTACAGGGACTGTAAGTTCTGTACGCTTAGATAGTATCTTATCCATCGCCTTTAAAGGCTCAAGAAGTAAGCTTTCTAGCTTGATAGCAGCTGGCAAGGTATATGTTAACAGTAGAAGTGTTTTGTCAAATAGCTACCTTGTAAAGGATAATGATATTATTTCTGTCCGAGGATATGGAAAATTTATATATGTGGGTATAATAAACCAAACTAAGAAGGGCCGATTCTCTGTAAAAATATTGGTTTACCAGTAGGGTTTACTCCCTAACAATGTAATAATATACTTAAAAAATTGGTAAAGGAGGACGCATAACCTAGTCTTAAGCTTATAGGATGTAGGCTATGCAATTTTTTATGTATCAGGATAAAATTATTGTAAATTATGAAGGCAGACCTGCTTATTCTATAATTATTGATAAGGATTTCTCTAATTTAAAAGAGGAATTATCTAGACTTAAACTAGAAAACCGCCGTTACATGATAATTACCGATAGTAATGTGGCGAGCTTATATCTTAAGGAATGCCTAGATGCCTTAAGTATTGATAGCAATGAGCTTAGTAGCTTTATCTTTGATTCAGGTGAAGGAAGTAAAAATCTTGATACCGTATATAAGGTATATAGTAAACTTATAGAAGAAAAATTTGACCGTAATGACATTATAATTGCTCTTGGAGGGGGAGTTACAGGGGACTTGGCAGGATTTGTTGCCTCTACTTATCTACGAGGAATAGACTTCATACAGGTTCCAACCACCTTGCTTGCCATGTCAGATTCAAGTATAGGCGGGAAAACTGGCGTTGACTTTATGGCTTACAAAAACATGATTGGTGCTTTTCATCAACCAAAGCTAGTATATATGAACCTTTCAACACTAAAGTCCCTTCCTGAGAGAGAATTCAATTCTGGTATGAGTGAAATACTCAAACATGGACTTATTAAGGATTATGATTATTATAAATGGCTATGCAATAACCTAGATGGTATCAGAAATCAAGAATATGAGATACTTAAAGAGATGATTATTAGAAGTTGCCATATTAAGAAAAATATTGTAGAGGATGACCCTAAGGAAAAGGGTGATAGGGCACTACTCAATTTTGGTCATACTATTGGACATGCTATTGAAAAATTAATGGATTTTAAGCTTCTTCACGGAGAATGCGTATCTATTGGCATGGTGGCAGCTAGCTATATCTCTTATAAGAGGGGTAATATAGCAAGGGATGAATTTGATAATATTATATTTTGGTCCAAGGCTTTTGGGCTACCAGTGACTATAAAAGACTTATCTGCAAAAGATATCTATAGGGTAACAAGATTAGACAAAAAAATGCAATCAGATAAAATCAAATTCGTATATTTAAAAAGCATAGGAACAGCNATAACCGATACCTCTGTAACTGAAGATGAAATGATGGAAGCAATAAAATATATTTTGGAANGATAATTCTTGATTTGAGGATTAAGATATAACTGAAAGGCATGGTAATAATTATATGAAGCAGAGAATAAGGCATTTGATATATTTTATAATTTTATTGGCTATAGACCAGGTGACTAAGTACTGGGCTCGAATTTCATTGCAAGAGGAAGGGTCTATATCCATTATTCCTGGAGTTTTAAAGCTCCACTATCATGAAAACACTGGAGCTGTATGGGGTATAATGACAGGTAAAACAAGCTTTTTAATTATTCTTACAGTCATTTTATCGATAGTTCTTTTTATGTTTTATTTTATAATTCCTAAGAAACGCCGATATCTACCTATTCAAATTATATGGGTTTTTATAATGGCAGGGGCTATAGGAAATCTAATCGATCGAATCAGCTTAAAATATGTTGTTGATTTTATATATTTTGAGTTGATTGATTTTCCCATATTTAATATAGCAGATTGCTATCTTACTGTCTCTAGCTTCTTATTAATAATTCTAGCTATTTTTTATTATAAGGAAAATGACTTTGAATTTATCGATAATCTTTTTAAGAAAAATAAGAAGGAAAAGGATAATGAAAATAAGGAGTTAACCATGCATGATGAATCCAATTGATGATGACATCTTAGACGTTTCAGAACAGGATGAAAATATCACTTTAATTGTAGAGCTTGAATATGATAAAGAGCGACTTGATAAGTACCTAAGCTCTAGCCTTGATGATTTGTCTAGGTCCTATATTCAGAAACTAATAGGAGAGGGCAGGATATTTGTAGATGGCAAGGCTGTTAAATCTAATTTTAGGCTTACACCAGGCCAAACCATAAATATATACCTTCCAGAAGCAAAAGAGGCTCAAATCGTCCCAGAAGATATTCCTATAGATATTATTTACGAGGATTCAGACATTATTGTAATTAATAAGCACAAGGGATTTGTGGTTCATCCAAGTCCAGGCCATGAATCTGGGACATTAGTAAATGCCCTGTTACACCATTGCAAGAACCAATTATCAGGCATAAATGGAGTACTAAGACCGGGCATAGTCCACCGAATTGACCGAGATACTACTGGGGTAATCGTAGCATGTAAAAATGATATCGCCCATAGACATATTGCTGACCAATTAAAAGAACATTCAATAACAAGAAGATATCATGCAATCGTATATAATACATTTAAGATTGATAGTGGAAGAGTTGAGGCAAGTATTGGTAGACATCCCAAGGATCGCAAGAAAATGGCTGTTGGCACCAGAAACGGAAAAAAAGCTGCTACAAATTATCGCGTTATTGAAAACCTTGCTAATAAATATGCCTATATAGAATGTGAATTAGAGACTGGACGTACTCATCAAATCCGAGTCCATATGGCAAGTATCCATCATCCTATACTAGGAGACACCATCTATGGTCCCAACAAGGATCCCTTTCATCTTGAAGGACAAGCCCTACATGCCAAAGTATTAGGTTTTATTCATCCTTCAACAAAGAAATATATGGAGTTTACAGCACCATTGCCAGATTATTTTACAGATTTACTTACAAGATTAAGGAACCGGTAAGGGGAAATTTTAAGTGAAGAGAACAGCTATCGAAAATTTATTAAAATGGAATCAAACATCAGATGTTAGACCAGTACTTATTACCGGGTCAAAGGGTGTAGGTAAAACATATCTGGCATATGATTTTGCAAAGGCTTTTTTTAAGAATTATTATTATATTAATTTTGAGCATAATTCTNTTGTTAGGGAAATATTTAAGGCAAAAGACCCTTTTTTGATTTCAACTAGGCTACTTGAGCATTTTCACTTGGATACTGATGAAAGCAACCAATCCCCACTACAGGAGGATAGGGTACTTATATTGGATGAAATCGGCAACCACCCTGAGGCTATTCAGATTTTGACTTCTTTACAGTATACAGGACAGTTTCCAAAAATCATTGCTATTTCAAGCTATCCCATAAAAAAAGAAGAGCTTGGACTTTTTTATCATATACCTATTTACCCCATGCAATTTGATGANTTCTTAGTAGCCATGTCCAGAGATTGGTATGTTGAAATCATACGTACACATTATGATACTAATAAAAAAATACCCCATATTGTACATAAAGAGCTTCTTGCCCTTCATAATTTATATCTTCAGGTCGGAGGAATGCCTGGAATCGTCAATGAATATTTGAGTTTTAATAATACTATAAATATTTTTGAGCAACATAGCCTCTTATTGGGAACCTACCAGCATTACCTAAGTCTTATTAATTCAGATAGCCAGGCATTGAAGATGAATCAGGTTCTTAATTGTCTACCTCTTCAACTCATGAAGAATAATAAAAAGTTCCAATATCGACTTATTCGTAAAGGGACAACTCACTCTATGTATAAGGATGCTATATATAGGCTTTCTGAGCAAAACTATCTTATACCAAGTTATAAAATCANATCAGAAGAGCTTTCTAATATATCTTCTATCATAGGAGATGATCGTTTAAATGTTAATGAAATTACTAGCTTTAAGCTATATTCTTCGGATGTAGGCCTATTAAACACACAGTTTGCTAAGCAGCTTAAGCAACCATATGATAAAACAACAAGAAAAGCCTTACTTGAAAATTATGTAGGAGTATCACTTTTATCAAATGCTTATCCTAATATGTTCTGGGAATCAGAATCAACGGCTAAGGTTGACTTTATATTAGTAAGGGATGGAGTGATTATTCCTATTGAAATATTTACTGATAAAAATACTAGATCAAAAAGTATAAGTGTGTTAAAGAAATTTATAGATTTTCCTTATTCTATTAAAATATCAGAAAAGAATTTTGATTATTCCAATAATGTAAAGTACATTCCTTATTATGCCAGCTTTTGCCTATAACTCAATACTTTACAATGATAAGCTAATAGGTATATATTGAATTTATAGCTTTAATATATTATAATAATATAAAAGAATAGAAAAAAATAATTGTGAACCCATTTTATTTGACATGTGTTTATGTCTTATAAAGTGGGATTGTTACTTATTGAAATGTTTATTACCTCAATATGGGGAAGGAGGTAAAACTTGTTAAAGGTTATTATAGCAGATGATGAAATAAAGGTGTGCAATTTAATATATCAACTAGTAGACTGGGAAAGTATGGGCTTGGAAGTAGCAGCCATAATAAATGATGGTATAAGTGCTTTCGATTTAATCAAAGAAATAGAGCCAGATATAGTTATTACAGATATAAGAATGCCTGGATATGATGGAATAGAATTGATTCGTAGGACAAAAGAAATATTACCAAATGTGTTTTTTATCATAATAAGTGGTTATAATCAATTTGAATATGCACAAAATGCAATTCGATATGGAGTTGAAAACTACCTATTAAAACCAATCAAGAAAGTAGAATTGATAAATACTTGCAAAAATAATTGAAAAGAATAGTCAGGTTAAGTCTGATTTTAATGAAAAAAAAGAATTAAAAACAATGCTTAGGTCTTCTGTAGAAAAAGCTAAGAAAAATTTACTTACAGAAATTTTATTTAATCCTCTTGGTACAATAGGTAACAATGATATAGATTCGATAAATAAAGAGTATTACAGTAATTTTAAAACAGGCTTTTTTACTATAGCTGTCATTCGGGCTTTTTTAGAAACAGGAGAAGAGAACGAAGAAATGATCTCGCTATTACTTACTAAAATTCAAAGTATGGTAAAGCAAAAATTAGAACCCATATGCATTGAACTTATTACGGTTATCTGGCAAGAACAGATTATATGTTTAATTAATACGGATGATCCTAAACTTAAGACTATAATAAAGCAACTTAATAAGATGAAGATAGATATAGCAAATCTAAAGGATATCTTTCAAAAGGCCAATATTATTATAGGATTTGGAGAGGTGACTGATAATTTAAATAAGATATATTCTAACATTGAAAAAGCTCAAATAGCAATACTAAGTCGTTTTGCCCAATCGAACGCCTATATAATTAATTATGAAGATAGGACTGAATCTAAGCTTGAGCCTATAGATATTATTGATACATCCTTAAAAGATAGGTTACTTTCTTACTTTGAAACTCTAGATAAAAATAAATTATTTGAGGAGCTAGATAGACTAAAAATGGTCTTCGAGAAAAATGCCAAAGAGAGTAAGCTAATATATAGGTGTTATACTGAATTAATAGACATAATTATTTTTGGTTTAAAAACTCATTTGAACAGTGATAACCTTCATGATGCTTCTTGGTTTAGAAAGCAGTTCAATCGTTTCTATACATTAAATGATATGTTTGATTGGATAAAAGACTGGATAGATGATGAATTTGAGAAGTTTTCTGAGCTTAAAAAGAACAGAGATAATAAACCTATACGTCTTGCTAAGCAATATATACATGAAAACTATAATAAATCTATAAGCCTAGATGACGTAAGTTCAATGTTAGGATTTAATTCGGCTTACTTTTCTACAATGTTTAAAAAAGAAACCGGAGAAAATTTTATTGACTATCTAATTAAAATAAGAATAAATAATGCCAAGCATCTACTATTACAATCAAATTTAAATATTGATGGTATTGCTACAGCAGTGGGCTATTCTGATACAAAATATTTTACAAAATTATTTAGAAAAAAAACAGGTCTAAGTCCTAGTGAATTCAAGAAGCTTTATGGTTAAACAGGAGGATATCATGTGGAAAAAGAAAATAACATATGTTGAGAAATTAATTCTTCTAACCATTATTATATGCTCCTTGTTTACTATAAGCTCATTATTATTAATCATAGTAATTGGTAACATTAGTAGGCTACCCATGATAGTTAAAGTACTATTGTCATTTACCCTTTTGCTACTTCCTACCCTATTTATTGCTTTGATTAGAAGAAAGGCTATTATTCCATTAAGGCAATATAAGTTGATTACGGAAAAATTCTTACAGGGACATATATATATGGATTTTATTGAACAGGCCAGTAACATTTATCCTGGTATGGATAAATTCCTAAATCATATTGATAAACTAATTAATAGTAAACAGCTTGATATGGAAACTAATAAAAGGTCTGAATTCATAGCATTGCAAAACCAAATAAATCCTCATTTTTTATATAATACTCTTGAGGCGATCCGTGGCGACGCCCTAAGTGAGGGAGTAGAATATATTGCAGATATTACTGAGGCCCTATCCACCTTCTTTAGGTACTCTGTTACTGATACAGGAAGTCTTGTAACTATATCAGATGAGCTAGAAAATGTTGACAATTATTTTAAAATACAACAGTACAGGTTTGGAGAAAAGCTTGAGCTTGTATATGAAATACCTGAGGATGAAGATATATTAGAGCTTATGTGTCCTAAATTAACCCTACAGCCTATCGTTGAAAATGCAATTTTTCATGGACTTGAAAAGCGTGCGGATAAAGGAAGTATAAAAATAAGATTAAAACTGACAAATCATAAATTAACAATAATAGTCAATGATAATGGAGTAGGAATGGACGATGAAACACTAGATACTCTTAATTACCGACTTAAGCAGAATACAATTGCCAATACCCAGGGACAAGACAAATCAAANAAGGGCGGAATTGCACTAATTAACGTTAGCAGAAGAATCAAACTATTGTTTGGTGAAAATTTTGGTATCCAAGTGTTTAGCATTCCAGAAATCGGTACAGACGTGTATGTTACTATACCAATTGTGAAGAACGACATGGAGTAAATCATGATAGAAGAATTAGTTTCAATTGAAAATGGAGAAATAGAAGTTAGAGGCAATCAGATATTTTATGATTTATATCTACAAGTCTATAAAAGCGAAATTATGGGCATTGTTTTTGATAATATTGTAGAAAGAAAATGCCTACTAAGTTTTTTGAATGGACAAAGACAGCTTAATGGTGGCAAAATATTTATTGATGGTAAAAGATGTGATTATGATAGTGCCTTAATGTTTTTTAAGGATAATACTACANTTATAGAAAAAAACAGTAAGCTTATTGACAAGCTAACAATTGAGGAAAACATTTTTTTGTTTACTGACAGTAATAATTTTATATCTAAAAAGAAATATAAAAATAATCTTCAATTATTATTTAAAAAATTCAATTTAGATATTAATGTAAATAACGATGTTAAAAAACTTACGGCTAAAGAAAGAATAATTATAGAATTACTTAAAGCATATTATGAAGATAAAAAATTACTAGTATTAAATTATATAAGTGGACAATTACTTAATAAGGATTATGAGGATATCCATACCTTTCTTTTGAAGCTTACAAAGCATGGTATGTCATTTATTATGATTGAAACATTTAATAGCGTTGTTTTTGAATGGGTAGACCGATTTTACCTGATTGGAAATGGTAAAACAACAAAAATAATTGATTCTAATTCTTATAATAACCGTCAGCTATATTCTTATCTAGTAAATCGTTCAGGACCTTTTACTGGTGTCCTTAATAATAAGACACAAGAGATGAGTGATGTCCCTATATTAGAATTCGAAAATGTATATACAGATTACATTAAGAATCTTAATTTTAGTATTCGGCCAGGAGAGGTCTTTAAAATAGTATACGTAGATGATGATAGCTGTGAACATATAGTTGATCTATTAAAAGGAAATATTAAGCCTGTAATTGGTGAAATAAGGCTTCAAGGTCGCAAAATCACACTTAATAGTATGAGCAAGGCTTTTAAAAAGGGTATCTGTTTTATTGAAGAATCGCCATATGAAAATATGCTTTTCTATAATATGACCTTAGATGAAAATATTTGTCTTGCCTTATCTAAAAAAGTACCTTTCTTCTGGTTTAGAAAAAAATATAGAAAGAGTCTTATCCATCTATTAAAAACATTTAATTTGGATGAATACCTTCATGTAAAGCTAATGAAACTCGATCCTCGAACCCTTCAGGTTATAGCTTATCTTAAGTGGTATCTTTACGCACCAAATATTGTAATATGCATAAGGCCTTTTACGGAGCTAGATATAAATCTTCAAGAAATTACTTTAGAAATGATTCATCATCTTAAATCTAGGGGGATAACAGTTATAATTTTATCCAAATTATTATCTGAAACTCATAAGGTAGAAGGTCATAAAATCTATATAAAAGATGGCAGGCTTATTGATAAAGATGATGTATATATAACCCTATATAGGAGATAGTAAATATTAAATTATTATAGTTTATTAGTATTTACTATCTTTTTTTTGTTTAAATTGATGAAGAACCAAAAAAAGTCCCCCTTAATCTAAAAATGAAATGTTGTTAAGAAGATAAAGATTCATTATATTTATATACGTAATTACAAATTAAAAATTAATTCATCAGGGAGGTAGACGCAATGAATAAAAAACTACTTAGTGTATTGCTGATACTAGTAATGACAACCGTATTATTTGTAGGATGTAGTAAAGAAGATACACCAAAGAATAATACAGACGGAAAGACAAATGGTACAACAAATGATAAAGCCGATGATAAGCTACCAATACTAGGAGCAGGTATCTATTCATCATCAGACAACTTTAATTCCTATATTGGAAAAGCTATTGTAAATGCAAGTAAAGGTGTTTTTGAAACCAATATAGAAGATGGTCAGAATGATCAAGGTACTCAAAATAACCAGACTGATACAATGTTGGCTAAGGGAGCAAAAGCCATAGCCTTATCTGTAGTAGATACAACAGCTGCTCCAGTTCTTGTACAGAAGGCTATTGATGCAGGAAACATACCAGTTATTTTCTTTAATAAAGAGATAATGGATCAGGAATTATTNGCNTCTTATGACAAGGTTTACCAGGTGACCTCAACGGGTGGTGACTATGGTGCATCAATACAAGGTCAGATGATTATTGATTACTGGAATGCTAATCCTGAGGTTGACAAAAATGGTGATGGAAAGCTTCAGCTTATCGTATTAATGGGTGACCCAGGACATACAGCGGCACAGCCTAGAGCACAGTATGTTAAGACTACAATTGAAGAAGCTGGTATCGAAATCGA